>Ga0316205_10004336_pt1 | contig 12527 bp, 8 predicted proteins | sample 3monthpyrite_MG_FD_204941 | JGI IMG/M metagenome (GOLD analysis project Ga0316205, IMG submission 204941) | Microbial mat bacterial communities from mineral coupon in-situ incubated in ocean water Damariscotta River, Maine, United States -... | ecosystem: Environmental > Aquatic > Marine >... | reverse complement strand
AGCTTTTAATTTTTCTACCGCCGCTAACACATCGTTTCTTTGAGTTTTACCAACCAACGCGCCCATTCGAGTTTCCTTTATTGAAGGATCACCAATGCTGGTTGCTTGCAATCTTTTTATCAACGCCTCACTAACAGCTTCACTCATATTTGATGGCACAATAGCCCGACGAATTGCAGTACATTTTTGTCCGGCTTTAGTGGTCATTTCTCTAGCGACTTCTTTAATGTAGAGATCAAATTCTGGATCTTCTGCTGTGACATCAGGTGCTAAGATACAACAGTTTAAAGAATCCGCTTCCATTGTAAATGGAACGCTTTTACTAATAATATTTGGATGGCTTTTAAGCATTTGTCCGGTAGATGCCGAACCAGTAAAAGTAACCACATCTTGTTCATTGACATGGTCTAATAAATCACCAACAGAACCGAGAATTAATTGAACCGAACCTTTTGGAAGAATTTCTGACTCAACTATTGCTTTGACTACAACTTCGGTTAAATAACAACTGACCGTTCCCGGCTTTACAATTACCGGCATTCCCGCTATTAAACTCGGTGTTATTTTTTCTAACATTCCCCAAACAGGAAAATTAAACGCATTAATATGAACTGACACCCCTTCTTTTGAAGTGAGAATATGCTGACCGACAAAAGTACCATTTGCAGACAAAGGTTCAACCACACCTTCAACTACAAAAGTATCATTATTAAGTTCTCTGCGCGCAATTCCCGTATAACTAAACATCGTACCGATACCACCTTCGATATCAACCCAAGAATCCGCTTTGGTTGCGCCTGTCATATAAGAAATACGATAAAAATCTTCTTTGCGATCTAAAAGATATTTTGCAAGTAATTTTATTTTTTCTGCTCGATCGTGAATAGTCAACTTTCTAAGTTCGGAACCAGCAACCGACCGACCATATTCTAAAATCTGATCAAAGCCAGAGTCTAATGAATGAACTTCGCCGATCACTTCATCGTTGACTGAATTGAGCAAAGTATCAACTCGCCCTTTTCCACTGCACCACTCGCCGTTGACATAACTTTGTATTTTCATTTATAAAATCCCTAAAAAATTCCTACCAAGGCTTGCCCCGTGGAACGTTGTGGGTACAGAGGCACAGAGATCACTGAGGAAAAAAATTATCTCGCCTCGTTTTTCTGTGAACTCTGTGCCTCTGTGGTAAAAAACATTTTATGTTTAGAATTTCCAGTTTTCAATTACACTAACAAATTCGGATAAAAACATATTTGTTTGATGTGCATCCAATGCTCGATGGTCGATTGAAAGTGATACATAACATTTTGGTCTGATCACTATGGCATCGGCACCATTAACTTCTTCTACGACAACTCTTTTTTCAAGCTTGCCAATTCCCAAAATAGCAACTTGCGGCTGATTAATAATAATCGGCGTGGCAAACAAACTTCCACTCACTCCATGGTTAGAGATTGTGATTGTACCATTTTTCATATCGTTTGATTTTAATTTTCCTGTACGGGATTTTTCTGTTTGTTGATTTAGTGATTTCGCTATTTGAATAAGTGTCATCGATTGAACTTGTTGCACGACAGGCACAACTAAACCCGCATCACCTAATGATGTACCGACTCCTATATTTACATCGTTAAATATTTCTAACGCTTCTTGGTGATATCTCGCGTTAACTTGTGGAACGATTTTAACTGCTTTAGCCATTGCGGCTAAAAAATAGGCGGTAAAGGTTAATTTCACTCCTTGCTCTGCATACTTCTTTTTATTCTGCTTTCGGTGTTGAATAATATTTCCCATATCCATTTCAAATACGCTAGTGACATGCGGCGAAGTCTCCAATAAACTGTTTATCATGTGACTAGCAATGGATTTTCTCATATTGGAGTGGGGGATCATTTGACCTTGCAACTTACCAGGCAAGTTATTTGGTAAGGATTGCAAAGGATCGGAATAAGCTTTTGCTTGGATCGCAGAAAAATCTTTTTCTTGTTTACTATTTAGAGTCACATTTTCTTTAATCACTTTATTGGACTTAAGAAATTTTAATACATCATCTCGACTAACTCGTCCATTTTTCCCGCTTGCCTGAATTTTATCAATTTTGATATTATGTTGGTTCAATAAACGTCTTACTGCAGGGCTAACCAAATGACGACGGTTAGAGCCGTAGTCAGAATTAGAGTTAGAATTCAAACTTTGATTTGCATTGTCCGAGTTTTCTTCTGTTGATTTATTTGATGAATTTATAAATATATTGTCTTCACCTTTTTGAGCAGTTTTTGATCTGGTTGAAGGTGTTGTGTCAATTTTACCTAAGCATTGTTCTGGTTCAACTTTGTCACCTTGTTTTGCCTGTAATGAATGAATAACGCCACTCACTAGAGCGCAAACTTCCATTGCTACTTTGTCTGTTTCTAACTCGGCAATAGGTTGCCCTTCTTTGACTTGGTCGCCTTGATTGACTAGCCAAACAGAAAATGCAGCTTCTGTGCCTTCAAGTTGATCAGCTGGTAGAGTTATATCAACCAAATTGTTCATAGTTTCTTCTCAATAATTTTTGTTTTTTTAATCTAAATTTTAAAAATTTATCTGATCTAACATCGTTTGTTTTATTTTTTCCTCGCTTGGAACCGCCGCATTCATCAAATGAATATTATGTGGATTGGGCGTATCAGGCATGGTCAGCCTTTCTATCGGCGCGTCTAGATCAAAAAACGCTTCTTTTGCCAGAACTGCTGAAATTTCCGCACCAAAACCTGCGGTTAAATTATCTTCGTGAACAATTAAACATCGTCCGGTTTTCTTAACCGATTCTAAAACTAATGTTTTGTCCCATGGCTGAATCGTTCGAAGATCTATGACTTCTACTCCATTGGAGATATCTAAAGCCGCCGCTTCACAACGCTCTACCATTGCTCCCCATGTCACCACAGTTAATCGATGACCAATGGTTAAGGCTTTTCCTTTTCCAAAGGGCAACACATAATCATCACCGGGATAAGGGCGTCTTGACCAACGTCCATCTAACAAAAAACGATGCTCAAAAAAGATGGTCGGGTTATTATCACGAAGGGCAAAACGCAACAACCCAACAGCGTCTTCTGCATTTGACGGCATAACCACTTGCCAACCAGTTTTATGCGCCCATTCAACTTCGTCACACATCGAATGCCAGGGATCGCCTCGTCCTGCGAAACCACCCGGTATTCTAATCACCATCGGCGCGGCAAATTGATTGTTGGTTCGCCATCGCATAATACCTGTGTCTGTTATCTGCTCCGCAGCGGGTTCCGCATATTTTCTAAATTGAATTTCTGGTACGGGCATCAATCCAGAAAGTGCCATGCCAACTGAACGTCCGATAATACCTTCTTCTGACAAACTAGTATCGAACACTCGCAGATCGCCATGCTTTTCATTCAACCCTAAAGTCGCCGCATGAACGCCTCCTTTTGGCCCAACATCTTCACCAAAAACTAACACTTTTGGATTAATGCTCAACTCATGATCCAAAACATTTCTAATTGCCGTTAGCATGTTTAATCGAGGACCTTGCGGTCTGGCAATTTCATCAGCTATCGGAAACTGGTAATCATCAGCATGTAATCCACCGCGCAGTTGAACTTCTGGATTATCGAATTTATCATTTTCTGCAAAAACATATCGAGTTAATTTGTCTGTATTAGGTTCAGGTCTTTGTTTTGCTTTTTCTACTGCGGCATTCACATCATCAACAGCTTTTGCTGTTAAACTTTGCCACGCGGAATCATCCAAAATGTTTTTCTGTTTTAGAAAATCTCGAAGTTTTGGTAGCGGATCATTGGCTTTTTCTTCGGCGACCATCGCTTCAGGTTTATAAGTTTGAGTATCTTGAAAAGTATGCCCGCATAATCTGGGTACTTTTAGTCGAAGCAGACAAGTTCCCAGACCTGCTCGCACATATTCGACCGCCTGGCTGATTAGTTCACAAGCCTCAACTGGATCGGTTCCATCGCCATCAATAATTTTTAGATTTTTATAAGCAGCAAGATTAGCCACTTGATCGCCGCCTGGCGTTTGCACTTCTTGCGGAACAGAAATTCCATAACCGTTATCTTCGATATAAAAAAGATGGGGCAAATTATTTGTTGTTGAAATATTAAGCGCCGACCAAAACCCATTAGTCGACATAGAAGAATCACCGCCCATCGAAACACCAATTGCGCCATGATAACTTTCATCTTTAAGTTGGTCGCGGTTGTAGACAATTGACTGCGCCCAACCCGAAATGGGCGTATATTGCGCGCCAACCCCTCCACACATCGGCAACAACATCGCACCTTTACGTTCAGGGTTAGGGTAATTACAAACTACACCGATATCCCGCCCATCACTATAACCACCAGATTTCGCCATTGGTGAAGCAACCGCGTCCTCTATATCCAAACCAAGAGAGAGCACAAAGGGGCGTGAGCGATAGTAACCAGTTGCTCCGTCATGAGGATGAGTTAATAAAGAGCCTAGTAATATTTGGGCTAAATCATGACCCCGCGCTGAAAACTGGTTAAAAACCAGCTTTGCTGGGACGAGTTTTTGTTCTTCAACATCGTCCATCGCTCTGGAAAGCAGCATATAGTAGGCGATTTGCTTCCAATTAAATGCTGGTTTTGATGCTAAATTCTGTTGAGATACCGCGCGCATAGCTGATCCAAAGCATGATTGTTTGAGTCAGATTATAGGATATTTAGGCTTGATATTGCAAGTTGTTGGTTGCAGGTGCAAGGACTATTTTATCCTAATAAGTGCTTAGATTTAAAAATGAATAATTTGAAGAAGGAGTTTACAATCTCGAAATGTCATTCCCGAAGTCTTGTATCGGGAATCTACTTTCTCATTCGAGTTGCCCAGAGCTTTCGGAAAATACTAATAATCTCAATATTTATTAGGTACAATCCGAAACGGAGTGAACAGTATGCAGATTAGACATAGATTCCCGATACAAAACTTCGGGAATGACAGATGTGGTTACTAATTTCTCCATTTTTCTGCTCGTGATTTTCACTCATCCTAAGAGCCATGGTTAGGGAATAACAAGGTTCTCAAATATTAAACAATAGATGGATATAAGTCGCGCCACTCAGGATTTTCTTTTTCTATCAAATGTATTTTCCATTTGCGGTTCCATTTTTTCAATTGTTTTTCTCGTCCTATTGCACTACTCATGTTCTCAAGTATTTCAAAATAGACCAAAGAATGTGTCGAGTATGTTTTTGTAAAACCTTCAACTATATCATTTTTATGCTGCCAAACTCTCTTAATCAAATTTGAAGTTACTCCAATATATAAAGTACCATTTTTCTTATTCGATAAAATATAAACGGCTGGAGATTTATCCACTAACATCCTTATTCTCCGCAAATATTAGAGCTAGAGCGCTCCCTTTTCTTAGTACCTGAACGTTATGATTTTGTCATCTCCGAAGTGTTTTATCGGAGAGCCAGATAAATATCCTAGTTTACTAATTTGCCTTTTATATCGATGGAGTCCCGACCTAAATATTACGGAAATTACAGGGATAATAAATCAACCTACAGCCGCCCACTACGCTTAATATCAAAATATTGATTCGCCATATTAATCGCAAGATGTTTAGGCAAACTATCCACCGCAATTACACCACTATGACTTAATGACTGATGCAACTTTTCACGTTGTTGCAAATAGCTAACGGTTTGAGTGTATTTAAGCGTATCTCTCATATCGAAAATCTCTTCATTTAGACAGTCTTCTAACGCTTGTTCTTTTAAATTGGTAAGCAAAACTAAATGATGTTTTTTGAGCATTTTTACGGCGGTGGTTAATTCGGTTTGATCTTCTTTTCTCATATTTGAAACAACAACAATCAAAGATCGTTTTTTGAACGACTTATTTAACTCTTCCGCAGCTTGAATAATATCTGACGCTCGATTACTTGGCTGTAAATCATACACTTGATTTAACATAACGCTGATAGTTGATGGTCCTTTTTTTGGTAGCAAAAATCTATTCGCACCTCCAAATACTTTTAGTCCCACAGCGTCGCCCTGCTTAAGCGCAATGTGGGAAACTAACAAAGTGGCATTCAACGCTTGATCAAAATGAGACAGCTCTCCGTCTTTTGTTCGCATTCTTCTACCAGAATCAATCAAGAAAATAATATTTTGATCTCGCTCTTGTTGATACTCTTTTGAAATGACTTTTCTTAACCGGGATGTTGATCGCCAATCTATTTGACGCAGGCTATCACCAACTTTATATTCCCTTAGCTGATGAAAATCTAAACCCTCACCACGTTTTTGTCTTTGTCTGATCCCTAGTTGTCTTGTTCTTTGTTCTGTCGCCAGTAATACATAATTGTGGATCGAGCGAAAATTAGGATAAACTTTTGAGGTAGTCTTGCATTCGACTTCAACCCGTTTAGTTAACAGTCCTAATAACGATAACACCCATAATTCCGTTTTATCAATATTAAGATCGCCTCTTTCAAATGATTTAATTTGGTACTTAACTTTAACTTCCTGGTTTTCGCCTAACTGGATTTGTGCAGGTAACCCAGTAGCGGTACAAGTTTCGGGAATATGATCATAAACTTCAATATTTAATTTACGTCCTTGTTTGCGGTTAGGATCGGGAAATTGATAAACAATGGCTAACTCTACATCGCACAAACTATTTACAGGAAGCGTAGTTGAAATATTTCGTCTAACGTAAATATTTTTGAGACCAAATAAAGACATTCTTTCAACGATCAGTAACGCTATAAAAATAATCGCATAAACCAACCAAATTTTTGACAACAATGTATCCTGACCTGCAACCACATCGTAGCGGGAAGTTGTTTGTATAAAATCCCACAGTCTCAATGAAGCATCGGCTAGCGCAATGGCTAACCAAACAATGAGTAATACAATACTTAATCGAGTAAATTTCATTCTGTTTTTTTTTGCTGTGTTTTTATTTTGCTTATTAACTCAATCAAATTATTGTCTCGGCGCGGCGATTTGATTCAGTAGATCAGATATCACTTGCTCAACACTGATCCCTTCTATTTCTAACTCCGCTGATAAAACAATACGATGGCGTAGTACTGCAAGTGCAACGGATTTAATTTCATCGGGCGAAACAAAATCACTTCCACGAACCAATGCTAAAGCTTTTGCTGCTCGTACAATCGCAATTGACGCCCGTGGACTCGCCCCCATTTGCACTCCAGACCACTCTCTGGTCGCAACCACTAATCGAACCGCATAATCAAAAATAGATTCATCAACCCTTATCGATGCCGCTAAACTTTGTAGCTGCATAATGATTTCGGCGGAAGTGACCGCTTTTAAATCTTTCATCAGTAGAGAATCATCCACGGTATCTGTAGTGATTGCTTTTACCAATAATATCTCATTATCAATAGATGGATAATCGATCATTATGTTCATTAAAAAACGATCTAACTCAGCTTCCGGCAAAGGATAAGTACCTTCTTGCTCTAAAGGATTTTGCGTGGCGAGAACCATAAATGGTGTACTAACCGGAAGCGATTTTCCTTCGATTGTAATGTGTTTTTCTTGCATAACTTCGAGCAAAGCTGACTGAGTTTTTGCCGGAGCACGATTAATTTCATCCGCTAATAATAGATTAGTAAAAGCGGGACCTTTACGAATTCGAAATTTCTCAGATTTTTGATCAAACATCGCATGACCAGTTACATCGCTCGGCATTAAGTCTGGAGTAAATTGAATTCTAGAAAACTGTCCATCAAAACTTTTCGCGATAGCTCTAACTAATAAAGTTTTTCCTAAACCAGGAACTCCTTCAATTAAAAGATGCCCTCCTGCAAATAGACAGGTCAGCGTCATCTCAACAATAGACGCTTGTCCTATTAGCGTTGAATTAATGTTTTTGCTAAGTTGCTGGATTATTTGATGCCCTTTTTCCAGCGTTATGCCATCGATAGTTGGTGGCTGAGAAACATCAGCTGCTGGTTCAGTGGTTAAATCACCAATTAGATCTAAATTTACATCCTGCTGATTGACATTTTGCCCGTTTGTATCTTGATTTGTATTTTCTTCAGTCATTTTTTCTTTCCATATATTTTGGTTTATTCTGTTAACAAATATAAGAGCACCTCTAAAAATGCTTTATAGCTGTTTTTGTAACTCTTTTATTAGCAAAACTTTCTTAATAAAGCTATCTTGATTTTGTTCCTCATCTTGCCAAAGTATTAACAGCTCACTTTTGCTTTTTCCGCTTAACTGCGATAATTTTGACAACTTCTCTTCGTCACTAATTCTTGAGTATTGATGTATTGATTTTGTTAGCCGTGATTCTAATGACCTCATTATTTCCGATAATAATGCATGTCCATCATCATTACGATAACTAAACTCTCCAGCAGCCTCTATGTGCTGCATGATTTCTCGTTGTATTCGCAAGTCGTCGGATTTTGGAGTCCCTTTCCGCCAGCTCGCCGAAAATAGTATAACGATAATCAACAATATAAAAGAAATAACGACCATTGGGATCAAGTCAACAATTACCGACAATAGAGAGGGCTGTATGGTGTTATATAAAAACCACACATTTTCTGCGCCGCCAACTAATTGATATAAAAACATTGCGTGATCGTGACTACCAATAGAATAATTTTTCCAAATATCCATATCAGTTACGACCGTAATCATCCCTTCATCGAGGGTATATTGAACGAAAAGATCAGAATATTCATTCCCGCCGATAAATGTGGCTTCGCCACTATCATCTTGTAAATAATTTTCGTAACTAAAAGAAATCGTGGTTATCTCTTGAGTATCATTAAAGGTCACTTTAGTTAGTCGATCATCCGTTTGCTCACCCCAGCCATAGTCGTAATTTTCATATAATCGAACGCCTAGTTCATCAAGAAAAACATCGCGACTGGTTCCGAGATCATAATCATAAAATTCGGTTGCTAAGACAATTAGATGCCCGCCGCTTGAAATCCAATCATTTATTCGTTGCCGCTTACTCTCTGTTAGACCCACACGAGTACTTTCAATAATAAGCGCATCATATGGTTGCAAGTCTTCATCAAGTATAGAATAGTTTTTTTGGCTTTCAGCTTTTTTACCGACTGTTTCAAGAAACTTTTCTGCTGCATAAAAGGGGTTCGCTCTTGCTTCTTGGATCGCGCCTCTATCGACTTCCTTTATGACTTTATCGAAATGAGTATAAAACCAATAGAGGTAACCACCAATAGCTAACGCGGAAAAAATAGTGACCCAGGTAGCAGGGGAAATTCGGAAGTTATTTTTCATCCGTCACCTGTATACTTGTGTCACCTTCATCACCCTTAACCATGACATTTGGCCAGTTATCACAAAGTTCGTTCAGCTGATTAAGCTCTGGTATTTGATGGGCATAAGCTAACCCACGCCAATTGTTGGTTAGATTCTCCATATACAAACTGCTTTGCTGATTAACACTAGTCGTAATCTGTTTTAAACACTCTAGCTCTGTGTAGCCTTCTTTAATGACAGCATCACTATGATCAATATACCAAATAAGACTAGCTCGATAAAGTAAACTGAGCGCTTCTCGATACTGCTTATTATCGATCATTTGTTTAGCAACAAGCCAAGGTTTATCAGGTAAGCTTTCACTATTAAGATCAAGACCAAATAATTTTTTAGGTCGTTTTTTGGGGATTTTTTTATTGCCAACACTTCTTACAATTAGATGTTTATATTTTAAAATCAAAAACAGAACAAGCACCGCTACAAAGATCCAAAGGGCAAATTCGATTATGACAGCAAGGATTTTCGCAAAAGTAAACCAACCGGGCGAAAAATCCAATGGGGTGTCATCTATATCATCTAAATCAGGTGTTGAGCGATATTCATTACTTTCAACCGTCTCCATTTGATGAAAGTCTTCGCCATTTTTTATTTCCTTAATCAGCTTTTTAGCGTTTATATGAGAAAGGTTTTCTAAATCAAGTTTTTCTTTCCAATCAGGATCTTTGATTTCAGTTTTTGTAACTTCTTCTTCAACTTCGCTTGCCTTCACCGATTGAGGAGAAAGGAAACTCATACTAAAAATTAGAAAGCAAATTGAAGCCCAACTTGCAAGACGAACATTTGAGTTAGCAGATCGCTCGGACAAACGGGTCGCTAAACGTTTAAACGCAAGTTCAATATCCCACGCCTCTAATTGTGTTCTTTGATTAATATAAAGCGCAAATCCGGAAGCCACATAAAAAGGCGCAACGAAACTTATCGAAATATAAGCTAAAAAATTAAAAACCTGAGCTGCCATTTCCGACTCGGTATCCATACTCATCCATTGCCACAAATCAAAATCATCTATGTAGGCTTCGGGGATCATCAAAAACATTAAGGTTATTATCGAGAGGTAGAAAATTAGCTCGACCAAAAATAAAATGACCGTTAGCCAAACCGCGCTTCCAGAATCGCCTGAATGGATCACTCTAAGTCGCTTAGAACGTGCGTTACCTTTTAAACCTTCTAACTGTATAAGCGGTAAATCAAATGAACGGGTAAAACTAAATCGGCGCAAAGTTAAACTCATAAACCACTGTATTTTCGCGACCGAAAAAAAAGCTTTTACACACTGTTTAGCACTAAGCCCTTCGCCAAAAAGCTCGCGACTTAAAAAGTGTAAAAGTGGTCTCTCAAGAATTGGCAACAAAAACCAAAAAGATAAGATAGCAAAAATAGGAGAACCAGCCAACAACACACTTAGCAAAACATAAACAGGTAAGCTAATGGTAAACCAGATTTTGTAAAGCACGATTGCATGTTTTTGAGCAAGGCTCATACCTAAATCTATCGCTTCCCAACCACGCCGAGGGCGGATCTTGGCGGTTACTTTTTCAAGATCCATGCATGGCTCCTTTATTCCGTCCAAGCAATGCAAGGTAAGCTAAAACAATTAGCCAAAAAACAAGTCCAACCCAATACTTAGTATTAGCGCTGACCATATGAGTGGAAGACCAAAAAGCCTCGACAAATGCAGCAATTAACAATAGAAAAATACAACCATAAACGAGTTTGATTGCAGAACGTCCAGCATTAACCAACGCCTGTTTTCTTGAATATACACCGGGTGATAAAATGGCCCATCCTAACTGCAAACCCGCAGCGCCAGAAATAACAATTCCGGTTAATTCGAATGCTCCGTGACCAATAACAAAAGAGAAAAATGTTTCTGAGTAACCTATATTATAGATATGCCCAGCAATCGCACCAAAAAAGAATCCATTAAACAATAGGAAGAACTGGCTACCGATAGTTAATAAAATTCCACCTGCAAATGTTTTAAATGCTATGCCAATATTGTTTTGAATGTAGTGACCAAACATCAAAAAATCGCTATCGGAAGATCTTTCTGTACCGAATCTTTCCGCTGCGGGATCATACATTCGTTCAATTTCGTTCACAGCATGCGGGTCAACAATCATGTAGATCATGTCTGGAAAAACTAACATTAATAAAAAAACTATAAGCGTTGGCAAATAAAACAGCGCGCTCGCCGTCCAAATAAATTTTGACTGTTCACGTACAGCTTGAGGAAAACCATACAAAATAAAGTGATAAATATTTTGAAAAATACCGAGTCTTTTTTGATAAAAAGTTTGATGACCTCGAAACACTAACGCTTCAAGTCTATGGATCAGTAGTGGACTGTAATGTCTTTCTCTTGCTAGCGACAAGCAATAACAAAGCTGACGATAATTATCCGCAAACCCCTTTAAGGATATATCGCCCTTTTGTTTATTTTGCTTAAGTGCTTCAGCCAAATTGACTTGAACTTCAAATTCCTTCCAGCTTTCATTGTATCGATCTTCAAATTCTTCTTGTCTCATTGATGGCCTCTCAGCCATTTGGCGATTCTTTTTAATGTGTGGGCGGCGTTTAAAGGATCTTTTTTAGTTTGATCCTGATCTATCCATTTTCCGAGATAATTTGCCAGCTCATGAGAGCGAGATTCTGACATCCGTTGACCTCTTTCCGCAAAACTGATAATCGCGCTTTGCTCTTCTAAAGTAAGCGGAATTTTTGGCGCTAAGCCGTCTTCCTCATAAGTGACTTTATCATTTTTTATAGCTCGCCTATGAACAACCAAAGTTCCAGCCGCTAAATCTCCTAAGCGCTTAAAATCTTTGTTGATCAACATGGAGGCAACACCAAACCCAAATAACATAGGCAGGAAATCAGCGAACCTTAGTAAATTTCTAACAATAGAAGATGACCAATCAATGGGAGTACCATCATCATTAATGACCATGATACCCATCGATTTTTTACCGATAGTTTGCCCGTGATTGAAAACTTCAAATAGAACGGGATAGAACCACTCCACAAGGAAAAACAGGATCAAAAATAGTCCCTGTCCAAAATTTCCTAAATAAGCAATTATTCCTGAGACAACCGACAGAACTCCCCAACGAACCAGGAGATCAATCATAAAAGCGGAGGAACGACTCACCAATCCAGCAACAGCCAAGGATAGCT
>Ga0316205_10004335_pt1 | contig 12529 bp, 7 predicted proteins | sample 3monthpyrite_MG_FD_204941 | JGI IMG/M metagenome (GOLD analysis project Ga0316205, IMG submission 204941) | Microbial mat bacterial communities from mineral coupon in-situ incubated in ocean water Damariscotta River, Maine, United States -... | ecosystem: Environmental > Aquatic > Marine >... | reverse complement strand
AAGAATTACGTTACGCCAATGAAAACCTTGAACAAAAAGTACAGGAACGCACCAATGAATTAGAAAAAACAAATAAAAAAATGATTAGTCTGGCACATAGCGCAGGCATGTCTGAAGTAGCCAGCGGCGTCCTACATAACGTAGGCAACGTACTAAACAGTGTTAACGTTTCATCTTCTTTAATAAAAATAAGAGCGAAAAAGTCCAGAGTTAAACAACTAAGTAAAATAGTTGATATTTTCCACACACATGAAGGAGATATTAATAACTATTTAAAAAATGATGACGAAGGAAAACTAGTTATACCATTTATAGAGCAATTATCCATCAAGTTAACTGAAGAGCAGAATGAACAAATAGAAGAGATTGACGGATTAATTCATAATGTGGACCATATAAAAAACATTATTTCTATGCAACAGTCCTATGCTGGAGGACTTGGCGTTACTGAAAAAATAAAACCCAGTGAAGTCGCAAACGACGCTATTGATATTAATATTGCAAACATTAACAAAAACGGCATAAATCTAAAAAAACGTTATGACTCAGACATCGATATCACTGTCGACAAACACAAACTTATACAAATATTAGTTAATTTAATTAGTAATGCTAAACACGCTGTTGTTAATGGCGAGAAACCTGATAAAAATATTACTCTTGGCATACAGGAAAAGAATAAAAACATAATGTTTTATGTAGAAGATAACGGTATAGGCATAGAACAATCAGACATAGAGCGTATATTTGAATTTGGATTTAAAATTCGACCCGATGGACACGGATATGGTTTACACCATAGTGCAAATGCCGCAAGAGAACTAGGTGGTTTACTTACAGCTCAAAGCGATGGTCTCGGCAAAGGTTCTCTATTTACACTTACTATTCCTGCATCATGACTAGTAAGTGGCACATTTACCAGGGCTGGATGGCATAGAAGCAACAAAATAACCAGGACCTTTCCTCTTTCATTACCATTGCCACATTAACCGCCCAAATTATTAAAAAGATATGCAAACTGCTACTTGTCATGAAATTATTGAAAATCCAGCCTCCTCCTACGTGTTTCATGAATAAATAAGGATCTATCTAGCAAAGTACCATGGATTAAAAGACCGCCTTTCAACTTAATACTCAATTATCAACTTCCCATCTACACTTTTTTTCATAAGATGCTTCACTTGTGCAACAACAATGCATACACTTTACAAACTTTATAAATATCAATTTTTGGAATCAAAATGAGCGAAGGCAATAACTGGGAAAAAGATGTCATTACATCTATCGCCACAGAAGGACTTAAAGAACAGAAACGAACCAGACGATGGGGCATTTTTTTTAAAGCTCTCACCTTTGTATACCTGTTTGTTCTTCTAGCCATGCTGAACCCTGGATTGCAGGAATCCAGTAGTAAAGGTAAAAAGCACACGGCATTAGTTGATCTCAAAGGGGTTATCGCTCCGGGGTCAGAAGCTAGTGCTGACAATGTAGTAACCGGGTTGCGTGCTGCATTTGAAGACCCGGATACAGCCGGCGTCATACTAAGAGTCAACAGCCCTGGAGGTAGCCCGGTTCAGTCAGGTTATATTTATGATGAAATATTACGATTACGCGAGAAACACCCTGACACACCGTTGTACGCTGTAATTAGTGATGTTTGTGCGTCTGGTGGATACTATGTAGCTTCTGCTGCTGAAAAAATTTATGCTGATCAGGCTAGCATAGTGGGTTCAATTGGCGTGCGTATGACTAATTTTGGTGTTGTAGATGCAATGAAAAAACTAGGCATTGAACGCAGAACACTAACCGCTGGAAAAAATAAGGCGCTACTCGACCCATTCGGCCCAGAGGACCCAGCCGTTATCAAGCACATGAATGGTCTACTTGGGAACATCCATGATCAGTTTATTAACGCCGTTAAACAGGGGCGTGGTGATCGACTTAAAGAAGTAGACGGTATGTTTGAAGGGCTAATCTGGACTGGTGATCAAAGTGTTGAAATTGGCCTGATAGATGAGCTTGGTAGCTCAAGTTATGTGGCGCGTGAAGTTATTGGTGAAGAAACCATTGTTAAGTTTACTGTAGAACCTGACTTTCTAGAGCGGTTTTCCAAAAAAATAGGTGCGCAAATTGGTACTTTATTAGTTGAAAAAGAATTTTCACCGCAACTTCGTTAATAGAGCAACATTTAGAACAATCGAACTTTATGGAAGATAGAATTATAGCCAGCTCTTCTTCCATAAAGTTCGGCACTTAGAAATCCATCTTTCTAAAACACACCAAACAGCTTATTTTTTTCTTTATATTGATTAAGTAATTCAACAATAGAAGCATTGCCGCCTAACTCGGCAAGGTTAATTGCCTGTTCTCGTTTATCATTTCTTATATCAATATCTGCCCCTGCATCTAATAACAATTTAACAGACTTTACTTTACTGGCTATAACTGAAAGATTTAAAGCCGTGTTACCTGTATTATTCTTAATATTTAGATCGGCACCTTTAGAGATAAAAACACTAATAGCATTAATTTTCTCACTACTCGCCGCTATCATTAACGGTGTATTGCCGTCTATAGCTTTGACATCTACAGTCAGTCCTGCATCAATTAGTAAAGATATTATTCTGATGTTATTCACAAGTGCCGCACGATGCAAATAGGTCTGGCCACTTTTATCTTTGCGATTAACATCCGAATGTAATCCGATAAAGTATTTTACAGTCGAATATTTTTTATTATCAATGGCATACCATAATGCATCATGATTTGATGCATCTACTGTTTCAATATTTCCACCTGCTGAATGCAAAGACTTTATTGTCGACAATGACATTGAGCTCACAGCTCTCATAAAGTCACTTTTCCCCTGAAAAAGATCATTATTGATTCTCGCATTTTCAGCTAATAAAAGTTTAACGAGATTCTCATGATTATTAATAATTGCATATGAAATTGCCTGTCGATTCTTTTTGTCCTTTTTACCTATGACAGCCCCGGCAGTAATCAACGATTTAAGTGCATTTTTATTTCCCTGCTCTGCCGCGAACATTAGTGGTGTTTTACCAAGGGATCCAACCTGATTAACATTAGCATCAGATTTAATCAGCCGATTAATAATTTTATCATGACCCTGAATTGCAGCGCGCATTAATGGTGTAAAGCCTTCTAAATCTAGTTGATTCGGATTTGATCCTTTCTTTAATAAAGCCGAAACCACATCACTTTGACCTCGCCATACCGCAATCATCAATGGCGTCCAGTTTTTATATACACCTGTTTTACTTTGTTTTATGGCAACTAATTTCTGTTTGACAGTTAACGATTTCTTTCTTGACACCGGTAGTTTTGCACCGTATTTTTTTAGTAACTTTACTGTTAATGGATGTTTACCTTTATCAGCAAGAATAATTGCCGTTTCACCTTTTCTATTCTTAACCCCAACTTTCGATCTTGCCTTTAACAAGACTGCTGCTGTCGACTTATATCCTTTTGATGATGCAAGAATTAATGGTGTATTTCCATTAGCATCTTTGTAATTTAATTTTGCTCCACTCTTTATTAAGTACGCAACTATGCGGGGATCACCAATTGTTGATGCAATATGTAATGGTCTATCTTTATATTTATCCTTTACATTAACTTTGGCACCATTTTTAACTAACAACTTAACAAGTTTAATATTTTTTATTGTTATGGCATCAAAGATAACGGGGCGTTTAAATTTATCACGACTATTTGCTGATACACCCTCTTTCAGTAATCTCGATACCGATGTAATATCATTTTTATTAACGGCCAGAATAAGTGCTTCTTCTGGCTGCATATTACCTTTCATAGAAACCTGGTCGCCAACACCTTGCTGTATAGAATTTAAGCGTTTTTTTGCATTTCTATGACCTTGACTAGCTGCCGCCTTATACCAGTTAATTGATTTTTTTCTGTTTTTCGTTACACCTGTACCCTCTTCATAATAAACACCTAACGAATACTGGGCTCGACTTAATTTTTGCTTAGCTGCCTTTTTCATCCAGTAAACAGAATTTTTTTCATTCTGTTTTACACCCTGACCATTTCGATACAGCACTGCCAATTGGTACTGGGCTTTCTTATCACCTTTTTTAGCCAGAGGTCTAAGAATTTTTACAGCTTTTGAAAAATTATGTGTGCGTATTGCTATTTTTGCATCATTTAAAGTTGCAGCACTCACATTAACCTGAATTAAAAAGACTAAACACAAGGCACTTATAAACAGCTTCATCATTTTTACCTTATGCTGTGCCAAATTTTGTAACAACTTCGATACCACTACTTTTTAAAAATTGAGTAGGTAATATCCCACCGGCACAGACAATGACCGCATCATTTTTTATGCAAACTTCGTCGTCATTGTCTGTATTTATTATCACCTGATTCGCATCTATTTGTTTTATAGTTGATTTCATAAGCACATTAAGCCGCCCTGATTTTTCTGCATTTTCGATATTTTTTCTATTTTTTTCCTTAGCACGGGAAAACGCCTCACTTCTATATGAAATAGTCACAGATGTACCATCCTCTTCTGAAATACTCACGGCCGCTTCAAGTGCACTGTCGCCACCACCCACTATCAACACATGCTGATTGCGGTATTGCTCAGGATCTATCAACCTGTATACAACCTTACTCTGCTCTTCCCCAGGGACGCCTAACTTACGCGGCGTGCCACGTCGGCCTATTGCGAGTAAAACAGCCCTGCATTTATATTCGTCATTATGCGTTTTAACAATAAAACCATAACTCTGTTCTTCGATACTTTCTACTCGAGCCATGTCATTTATTTCCAGCCCCGATTTTTTTACCACATTTTCCCAAAACTCCATCAAAACTTCTTTCGTTGTTTCCTTGAATTGCATCTTACCTACAATGGGTAATTCAGCCGGTGCGGTCATCACTACTTTTCCACGGGGATAGTGGGATATGGTTCCTCCCAGCGAGTCCTGCTCTAATGTAACGAATTTAAGCTTATGTGATTTAGCCGCAAGAGATCCAGCAATGCCAGAAGGGCCGGCTCCAATTACAACCAGATCAAGCTGATCACCCTTTCCAATACCCTCTAATTTACGTATAGAATCGACTGCCTGCACACCTTGTCTTACCGCATTACGAATCAGCCCCATTCCACCTAATTCACCTGCGATAAAAATACCCGGTACATTACTTTGAAAATTATCATCAACCGGCGGTATATCTACCCCCCTTTTCTCAGTACCAAACACCAGTTCAATAGCATCAAAAGGACAGGCTTTCTTACAGGCCCCATGCCCTATGCAATGAGTAGGATTGATTAAGTGTGCTTTACCTTTAATGACACCTAAAACATTTTTACCTTGTTCAGGGCAGGCTTTAACGCAACTTGCACAGCCAAGACATAATGAATGATTAACAATAGGGTGCATTGATGCGGGTTCAGTTAAGCCTGACGCAACAGCCTCGTCATAAACCTGCTGACTTGTTTTTTGCCCGGAGGCTCGTTTCCAGAAATAAAACAGAAAAATAATAAATAATGGTAAAGCATATAACCATATAGCGGATGACATCAGGGGATTCTCTATAACTTATTGATATTATTAAATTTATTGACGTTTTAAAGCAAAAACACAAATCACGACCAATTATGACTATAGATATTAAACATGTTGGTCATTTTTATTTGTGATCTAATTCCCAAATCATTTCAGAGTATCTCTGTAGTATTAGATCATACATATAATAAATACCGTAAGAAGAGTTAGCATGGCCGCAACACAGTCTCACATTGAAAGTTTGAATATACAGAAGCGCCAGAATTCAGGTGGTGGCTTCAGATTGAAACACTTATTACTTAAACCTGTTCAATTTCTGTATAAACACCTCTTTATAATAAGTCTATCAGCTGTCATTGTATATGGCTGGTTCAATCGTGATAACAATTACCTTGAAGCTGAAAACGGTGCCGGTTATATCCTGGGCATAGTTGGTGGCAGTTTAATGTTAATACTGCTGTTATACCCTTTAAGTAAACGAGTAGCATTATTAACCCGATGGATACCTGTTCGCTACTGGTTTGGTATTCATATGTTATTTGGCATTCTCGGGCCCACGATGATTTTGTTTCATTCAAACTTTCATCTTGGCTCATTAAATAGCTCAATAGCGCTATTTAGCATGTTACTGGTTGCCCTAAGTGGCCTGGTTGGGCGTTATATCTATACGCATATTCATCATGGCCTATATGGCAAAAGTGTAACTCTTAAAGAACTTAAGCAGGACACTGAGAACAATCATACTAATTTACTTAATATGATAGAAATGAATGAATCAATTCATGAACAACTCAACATTATGGAAACTAAAGCACTAAAACCTTACACAGGCATACTAAGAAGCCTTTTAGATGTAATGTATTTAGGTCTAAGTGCAAAACGCCTTAAACTGAAAGTAATTCTAGGTTTAAAAAACAGCCTCAAGTATAAGACTAAAAATATAGCGCGAGAAAAAAACAAAATTGTTATAGATTCTGTAAATACCTATACACTTGCATTACGTCATATGGCAGCATTTAAATTATATGAACGCCTTTTTTCACTATGGCACATATTACATCTTCCCATCTTCATAATGATGATTATTACCGCTGTTGTGCATATTTTCGCTGTACATTTGTACTAATCTAAAAAGATTAACTCGTCATGCATTTTCCACTGTCCCTGTCTTTTCGTTTTATAATTTATATAACGTTTTTTTTAATTTCGAACACGGTTAATAGTGACTCATTTGAATCACTATTAATGCCGGGGCCTGTCACTAGTGCCCATCAAGAATATGAAGATAAATGCGATCAATGCCACGATACTTCCGATAAGAGCAAACAGGCTATATTATGTGTTTCATGTCACGACCATAAAGACATTAAATCTGATATTAAAAACAAATCCGGTTTTCATGGGCAGCTACCAAAACAGCAACAATCTGACTGCAAACATTGCCACACAGAACACAAAGGTAGAGATCAAAACATTGTTCTACTTAACCTTTCTACATTTAATCACCAACAAACAGACTTCAAGCTGAAGGGAACACATAAAAAAACTGCTTGCAACTCATGCCATAAGAAAGATAAAAAATACTCAGAAGCACCAACAAAGTGTTATAGCTGCCACAAAGATACTGATGTCCACAAGGGTAAGCAGGGCAAAAAATGCGAGAGTTGCCACAATGAAACAAACTGGAAAAAAACAAAATTTGATCATTCTAAAACCGATTTCCCTTTAAAGGGAGCACATAAAGAAGCTCGTTGTACAGTTTGTCATATTAATGACAAATACAAAGACACACCCAAACAATGCATTAGTTGTCATAAAATCAATGATATACATAGCGGAAATTTTGGTAAAAAATGCGACACTTGCCATACCTCCAGTAAATGGAGTGAGATTAAATTCGATCACGACAAAAAGACAGATTTCCCTTTATATGGAAAACACAAAACTGCAAGTTGCAGTAGCTGTCACACCTCTGCTGACATTAAAAAAGATATACCAAAGAAATGTCACTCCTGTCATAAGAATGATGACGAGCATAAAGGACGTTATGGTAAAAAATGTGATACTTGTCATAACTCTTCTGACTGGTCAAAGCCAACCTTTAATCACAGCAAAAATACAGACTTCCCACTAATAGGCAAACATAAAGATATTAGTTGCAATCAGTGCCACAAAGGCGATCTGTACAAAGACAAACTTAAGGAGAACTGTTATTCCTGCCACAAAAAAGATGATACACACGGTGGGAAACAGGGCAAAAATTGCGCCAGCTGTCACAATGAAAAAGGTTGGCAGACTAATGTTTCATTTGATCACGATATATCCGGCTTTCCCTTAATCGGCATGCATGCAACGGTACAATGTGAGGAATGTCATTTAACAAATGAATATTCAACAACCAAATCCACATGTAACGTCTGTCATGCAGCTGATGATGTGCACAAAACAAAACTGGGAACCGACTGCAATAGTTGTCACAACCCCAACTCATGGTTTACCTGGTTATTTGACCATAACAAAGCTACAGATTTTAAAATAGACGGTGCACATAAAAAAATTGGCTGTTATGACTGTCACAAAACAAAATCTACTGGCAAATTAGAAGCATCTAAAGATTGCATCAGCTGCCATCGCAGTAGCGATATACATAATCGATCATTTGGCCGGCATTGCGGCGACTGTCATAACACTAAAAACTTTAAAGACGTCAACTTAAAACGCTGATAGAAAGCAGCAAAACAATATAATAAATATCGGGCAAGTGGTGGCGAGTGATAACACTTATACCATTTTATATAAAACCTGAAGGACTAATTCATTTTAAGATTTTTTATGCAGCGTTTTAGATCATTTAACATTACACTTTATACACTCCTTTTACTATGCCTGCTGGAAACAGGTCTGGTAAATGCAGCGACGGCATCAAGAACCTATTCATTAGTTCTTGCTTCTGTATCTGGCACAAATATAAAGTGGACTCCTAAAAAAGATATAATGTTTACAGGGCGAAGCTTTTACGTTGAAAAATTAAAAAGAATAAGTGGGAACCGGGAAAGATTAAACCTGGGTTTTTTCAGCAGTCGTGAACAGGCTATGTCTATACAGAAAAAAGCCCGAAAAATATATCCTGGCGCCTGGATTATAGTCACGCCTCCTGACGCAACAAGGTCTATTATTTACACTGTACCGGCTTCAATAAAAAAACCAAAAACAAGCAAATCGACATCATTAGCAGATAAAAAACTGAAAAAAGAAAAATCAAAATCAAAATCATTACGAGATAAACAACTCGACAGTTTGATGACACGTGCAAAAACTGACTTTAAAAACAAGAAATATTCCAGTGCTATTCGTTATTTAAAAGCTCTGGTTAGAGCTGATAATCACAAGTACTCTAAAGAAGCACTCGAACTGCTGGGTTTAACAAGACAACGTAAAGACCAAAACTCTCATGCCGTTGCCAACTATGAAATGTACCTGAAACTTTACCCTGACAGCCCCGGTAGTGACAGAGTTAGACAACGCCTTGCCGGATTACTGACAGCCGCCAGTGAACCCAGGAAAAAGATAAAGCTGGAAACAGTAAAAAAAGAAAGCAAAATAAATACTTATGGTAGTTTGTCTCAATTTTATCGAAGTAATACCGCTAAAATTGATAATACCGAAAGCATTAAAACATTGTCTCAATTACTTACTTTTGTAGATGTCACCACACAACATCGCACAAGTAATTTTGATCACCAGTACCAGTTCTCCTCTGATCATATATATGACTTTATTGATGATGATGATAACAGTGAGTTTCGTTTTATTGAAACCTATTATGAATTAAGTTATAGAAAAACAGGATCTTCGGGAAAACTAGGTAGGCAAGCCCTACGAATAGGTGGAACACTTAACCGGTTTGACGGTATTTCTGCGGGATATCAATTCACTCCAGATATACGATTAAATATACTTGCCGGACACCCTGTTGAAATTGATAATAAATCATCAATTAATACTGAGAAAACATTTTACGGCATCACATATGAAACTGGTACATTTCTTAATAACTGGAATATGAATCTATTTTATTTCGATCAGAAATATAACGGCTTCAAAGACCACTCTAGCATTGGTACTGAAGTATATTATCGTGATAATAAAAAATCATTATTTGGTTTGGTTGATTACAATTTGCTTTATGATGAAATAAATATTCTGCAACTTAATGCAAACATTCTTATGGATCAGGGGCGCAGCGCCCACGTAAATGCTTTTATGAGAAAAGCACCTGTTTTAAGTACCAGTAATGCACTTATTGGTCGCCAGGAAACAAGTCTTGACGAATTGATTAACACCCTTAATATTGAACAGATATACCAGTTAGCAAAAGACAGAACAGCTAATAGTCAAATGATCACCGCGGGTGGTTCGCAGCGCTTAAACATAAAATATCAACTCACAGCTGACCTCACATTGTCAAAAATCGATGCGACAACTGCCTCGGGTGGCGTAGCGGCAATCCCCGAAACAGGTACAGACTATTTTATTGGCACACAACTTGTAGGAAACAATTTACTGGTTGAACGAGATACAGGTGTACTTGGTATACGTTATAGCAATACAGAACCATCAAGTATTATTTCTTTAATCGCGAACTCAAGGTTCCCTATTAATCGAGACTGGCGTATCAACCCTCGCCTTCAATTTGATTTTAGAAATTTGAGCGGAAGTCGTTCTCAACAAAAAGTTCGCGCCATAATCAGAACTGATTACACTTATATTAATAAGGTACGTTTCGATTTTGAAATTGGCTATGATCAAACCGAAGAAGATAACAGTGGACAGTCAATAGGAAGTAATAATTTGTTTTTCACTCTTGGTTATCGTTGGACTTTTTGAGCAATTCATTCAACAATCACTACGTTCTCAATAAAAACATTCGGAGTGACATGCTGTACAGTGTAATATATTAGTTATTGTATGAAACACCAGGTAAACAACTCATAACATGAAACACAAACTACTATTTCTTGTCTATTTAATATCGTCAAATGTCTACGCAGGCGAAACATTCTGGGAATTTGGTGCTGGTGTCACCGCATTTAACACGGCGTTATATCCTGGATCCAGCGAAGAAGATAATTTTGTTATTCCCTTTCCATATTTTCGAATCCAGTCAGACAACTTTGAAGTTGATGATGGTATACGCGGCTTTATATTTGAATCACCGGATTACCGACTAAATATAAGTGGTGCAATTGGTGTTCCCGTAAACAGTGAAGACAGTATCGCTCGAAGTGGCATGCCAGACCTTGACGCTGTATTACAAATTGGTCCGTCATTTGAAGTTATATTTTCTGGCGGTAGAAAAAAACCCCATGAATTTCGTCTTGAATTACCGCTACGAACAGCCATTGCAACAGACTTAAGTTCTACCGATAACATTGGCTGGATTTTCGAACCTCGATTAAGTTACGAAACACTCCGCCCTTTTAAATCAGGCTGGGCCTACCAGGCTCGAGGTGGTTTACGTTATTCTTCTGAAGAATATCATGCGTATTATTACGATATACCAGTTGAGTTTTCAACGGCTCAGAGACCTGAGTATCATGCGGATGCAGGCTATGGAGGCGCATTCATAGATTTAATGGGTAACTGGCGACAAAAAGACTTTATTTATTTTGCCTTTATTAGATATCAGAATTTAGATGGCAGCGCATTTGATGATAGCCCGTTAATAGAAGATACAAATTATTTTTCGGTTGGTATAGGTATGATGTGGATTTTTGCTGATAGTCGTTAAGATATTGTCAGGAGTTCCTGTTGGAAATTACACTGTCCTGGCACATTACCCATACCACTGTATGCGGATAGTGATGTGAGCTGAAAGAGATTGCACTGTTCAGGCACTTCTCCCTCGGGGAAAGGTCGCTGCTGTTTGCGCCCTGTCCCCTTGAGCCATTCCACTGTGTGCTGATAGTGTAGTAAGCCGACTCTGTAAAACTCTTGATGGTATCAAAACAGGGGACAGAGCGGGAAAGATGCTCAGTCCCCGAGGGAGATGTGTCTTAGCAGGTAGACGTGCCTTAGCAGGGTAAGTTACCTCGTTCCCATCTCCTTCGCGGGAACTAGCAAGAAAAGCTTTATATAATAAACTCGTTCCCACGCTCCTGCGTGGGAATGCATACGGATAGTCGTTTTCTATCTATCTTAAATTTATCTATACGAATAATTAAACTACAAACAATGCCACAGAGACACAGAGATCTTCTTTATAAAGGTTCTCTATGGATCTGTTGCGTTTATAGCTTTTTTGAAATAAATGAAATGCTGTAGGTTTATATGCGTTCCCACGCAGGAGCGTGGGAACGAGATGACTAGACGAACGTCAGAGTCTTTTGAGCTGGAAGAGATTCACTGTTCAAGCTCTTCTCCCTCGGGGAAAGGTCGCGTTGTTTGCGCCCTGTCTCCTTAAGCCATACCACTATGCACTGATAGTGTAGTAAGTCGACTCCGTAAAACTCTTGGTGGTCTCACAACAGGGGACAGAGCGGGAAAGATGCTCAGTCCCCGATAGCGATGCGCCTCACTTTAACTCGTTCCCATGCTCCCGCGTGGGAATGCATACGGATAATCGTTTTCTATCTATCTTAAATTTATCCACACGAATAATAAAAATTCAAACAACGCCACAGAGCTCTTTTTTATAAAGATTATCTCTATGGACTTGTGGTGTTTATAGCTCGTTTTGAATCAATGAAATACTGTAAGTAAATATGCATTCCCACGGAGGACCGTGGGAACGAGATAAATAAATGAAATACTGTAAGTTAATATGCATTCCCACGCGGGAGCGTGGGAATGCATACGGATAGCCTTTTTCTATCTATTTTAAATTTATCTATACGAATAATTAAACTACAAACAATGCCACAGAGACACAGAGATCTTCTTTATAAAGGTTCTCTATGGATCTGTTG
>Ga0316205_10004334_pt1 | contig 12531 bp, 12 predicted proteins | sample 3monthpyrite_MG_FD_204941 | JGI IMG/M metagenome (GOLD analysis project Ga0316205, IMG submission 204941) | Microbial mat bacterial communities from mineral coupon in-situ incubated in ocean water Damariscotta River, Maine, United States -... | ecosystem: Environmental > Aquatic > Marine >... | reverse complement strand
TTCGTGGGCTCCACGGCATATGTGGTTTTAATTTTTTGGCCTGTTTAAATTGGAATATGGGCTGTGAGACGTCGCTCTCGGCCGTCCTGGCCTTCACGACATAAGGCCATCCTTGGCCAAAAAAAAGGGACCGAAATCGGTCCCTTCAATACCAGGAGGTAAAATATCCATAACTCAAAAGCTAACAAGGTATGATTCCAAATCGTGTATATCCATACACACCCCCTAATCATACCCATCTGGCGTCCGATGCTTTTGAACTCTGGTACGTGTTAATTTACCCCTAAAGACCTTACAAACCACTTACATAACGATGATATTGTCGTAATAAGTATTATTTTTGGGTGGAATTATAGATATCGACGGTCATCTTTGATGGTGAGACACCCAGAATATTGGCCAGATTTTTACGACATCGCTGAAACAACAATGCAGCCTCGCTGTTTCTGCCGCTTTGATGATAGGTATTCATCAAAGACTGATAGCAGTCTTCAGCAACCGGGTCGACCTCCAATGCGCGCTCAAAACAGGCGATACTTTTCTCGGTTTCACCAAGCTGCTGCCAGTAGTGGCCAAGATTTTCTGTCAACTTCAAAAACCGTAAATGACATTTCTCCTGCATCGGCACATAGGCAAAATGACGCTCACCAACACCCAGAAAATCACCCTGATACAATTGATAAAACTGCTCAGACAGGCAATCTATTTCACCCTGGTGTTTTGGACTCGCCTTTACCAATAGATCCTGTAATGTGCCAGCGATACGCAGGAAGGCCATGGTATCCACCCATATATAACGAGCATCCAGCGAGAGACGCCCATCCTCCATCACTAACCCAGGTTCAGACAGCATTTTGCGCAAGCGGTGCGTGGTTGTATACAGAGACTGTGCTGCGGCATCACCTTCGGCATCCGGCCAGAGAATTTCAATCAGTGTGTCCTGACTAACCTGACGCCCTCCCTGTGCAATCAATACCTTGAGTAACTCTAGCGGTTTTTTACTGGATTTAGCCGTCACAGCCATACTATTACCATCATGCGTGACTGAAAAACGACCAAGCGTATAGATGCGCACAGGCCATACCCAGTTATCGAGATGTAATGGTGCTCTTGCCGGAATCAGATCATGACTACGAACGAGGCCCTGAATAAAGGGTACTTCAAGATTTTGCCCAAGTGCCTGAATACAGTTTTCTGCCAGACTTCTGTCCCACCAGAAACCATGATACACCCGCCCTATGTCACGCTCATATTCAACTGCTTCCTTGAGAAAATTAACACCACGCTCCATTTCCTTACATGAAAAAGCCGCTTCACTTGCTACCAGACGATTCAAATAACTCAAGCTACGACTTTTGATACGATCTGCCAGATCACTGATACGACTCAAATGAAAAACGACTTCGGCAAGCTTACCCTGACGAATCAGAACCAATGACAGTACCAGACGCGCCAGGGTTTCCGTGTATAACGAGCCTGATTTATGCCCTGCCTCAAGTGCAACTTCGGCATATTCACGCGCAATACCCAGTTCACCTCTGACAATTGCCAGGCCCGTAGCCAGGTAATGATAATGAACAACATCCACCAGGCGACTACGATCCAGGCTGCTTTCCATTTGCGCGAGGTAATTTTCTGCCTGATCTAATTTATTCAGGGCACAGGATGAATAAATACCACTTGCCAGTAAAAAAACATCATGTGTGTGCACGTCAAATGTACTCGCCACTACCAAGCCCTGTTTGACCGATTTAATACTCGCAGCAGGATCACCTATTTTCCATAAATAAGTAGCTTCTGTTGAATGCCACAATAATAACGACAACGGGTCCATTTGCTCAGGTGGCATGGTCTGCCGAAGCACTTTCAATAATACGGTTGCCTTCGGCATCTCACCCGTCCAGACCGTGTAATAAAGCAATAATTGACTACCCAATCCAAATCGCTGAGTGGCATCGGCTGTGTTAAAAATAACATCCCGGACACGCTCTTCCCAAAACGCCATTCGTTCGTTGTCTGGTTGCCGATTCATCAACGCACTGAACATGGCAATGGAAACTCGCGCGTTGGTATCTGCATCCAATGGTTCGGTTATCACTTCCAATAGATCTTCCATCACCGGGATCCAATGATCGAGATCCATAAACGAGGCCTGATCGTGAATATAGGTCTCAATAATACCCGACCATGCAGACAGTTGGCCTTGTCGATCGCCTGACGCAGTGAATTTTTCATACACACGAATAAAATGGTTGCGGCTGTCCCGCGTATTAACTGGCTGCAGACTCATACCCAGCCAGTATTCCATCCAGGGTTCATTTTCAAGGAATTCAAGCGGGAATGATTGTAACCAGTTAAGCAACAATAAATGCCGGCCATTTTGCATTAATGCAGCCCCTTGTCGGTTAACCACTGCCTTCATTTTGCCCCACTGTTTTGCCTGGCAATATAACGTTGCAGCCTCAGCAAAATAGTTTGCCTCCAACAGAAGATTACCTGCAAAGGTTTGTATCTTTGCTAATTCCTTCGCATTAAAACAAGTTTCAATCCGATTCAATAAAAATTCTCGAAACAACGGATGATATTCATAGGCATCAACGGCTGATGATGAACGATAAGTAAAATAATTTCGATGCGTGAGGTTTTGCAAAACTTCAGCCGATGCAGGATTATTGGTAAGTTGCTCAGCCATCTCAACGGTGAAAAAAGGCAACAATCCTGTCTTTAACAAAAACTCTCTTGTTGATTGCGGTTCACGCTGAAATATCTCGCCAGCAAAATAATCAAATATCAGACCCTGATTTTCGTGTTGACCAAATTCCTCGGGAATACTACTGCCTTCGGTTTGCTCAAGCATGAGTATCAGTCCGGCAGCCCATCCTTGTGTATAACGATGCAAATCCTGCGCGATTTGCTTACCTTCCTTTTTAGTTAATTTCTCCAGTTTTTTCTGACATACCTGCTCTATTTCTTCATGATTCAAGGCGATATCTTTATTGTCGACAATTGCAATGCTGCCATTTGCCCTGAAACGTAAATAATCTTTACTGGGATCACTCCGACTCAATACAATCAGATTAACGCCAACCGGAATTTCAGCAATAAACTGTTTCATTACCTGATGAGTAGCAGAATCGTCCGACAAGTCCTGAAAGTTATCCAGCACCAGCACTCCTTCATCACCTAATTGCTGAAACAACTCACGGCTAAAATTCCGTGCAAATGCCTCGATGCCCTGGCGGTACTCAGGTGTAAACATGGGTAATGAAATACTACTACCGGCAGACGATTGTTCTAATGCAGATTGCATATAATCAAAAAATGCAGCTGGATCATCATCACCCGCATCAATCTGATACCAGACAGAATTAGGCCTTGTTTGCTGAAGGTAACTGGCGGCAAGAACAGTCTTACCCGACCCGCCCGGCGCTGAAATCCAGATAACAGGATAATCACGCAATTGTTCAATTTTTTCGAACAAACGGTCACGCAACAAGACATTAGGCATTCTTGGCGGACTTAATTTCGCAATATTTTTTCTGGGTGCGGTTTTTGTTGGCATGATAACAATCAGTCGTTATTAGATGATACACTGTGAAATGTGTATAAACTTACACACTCTATATAACTATCTCAACCACTATATTTATTACCGGAATCCATTGTGAATACGACATCGAGTCAGTTGATACCCTTGTCACTTTATATTCATGTGCCCTGGTGTGAGCGTAAGTGCCCCTATTGTGATTTTAATTCCCATACTGCAGACCCTGTTATTCCAGAAAAAGAATATATCCAGGCACTGCTAGCCGATTTGCAACACGATCTGGAATGGGTACAGAACAGGGAAATAAGCAGTATTTTCATCGGTGGAGGAACACCCAGTCTTTTCTCGCCTGAAAGCTATCAACAGTTATTTGAAGGCCTGCAAAAGGATCTCACTTTCTCTAGGGATATAGAGATCACACTGGAGGCAAATCCCGGGTCGACAGAACAACAAAAATTCACCGAATTTCATGCCACCGGCATAAACCGTCTGTCGATTGGCATACAAAGCTTTAACGATGACATGTTGTCCAAGCTAGGGCGTATTCACAATAGCAAGGAAGCTATCAAGGCGGCAGAGGCTGCACATTATGCCGGATTCACTAATTTTAATCTGGACTTGATGTTTGCCCTACCAGGCCAGAACTCACGTTTGGCATTAAAAGATCTCGAATACGCTACCTCACTCGAACCCTCACATCTATCCTGGTATCAATTGACCATAGAACCCAACACCCTGTTTCACCAACATCCCCCGGTTTTACCCCAGGATGATATTGCAGCTGATATACAAAGCCAGGGACAAGATTATTTGCATAACAAGCAATATGACCAATATGAGATTTCCGCCTATGCCAAATCAGCACCTTGCAGACATAATCTCAACTACTGGCAATTTGGTGACTATCTGGGTCTTGGCGCCGGCGCACATAGCAAACTCAGCAATCCTGTTACGGATAGCATTATCAGAAAACAACGGCGACGCCACCCCAAAGACTATATACAACAAGCACATAGTTTGGATGTTATCTCTCAGATACGGAAGCTGTCTGAGTCTGACAGGGTGCTCGAATTTATGATGAATGCCCTCCGGCTTAACAATGGCACCGACTATCAACAGTTCGAACAAAGGACGGGGCTCGACATCGACATAATTCAAGACAAGCTACAACTTGCCCGTGACAAACAACTCATGACTGAATGTAATAATATCCAAGCAAGCACACACGGGCTTTTGTATCTTAACAACCTGCTGGAAATTTTTATGGAAACATCAAATGACTGACTATAAACCCATAGAATGTGGCCTGCACAGCGAATACGAATTGCTGATAATGCGGGCACAAAGAGTCAATATTGAGTTCCAGGGTGCAAATGAGTTAAAACAAGTTCACACCGGCACACCAACAGATATGATTAGTAAAAATAACGCAGAATTCCTGGAAATATCCTCTGCTGGGCGCAAGGAACTGATTCGCCTCGACAAAATTATTGACTATACTAAGATTTAAGTTAAACGCTTAGATTGTTAAGCTGTATTTACTGGTGTCGACTAAACCTATGACCTCCTACGATATAACCCCCATACTAAAAATCAAGGACTTACCGTCTAAGTCACTGACTCATAACCTATAAAATTCAGTAGCTTATAAAAAATTAACACATAAAGCGTCAAAATGTGATAAATTACACATAACACTTTAGGAAACCAATCCATACTAAACATGAGGCTCCATAGCAGGGTGACTTTATGACAGATTTAACAACACTATTTAAATTTGATTTTAGCGAGTGGTCTGAATTAGCAAATAGTGACCCAGAAGCCTTTGAGCTGCGCAGACAACAGGCTATCGAACAAGCCATTCTTGCCATGCCTGATAACAAGCAAAAACGTATCCGCGGCCTTCAATGGCGCATTGATCAGGAACGCCGAATGGCTAAATCGCCCATGGCGGCCTGCATTAAACTATCCAACATGATGTGGGAACAGGTGCTCGGTGATAACGGCTTGTTAAATAGTCTAAAAAACATCGAAAAAGAGCCCGCACAACCTGTTTTGACCCACCGGAACAACCTGCTGTTATTCCCGACACCATCCTAAACAGGTATTCAGGCAAAATTATTGTGCTCCGGGCTTGCCGGAAACGGCTTTTCAGCGTAATATACACGCCCTGCCCAAAAGGGCATTTGTAGCACACTAATTTGAGGTCGAGCAATGAAGGCAGACATACATCCTAATTATTCTGACGTGTCCGTCACGTGCAGTTGTGGTGAGTCATTCCAAACCCGTTCAACATTAGGCAAGGATCTGCATATCGATGTTTGCTCAAAATGCCACCCTTTTTATACGGGTACGCAAAAGACAATGGATACGGCTGGTCGAATTGATAAATTCAATCGCAAGTATGGAGCGAAATAAGACATTTGCTCTAGAGCAAATCGTTTTATGCAAGGGCGCTTTATTGGCGCCCTTTTAATTTTCCAGGACGGAAAAATCGATGATACGTATAATATCCCTGCTGCTTACCTGCATTAACTTTTCAGAGGCTGCCTGCCCACCCGAACGTCACGATCGCGTTGCTGTCGTCAGAAGGGTCTATGATGGTGACACGTTAACGCTAACTGATAATACGCGCATTCGATTTATCGGTATCAACACCCCTGAGTTGGGCAGAAATGGCAAGCCGGATCAGGCATTCGCCAAACAGGCAACAGATGCCCTGTTACATCTATTGGCAAAATCATCCAATAAAGTCATCTTGCAGTATGGCAAACAGGAGAAGGATCGTTATAAACGACATCTGGCTCATGTATTTCTTGCTGATGGCACCAATGTGTCAGAAACCTTATTAAAAACGGGACTGGCTTACCGCATTGCCATTCCTCCCAACTTATGGTCACAAGACTGCTATAAAAAAGCTGAATTTGAAGCACGCAAGCTCAAACTGGGTTTGTGGGGCAACACCATCACACAGGCAGAGCACCTGCCACTCAATAGTAAAGGATTCCATTTTGTCGAAGGCAAAGTGGGCCGCATTGGGCATAGCAAAAAATCCGTCTGGATCAATTTCAAAGGCCCGCTCTCAATACGCATTGCGCGCTCGGATCTGGACTTGTTCAAACAGTTCAACCTTGACCAGTTAAAAAATAGACATCTACGCGTCAGAGGATGGGTACACAATTATAAAGGTGAAAATATTATGCGACTGCGGCATTCCTCTATGCTCGAGATCATGAAATAATCAACCCCTGACGAACACAGGAAAACACCATGGCAAACGACCTGAAACAAGATGCTCTCGACTACCACGCAAAACCGACACCAGGGAAGGTTGCCATCCAGGTAACCAAACCCTGCGAAACCCAATACGAGCTATCACTGGCTTACACCCCCGGTGTTGCCGAACCTGTCAGGGAAATTGCCAAGGATAAAGAAGCGGCCTATCTCTACACATCCAAATCCAATCTCGTCGCAGTGATCACCGACGGTACTGCCGTATTGGGCCTGGGTAATGTGGGCGCTCTGGCCGGCAAGCCGGTGATGGAAGGTAAAGGGGTTCTGTTCAAACGTTTTGCCAATATAGATGTGTTTGATATAGAGGTGGAATCTGATACACCACAAGAGTTTATTGACACTGTGTCACGCATTGCCTGCACCTTTGGCGGCATTAACCTTGAAGATATCAAGGCACCTGAATGTTTCGAGATAGAAAAAACCCTGATAGAAAAACTGGACATCCCTGTTTTTCATGACGATCAGCACGGTACAGCCATTATTATTTGTGCCGGCCTGTTAAATGCGATCGAAATAGCCAACAAAAAAATTGAAGATGCCAAGATTGTCTGCCTCGGCGCAGGTGCGGCCGGCATTGCCTCCATGCGCCTGCTTGATGCACTCGGTGCCGACAAAAATAAAATCTTTATGGTTGACCGCAAGGGCATCATCCACAATGGCCGCGATGACCTGAATCAATACAAACAGGAATTTGCTGTCGATACAGAACTCAGGACACTTGAAGATGCCATGAGGGATGCCGACGTATTTATCGGTGTTTCCGGACCGGACCTGATCGATGCAAACATGCTCGCCTCAATGGCACACAATCCGGTGGTGTTTGCTTTATCCAACCCTGACCCTGAAATCAAACCTGAAATTGCACTCAAGGTACGCGATGATGTCATTATGGCCACGGGCAGAAGTGATTATCCAAACCAGGTGAACAATGTACTCGGCTTCCCGTTTATTTTCAGGGGTGCGCTGGATGTACAGGCACGTACAATCAATCGTGAAATGCTGGTTGCGGCAGTACATGCGCTAAAAGACCTCGCCAGACAACCTATCCCGCAAAGTGTCCTCGATGCATACGGTCGGGAATCACTGGTGTTTGGCAAGGAATATATTATTCCTAAACCATTTGATCCAAGATTGATTGATACCGTCCCCCCGGCTATTGCCAGGGCTGCTGTTGACACAGGTGTAGCACGTAAACCCTACCCTGAACATTACCCAAAATAAGTTAATAACAATGCATGTAACGTCCAGAGATGGACGTTACCACTCTGCGCTTTTCTAACCAGCCTGCAATAAATCCTGCACGGCTTTCAAATCTGCTCTTGCCATAGGTTGACCATCCACCGGGCTATTTGGCGCACGACGCAGGCCTTCTTGCGAAAACACAATGACATCCACTTCGATATTATCCGCCGTCATATTGAACATCGGTTGCTGCTGATACTCGCCGTCATATTTAACGCGTTTATGTTTTTCAGCGTATGGTATTTTTTGCTCCATTAAATACAGGCTAATCTGTTCAGGGTATTCTGCAAAAACATGTAACTCCACATGCGAGAATTCATTTGCAGTACCCGATAACACATCACCCGCCAGACGAGGATGAAACTGTTGTAGGAATTCCATGGCATGAATAGCGGTCTGACGTAATTTCCTGAGTTGTTCTGGCTGCGTATCGGAATGGAACAAGCCCTGATACTCAATAAGTGCCGTTTCAATTTCCTTATTACTAGGCAGAAAGCGTTTTTCACTAACTCCCAACTGTTGGGCCGCCTTACGTTTTGCCAATTGAAAGTCAATAATCCCGGATTCAGATATATGTCTGGCAGCCAATTCGGCAATGCGCAATCGTTGCTGATCTTGTTGTCGATTTATGCCCATGACAATCAGAAAATAATATCAGGCTGACCACCACCTGGCTGTACTTGACCACGAGAGCTATCGTTCACATCAGGTGGAATAATTTCGGCACAACGTAATGGTTCCTTACCTGACTCAAAAGTTTCAAAAATTGCATTTTTTGTTTTATTCGTCGCAAGACAACCTGCAACCGGGTCTATGCGTACTGTAACCAGTCCGTCAGGTTGCTTCAACGCTTTTTCCGGCAACCCTTTTAATGCCATACGCATAAAATCAACCCACATGGGCAAGGCAGCCCGACCACCAGTTTCAAGATTACCCAGTGGTTGCGCCTTGTCAAAACCAACCCAGGCCGTGCTAACCAAATCGCTGTTAAACCCGGAAAACCAGGCGTCGCGCTGATCATTGGTTGTACCCGTTTTGCCTGCCAGATCATAACGCCCTAATTTCAGTACCCCACGACCTGTACCGCGACGTACGACATCAAGCATCATGGAGTTTATCAGGTAGGCATTTTGCTGGCTCAAACTACGCTTGGCTAAATTAACCGGCTTCGGCTTGCTATCATCTAACTTAACCGCATCAGGCTTCTTTACAGGATTTTCAGCTTTCTCTTTTTTCAGTTGTAATTCACATTCATAACATGCAACAGCAGGATCAGACGTGAAAATAACCTCACCATCGTCATCTTCTACACGAACTATAAAGTAAGGCTCGACACGATAACCTCCATTCGCTATCACTGCATAAGCCCGTGCAAGCTCTAGCGGTGTAATTGAACCACTACCTAACGCAAGTGACAAATCTCTCTGGATCATGTCACGCGTTATACCAAATTTCTTCAGGAAACGGGCCGTATATCCAATACCGATATCCCTTAACAAGCGTATCGAAACCAGATTTCGGGAATGCACGAGTGCTTCACGCAAACGCGTTGGGCCGTAAAATTTACCCGAATAGTTTTCCGGACGCCAGGTACTCTCCAGGGCGGGGTCATCAAATACTACTGGCGCATCATTTATAATCGATGCTGGCGTAAACCCTTTTGCCAGCGCAGCCGTATATATAAATGGTTTAAAACTCGACCCCGGCTGCCTTTTTGCCTGTGTTACTCGATTGAATTTACTGTAAAAATAATCAAAACCCCCAGCCAACGCAATAATACTGCCATCTTTCGGGGACAACGATACAAGCGCTCCCGCAACTTTCGGAATTTGCGATAAAATCCATGTTTTATCATCTGACTGCTGCACCCGAATAAGATCACCTGGCTTAAGAATTTCCGATACCAGCTTCAATACCGGGCCACGCTTATTCTCATCAACAAAAACTCTTGCCCATTGAATACCTTCGAGCATCAACTTTATACGTTTACCATTACCGAGGTAAATATAGGCCTGTTTTTCGTCTACTACTTCGACAATACCCGGTTTTAAACCCCCTACTTTAGGAATGTCTTGCAATGTCTGGTCCCACTGCTCTGTTCCAAGTTCGAGGACCTCAATAAAATTGCGCTCAACACCTCGAAAACCATGTCGTTTATCATAATTTAACAAAGCCTTGCGCAATGCAATATTGGCTGCCTTTTGTGCCTGACTATCGATGGTTGTGTAAACTCGAAAACCTTTCGTGTAGATTTCATTGCCATAACGCTTTTGCATTTCAGAGCGAACCATCTCTGCCACGTAAGGGGCCTCTACCTGTAATCGTAAACCGTGTAAGCTGGCAACCACCGACGTATCAACTGCCTGGCGATGTTGTGCCTCGGTAATAAATCCCAACGCGAGCATTCGCCCGAGCACATAATTTCGTCTTATGACAGCCCTTTGTGGATTTACTATGGGGTTATAACGTGATGGAGCCTTGGGAAGGCCTGCAATCATGGCAATTTCAGGCAAAGTAAGCTCATGCACATTCCTGCCATAATAAACTTGAGATGCCGCCTGCACACCATAAGAGCGGTGACCAAGATAGATAACATTAAAATACAGCTCCAGAATCTCTTCCTTACTTATCTCTCTCTCAATCTTGAGGGATAGGAATATCTCATTGAATTTTCTAAGAAAAGTCTTCTCCCGACTAAGAAAGAAGTTACGCGCTACCTGCATCGTGATAGTGCTTCCACCTTGACCCTTCTCACCTGTTTTAATTAAATGAACGGCTGCTCGAATCAGCCCCTGGTAGTCCACACCTGGGTGTTCAAAAAAACGATCATCCTCAGCAGCAAGAAAAGCCTTGATCATTAAATCAGGAACATTATTATAACGAATGGGGGTACGGCGCTCCTTACCAAATTCTGCTATCAATGCACCATCGCGCGCATAGACACGCAGAGGCAAGGTTAGCTTGACATCTTTTAGTGTTTCTATGTCAGGCAACCCTGGAGCAAGATAGAAATATGTCGCTGCAAGAACGATAACAGCAGCGGTCATGGCCGTAATCATGGCGGCCAAAAAAAGCCGTAAGACTTTGATATATCTAGTCATAAATTGTTAACAACTATAAAAATGCGTAGTAAATACTTTATTGTGATGGAATCCGTATTGTGATGGAGGCCGTAGAAAAAAGTTTAAATTTAGCTAATACTATATAAAATTTAGCTAAAACTATATAAAAATTGCCTCAACAATCAGGTGCAGGAAGCATAAATTATCAATATGGGAACTCTGATCACATTTTTACCTAAAGAAATAATCCCGCATGACGTTATGCTAACTGTATTAGGGAAAAACCCAGTAAGACATTAGTTGACAAAGAGTTAAGTATGGATTTTAATGTAAATGGACAACTTCCCCGCGTAACAAACAGTATAAAAAAGGAAAATGCATAGTGGGACTATTATCACGGAAAAAACCACCGCTAATCGGGCTCGATATCAGTTCAACAGCTGTAAAGCTACTCGAACTAAGTCAGCATGGCGGTCGATATCGTGTAGAAAGTTACGCGGTTGAACCATTACCTGCAAATTCAGTTGTTGAAAAGAACATTGCCGATGTAGAAGCCGTTGGCGAAAGCATTCGACGTGCAGTCAAACGCTCCGGCACCAAAATTAAAACTGCGGCCGTTGCTGTAGCTGGCTCTTCAGTGATCACAAAAGTGATTTCTATGAGTTCTGCACTCAAAGATGACGAAATGGAATCTCAAATCGATCTCGAGGCAGACCAATATATACCTTATCCGCTGGACGAAGTCAGGATGGACTTTGAAGTACTTGGTCCATCAGAAAAAAACCCTGAAATGGTTGACGTCTTACTCGCAGCTTCCCGTAGCGAGAATGTAGAAACCCGCATTTCTGCTCTCGAAATTGGTGGCATGGCGCCCAAGGTTGTTGACGTCGAAGCCTATGCCCTGGAAAACTCCTTTGCTTTACTGGCAGAACAACTACCTGACGGTGGTTACGACCAGACCATTGCTGTTATTGATGTTGGCGCAACCATGACAACACTAAATGTGTTACATGATCGTAAAATCATCTATACGCGAGAACAGGTATTCGGCGGCAAACAACTGACTGAAGAAATCATGCGTCGTTATGGCCTTTCGTATGAAGAAGCAGGAATGGCCAAACGTCAAGGTGGACTACCTGACAACTATGTACCCGAAGTACTTGATCCATTTAAAGAAGCAATGACACAGCAGGTTAGCCGTTCATTACAATTCTTTTTCTCTTCCAGCCAATATAACAGTGTTGACCAGATCATTCTTGCCGGTGGCAGCGCATCTATCCCAGGCATTGATGAATTAATAGAAGATAAAATTGGCACTGCAACCTCAATCGCCAATCCGTTTGCCAGCATGTCACTCGCACCTAGGGTTAAACCACAAACCCTCAG
>Ga0316205_10004333_pt1 | contig 12532 bp, 10 predicted proteins | sample 3monthpyrite_MG_FD_204941 | JGI IMG/M metagenome (GOLD analysis project Ga0316205, IMG submission 204941) | Microbial mat bacterial communities from mineral coupon in-situ incubated in ocean water Damariscotta River, Maine, United States -... | ecosystem: Environmental > Aquatic > Marine >... | reverse complement strand
TGCCAGGGTCAAGACGGGTGACCAGATACGTTTTGATGCCAAAAAAGGCGAGATCATGCTTCTTGTGGATGAAGATGCGTTGAAAAAGCGTGCTATAGAGACACCTGAGTTGAGTGCAAACATGCATGGTTTCGGAAGAGAACTTTTTGTCTCGATCCGCCAAAACGTCGGTTCGGCAGAAGAGGGTGCAAGCCTCTTTGATATCAGCGGAAAGGAGAGAGCATGACTGCAAAGGAAGTGATGGAACTATCCCCTATAGTCCCTGTGATCGCACTGGAGAGTGTTGATGATGCTTTGCCCCTTGCAAAGGCTCTTCTGGAAGGAGGTATAGCAATAATGGAGATCACACTGCGTACCGAAGCAGGGCTTAAGTCTATAGAGACGATAGCCAAGGCAATGCCGCAGATGAATGTCGGTGCGGGAACGGTACTTAATGCTGATGACTTTAAAAAAGCCGTCGAACACGGTGCACAGTTTGTCTTTAGTCCTGGTATCAGTGAAGAATTGATGCAGACCTCAATTGAATTGGGTGTTGCGCTTATTCCAGGCGTAGCTACAGCTTCAGAAGTGATGCTGGCCAAGAACAACGGATTTGAGCACTGCAAGCTCTTTCCTGCGACAGTGGCTGGAGGAGTCGAAGCGCTTAAGGCCTTCAGTGGTCCTTTTGCATCGATGCGTTTTTGTCCCACAGGCGGCGTCAACCTGAACAATGTCAAAGATTTTCTTGATCTGAATAACGTCGTCTGTGCAGGTGGAAGTTGGATAGTTCCTAAGCAGGCGATCAGGGATCAAGACTTCAAGGTTATTACAACACTTTGTAAAGAAGCACTCCAAGCACTTTAATCTTCTGAACGTATTTCTTTTCGCTCGCTATTATGTCGCTGGACAGTAATACAAGGAAGAGAGATATGGGAGGGTAAACGTTGAGCAGGCAAGGCCCTCCCGCACAGGAAATGGAAAGAAAAAAAGCTTTTGAGTCTTAGTTCAGGTTGCCGTTTCTGTCAACTTTGAGCAAGTAGAGGTCTTTTCCTCTGTCTGAGCCCCCTTCGCTGAAACCGGTGATGACAAAACCGTCGTTGACCTTGATGATGGCATATCCTTCGTCATCGTCTGGCCCTCCGTAAGTCTTTTTCCAAGAGATGTTTCCTTTTTTGTCTATTTTAAGCAGATAAACATCACTGTTAAAATCTTGTGTCGTCTCAGTATAACCGACGATGACATAGCCGTCCTTGTCTTCGACAATACCATATCCCTCTTCTTTACTGTCGCCACCGTAGTGATGTTGCCACTCTTTTTTTCCATCAGCGTTGAGTTTAACGACATAGACATCCTTGCTTTTACGACGATCGCTGTCGGTTGCTCCGACGATGATATAGCCTCCATCTTGTGTCGATATGATCTGGTTGGCGTATTCATCACTTTTGTATCCGTACGTATAGTGCCATACTCTTTGACCGCTTTCAGCGATCTTCATGACGTAGACATCGCTGTCCCCAGCCCCCCATGACTCCGTCTCACCGGAAAATACATAGCCGCCATTGACTTTGATGATGGAGTTGGCCTTGTCCGGATTCTTGCCGCCATAGCGCTGGACCCATTTTTGCTGTCCGTTGATACTTACTGCAGTTAGATAGCACTCCACCTCAGAATTAAAAAATGTCACATGGTCTTCCCAGCCTGCTATCATCATGTGCTCATCATTGATCTTTGCGATCGATTTTCCTACATAGCGATCATCTTCGTCAGAGAAGAAGCCGTTTTCCCACATCAATTCACCTGTGGATGAGATACGCGCGACATATAGGCTTTGTCGCATGTTCCCAAGGCTGAGCGTGGAACCCGTGATCATAAATCCGTCTTTGACCGGGGCAATAGCTCTGGCACTCTCTTCGTATCGTCCGCCATAGGTGGCTGACCAAAGTTTGTTCCCAAATTTATCGGTTTTAATAACATAAGCATCGCCTTGTCCCTCGCCAAAACTCTCCGTGTTGCCGAGGACAAGAAAGCCGTCTTTGAGCTGAAGCAGTGTTTGGCCAATGTCTTGATAACGTCCTCCAAAACGTTTTTCGAAAGTAGGTTTAGTGTTGTCACGTTGATTGATAGCATCTAATGATTTTTTATCGGACCAGCCTTGAAGCTTTACATCGCTGTTACGGTAGCGTACTTTACACCAGAGCTTGCTGTCTCTGGCAGTACGGCATTTGAGCTGCTCTAGCTTGCCTTTTTCTGTTGAGACTTCAGCAATGATACTCGACTGTGAGTCGGGCTCTGCATAGATCTGTATAAAACTGCCTTCATTCGTCTCCTGAATATCGGCAAAAAGAATGGACACACAAACTAAGGCTACTAGTACGGATTTGATCATATATACTCCAATCACATAGGATTTAGTATAGATTACTACAAAAAAGATAAAAGATCACCAAAGGGATAAAATATAAGTAAAGTTTATATGATTTTTGCACTTTTGGGCTTGGATTGGTTCATATTATATTTTATATCCGTGCGGGAAAAACTGAAAAAGCGTCTGTTTACTTATTTTTTATTGGTAAAGTCCAGTTGTCCGCTGCTGTAGGTCTTACCAAAACTTAAATGCAGGTTGTAGACTTGTTTGAGAGCACTTTCCAAGTCTTCTTGAGCCAGTGTAGATAGGGGATGCATAAAGGCTGCGTATAGAGTGTCTTCGGAGACGGCATAACGTGCATCCAAAGCCAGATGAAAATTTGAGTGCATCAAGCTGTCTTTGATCTTTGGGGCCAGGTTTGAATATTGGGTTATAGGGGCAATGATCCTCATTCTGTTATGCTCTTTATCAGAGATAAGTGCCATTTTGATACCTTGAAACCTAAACAGTATATACCCTTCTTCTTCACCTAAGACTTGAGCATTCTGCAGCACGTAAGCTTCCATCTTCTCCTGAGTCATGTGCGCCTCATTAAGGACAATGGATTTTTTTTCAATAAGACTTTTTAGTGTATAGTTTTTCATAATTTTTAATACCATATTGTTGATTGGGACATGCTGTCTTTTTTGTGATTATAACTTATCTAACGATCGCTAAACATATCTTTTATGATTTATATAACAGTTATAAGTTGAATTTGATGAGAAATGCGTGCAAGTAAAAAAATTGTCTCAGCTATGACTCTTTATTTGTACAGACGCATAATCTCTCAAATTCTTCTTTAGGAAGAGGTTTGGAAAAAAGATAGCCTTGGTATAAATCACAATCGAGTTCTTCCAATAACTTTCTTTGGTATACAGTCTCAACACCTTCTGCTACGACAGTAAGGTTTAAGTTTCTAGCGACATCAATCATTAATTTGATAAGTACTTTTTGTTTAGTCTCTGAAATCTTATCAACAAATGATTTATCGATTTTAAGCTCGACTAATGAAATCTCACTGAGATAACTTATAGAGGAATAACCAGTTCCAAAATCATCTATAGAGAATAAAATACCATATTGTTTTAAATGCTCTATAATTTCTTTTAAACTAGATAAGTCATCAGAAGAACTTGTCTCAGTAATTTCAAATATTATGCCTATTTTACAATCACTGTCAATATACCGATTGTATAAGTTCTCTACAATCTTGATAAAATTTTTATTCAGTATTTGTCGCATACTTATATTTATAGAAACAGTTTTCACATCTAAATTATTTTTGGACCATTCATTTATAGTTTTAAATGATTCTTTTATTATATGCTCTCCAAGTTCGATTATATAACCCGTGTTTTCTGCAATTGGTATAAATATATCAGGCTCTACTGGACCCAACTCATCACTGTTCCACCTGACAAGAACCTCGCATCCTCTTATCTTATCAGTCTCATCTACTTGTGCCTGATAATGTAGACTGATTTCATCTCTCTCTATAGCAAAGTGCAGTAGTCTTTCAACCAAAAGCTTGTCTTGTACAAGTGAGTACAAATCTTCACTAAAAATAATAACACCATCCCTGCCATGATTCTTTGCCTCGTACATTGCCATATCCGCTTCTTTTAAGAACTCTACGGCATTGACAGAACTGTTGTTGACAATACTAACGCCTATACTAGCACTAATGTAAAGATGATTGTCATTAATGATGTAATTGTTTTTTATTTCTTGAAGTAATTTATTTGAAAAAACTTTAGCATTTTTTAGACATTCGTCTTCATTGTCAAATATATCACTTAAAACACAAAATTCATCACCACCTAGTCTTGCTACGGTATTGTCATACTCACTTGATATATTTCGCATTCTCCTAGCTACTTCACGTAACAGTTCATCTCCAACATCATGTCCTAGTGTGTCATTTATAGTTTTAAAATAGTCAAGGTCAATGAGTAATAGATATGAGAACTTATTTCCATATTCTCTCACCGAACTCTCTAGAAGTTCTAAAAAGTATCTTCTGTTAGGAAGACTAGTCAATTGGTCATGATAAGCTTGATGATTGCTTTTTAAAATATAATCATTAGTGTTTTTAGCTGCATATAGAAGTACCGATGCCAATACTATTGTAAAAAAAGCTAAGATATAAGAATAAACTTCTGCGATTACTAAAAAATATATTCCAAGTGGAACCATAAGAGATATGACGGTAAAAAGAAAAAGTTTTTTTTGCGATGCTAAAAGAGTTGCGGCTACGGTTGCACTGCCTATCTGAGTAGCTATTGTAATATAATGCATCTCAGGATTATCACTTGATATATAATATACAAACATAAGTATCCATGATGCAGAGTAAATGCCCATAAACCATCTGACCTTGTTAAGCCAAATGTCTTTTTGAGATATTGTCATATCAAGACGAAAGCGTTTATATAGAATGTACCCATAAAGAGGAATTACAGACATTAAAACCATCCATAACGATTCATAAACCATGGATGTATACAAGTACCCCATCAACAGATAACCTGGTGCTGTAGCAACGTTTAATGCGATTATTACGATAATCTGCTTATGCATAAATTTATAAAAACTAAGATTCTCATTAATCTTCATTCAATATTTCCTATCGCGAGTGTTCTGCCTTTATTTCAGTACGAAGTAGTCCCTAATATTGTATCATAAAGCCTGAAGCATCATTGAATCGTATCGTCTAGGTCTTTATGTGTCTGTTTCATGGTATATAAAATAGGTCAAAATGTTTCTATTTTGAAATAGATCGAGAAAACTTAAATGGATGTTTTAGATTGTTGATTTGCTATGTTTGAGGGGTGGTACCGCCGGGTGGACTTGAATGGCAGTACAAGTGCCTAATACAGGCCAATATAGGGCGTTTTCAATTTGATAGTAGTTATAATCGGTCACACTCGGGCACAGTTGGGGCACAATCATTAGTTATTTAATGTTAAGTAATTTGTATCAAGTATGAACAATTGTTTATTTTAAGCTGATCTTTCTTTATTGTTTTCAATGGCTAACAAGACACCATCCCAAAATTTTATCCTTGCTTGGATGGCTTGTAAAGCTGCTTCTTCTGCTTCTTCGATTTTTAATTTTTCACCCTCACACAAGAGCTCTAACATACGTAAAGACATAGGACCATGGTGATCTCCATCAAGTTCAATGTGACGATCGAGATAATAATGGAACACTTCTGCTTGTTCTCGTGAAATATTCATCTTTTCAAGTAGTGCACGAAACATCTCTGGGATAATATGCTCTCTGCCTAATGCAAATGCTGCTGCGATGACATGTGGTTTATCACTATGTATGAAATCAAAAGTAGTCTGCATAAACTCTTTTGCAGGAGAAGGTATCTGAATTGTTGACATTGCTGTTTCTAAAGAAGTTTCTGCAACTTTAGTGACAAACTCTCGAATAAGTAGATTGCTGTTTTCTTTAACTTCTTCCATAGCTTGGGCATAAAGATTAAAATGACTTGTATAAGTAGGAGTGCCATCTTCTAATGGAATACCTTCGTCTGATTCTTCTTCGAGAACAATATCATTAATAAAACGTTGTACATGTGCATCACCGAATGGGAGCCATGGACTTTGGGCTGGTGCAATTTGATTTTGGAGATATTTAACTAAAGACATAAAATCCCACACCGAATATATATGGTGTTGCATAAAGACTATTAAGTCGTCTATATCTTTAACTGCAGCATATACAGGGTGAGTTGCAAGCTCTTTTCTTAGTTTTTTTACATTCTCAAGTGGGAAAATTGTCATCGGTATACTTTCATTTTTTTGACATGGATTCTAACTAAAACATATAAAAGTTAACTAAAAACTGGTATATAAAAATAGTTAATAATATGATTGGTTTGGGCATAGTAAGAAATTTTTTTATATAATCCCTACGAATAGGGCTGTTTAGTGGTACCGCCGGGCGGACTTGAACCGCCACGCCCGAAAGCATCGGATTTTGAATCCGACGTGTCTACCGATTTCACCACGGCGGCATGAAGAGGCCGGAATTATAAGGCTCTAATGCTTAAAGAACGGTAAATCGTGCTTATTTAGAGCCTGCGACTTCTTCTTTCAGGTTTTTCCCGACTTTGAACTTGACGACCTTGGTCTCTTCAAGTTCGATGGCTTCGCCTGTTCGCGGGTTTCGTACGGAGCGGGCAGGGCGGATGGCTGTACTGAAACTTCCAAATCCGCTGAAACTGACACTCTGGCCATTTTTCATCGCTTCTGTTATTGTCTCAAGTAGAGCATCGATGGCTGCTTCGGCATCGACCTTTGCTATAGAAGCTTTGTCGGCGACGGATGCTATGAGTTCTGATTTCTTCATAATAGGCTCTTTGTATTTATCTTTTGTATACAATTATATAGAAGAATTACAAAAATGACAAAAAAAACCGATATTACGGTAAGAATAAAGCCAGATAGATTGTGGAACTTATATTGCTTAAATATTAAAAATATATAGTTGTTGTCTGGAATCACGGAGGTACGAGATGCGTGCTACACTTAGCGGATATTATAGAAACTTACAATTTGATCAGAGCAAAGTAGCCAAAGAACTCTTTGATGTGACAAAACAGATCTCATCAGGACAAAAGATCCAGTATGCACATGAAGACAATTCTGTTTTTATCGATGCGGTACGTTTGGACAATGAGATCACTACGCTTACTCAGGTCAAACAAAATGCGCAAAGCGCACTACAGGTCAGTACCAACACCGACACCACGATGAATGAGATGACAAAGATCCTTGAAGCCATGAAGGTGAAGTTGGTGTCTGCAGCTAATGAATCCCACAGTCCGGAGAGTTTGAATGCGATCGCTGCTGAACTTCGTGGATTGGAAAATAATATGCTTCAGTTAGCAAATACCTCCATTGACGGACGCTACCTTTTTTCAGGAACTGAGATAAATACAAAACCGATCGATGTCAATGGTGTTTATCAAGGTAATGATAAGGACATGAAGGCTTTTATTGGTTCGGGCGTAGATCAAACTTATAATATCAATGGCAAGGACCTTTTTCTGGGTGCTGAAAATGATACGCAGCGCAAGATCACTGCAAACGTACCTCATTTTAGTCTGACTCAACTTTATCCTGACGTGATGGTGGCTACGACTACTCCTCGTGAACTGGGTACGGAAGAATATATAACACCGAGCAATACTATTAGAGATCTTATGGGGGATACTGATATTGATACTACCAATGACCCTCAAAGCCATTTCTATATACGTGGAACACGAAGTGACGGAAGTACATTTAAAGAAAAGATAAGTGATATAAGCTCTGATCAGACAATCGATGTCCTTTTATCAAGAATTGAAGATGCATTTAGTCCAGTTCCAGGTACAAGTACGGTTAATGTTACTATAAACGAAGACGGACAAATTGAGATCGAAGACAAGTTCAAAGGCTCAAGTAAGTTAGACTTTCATATGGTTGGTGCTATTGACTTTGATCCGGCCGGTGCAGATACTGCGAATGTTGTAGCTATCGATAACCTTGATACAGGGATAACCGATTTCAGTGTTATCGCAAACGAAGTGACTGGCACGCCTCCTATTATTCCACCGACAAATGCATTATATGTTAAAGAGTTTACAAAATCTTCATTAACATCTGCTCCGGGTGCTGCAAGTAATATAGAAGGTATCATCTATGACCGAACGCAGTTTACGCACAATGGACCGAAACTCGAGTCTAACACGTCTCAAGTCATTAAGTCCGGTGTAACAGATAGCAATGGAGATAGTGTAAGCAACTTATTTGCTACGGATGCGACAAAACTGGAAGATGTCTTTGCGACAATAACATCCTCAACACTGCACTTAGAAGGTACACAGCGTTCAGGTGCCCCATACAGCCTTGATATCGTCTTTGGTGCCAATCCGGCTACGGATGTTGTCGTAGTTAACGATTTGATAGCAGCTACCTCTTATAATGTCGCTGATGGCAAGGGAACGGACACGGTAGCTCAAGACATGACCTATCGTCAATTGATGGATATCGTTAACATGGCTGTCAATGGAGTGACACCAGCAGACAATGATGCCGGTTATCGTACCGCCATAGACATTGCAAATACAAATTCATCTGTGAATCTGTCGTATGACGGAAAGATCACCTTTGAAGACTCTACGAGTCCCACATCAGCTGAAATATCTTTGTATGATGCAAGCGCTGACGATTTTACTTTGCCCGGAGTCGTAAACGGTTCCATGGCTACGTTCAATTCGAATAACACTTTGAGTATCAGTGACCCTAAAACAGATTTTTTCAAGCAGATAGATGAAGCGATAAAGTCTGTTGAACTTGGTCGTATTCGTGCTGACGGAGATGTGGAAGACCCGCGTAACGTAGGTGTTCAAAATGCCATTCAAGCTTTAGATGATCTTTCCGATCATCTGTACAACCAACACTCTGTTGCAGGTGTACAGTCGCAAACACTTCAGGTGACATCAGACAGGACGGAGATGCTGATCATCAACACGCAGATTTTGCGTTCTGAGACATTGGATGTAGATATTGCCGAGGCTTCTTTGGAGATGAAACAGCTAGAGCTCAACTATCAGGCAATGCTTTCGACCGTATCGAGGATCTCACAGTTATCGTTGGTCAACTACTTGTAATTTTGGCCCTGTTTTCAGGCCAGAGAAGAAGTTTAGCTATAATTGCGATAGTTTATACAAGGACTTGATTATCTTACGTAACATATTATTTATCATCGGTGCCGGTTTACTCTCTTATCTCTCTTTTGCTACGGTCATGTCGGGTACAGAGCTTGTAGGCTCTTTTGGAGCAGACTTCGCTGTGCATAACCACAGCCTGTTCGGTTATCTTTCATACGTCTATCCTTTTGCTCTGATCGTCTCGCTGTTCTTGTGGTTTAAAAACCCGGGGATCAATATGCGCCGTATCGAGGTTGTCTTATCCTCGATACTGCTCTTTTTTACCCTGGTGATCTTTCAGGCCTTAGTCACATCAAATGAACTTCGCGGTTCTATCGGCGGAGATTTTGTTGATTTTCTCTCTCCGTATATCGGTTTTGCGGGTGTCTGGATATTTTGGCTGATGAGTACCGTTTTAAGCGGTATCATACTCTCGGATAAGAGCCTGCATGAGATTGCACAGATGCTTCCGGCATTTCCAAGAGTAGACTTTGCACGCCTATTGCCTAAGAGAAAAACTATTGAAGAAAAATTCAAATCTATGGATGAGATGCCAGATATAGATGCAGAAAGCAACTATGGGTTCGCAGATGACACGCTTAGCGGTGAAGAAGAGAGCTTCATTCCCGAACCTCCACCGCTTTACCCTGAAAGCCCGGTAGAAACAAAGATTCCTGAGTTGAAAAAGGTCACACCGATTGCAGAACCGATCCCGGAGCCTGTTTCTGTCGAGCCGAAGCAAAACACGATCGTCTCTATGGCTAAAAAGGTCAAAGAAGAGAAGTGCGCCGTCGTTGTTGATGAACTCGAAGAGAACAAACAGCTTTTGGAACAGATAGAGAAGGGTAAGGTTGAAAAACCGAAGAACTTCAAGCTTCCTACGGTTGATTTCTTGCAAAAACCTGTCAAACACGACAATCAGGTCAATGAAGAACAGCTTGATGATAAGATAGAAGATCTGATAGCCAAACTCGCACACTTCAAGATCGACGGAGATGTCGTTCGTACCTACGCGGGTCCGGTTGTTTCGACTTTTGAGTTCAAACCTGCGGCAAATATTAAAGTCTCCAAGATACTGAGCCTTCAAGATGACCTTGCGATGGCCTTGCGTGCGCAGACTATCCGTATACAAGCACCTATTCCGGGTAAGGATGTCGTAGGCATAGAGATCCCCAATGAGAGTGTAGAGACGATTTACTTAAGAGAGATATTTGAATCCAAGTTATTTAAAGAATCATCATCTCCGTTGACTATGGTACTTGGTAAAGATATCGTCGGAAAGCCTTTTATAACAGACCTTAAAAAGCTTCCGCACCTGCTTATAGCGGGAACAACGGGTTCAGGGAAGTCAGTGGGAATAAACTCTATGATCTTGTCGCTTCTGTATAAGAACTCGCCTGACAACCTGAGGCTGTTGATGATAGACCCTAAGATGCTTGAGTTCTCTATCTATAATGATATTCCTCATCTGCTTACGCCTGTTATCACCAAGGCAAAACAGGCTATCGTTGCCTTAAATAACATGGTGGGCGAGATGGAACGCCGTTACACGCTGATGGCTGAGACACGGACCAAAAACATCGAGAACTATAATCAAAAAGCAAAAAAAGAAGGTGCAGAAACGCTTCCTTATATCGTTGTGATTATTGACGAACTTGCTGACCTTATGATGACCTCGGGTAAGGATGTGGAGTACTCTATAGCACGTCTTGCCCAAATGGCGAGAGCATCAGGGATTCACCTTATTGTCGCGACGCAGCGTCCTTCAGTCGACGTCGTCACAGGTCTGATAAAAGCGAATCTTCCTTCGCGTATCTCTTATAAAGTCGGTCAGAAGATCGACTCTAAGATCATCCTTGATCAGATGGGTGCAGAGTCACTTCTGGGCCGCGGGGATATGCTCTTCACCCCTCCGGGGATGAGCGGAGTCGTCAGACTGCATGCTCCATGGAGTTCAGAGACGGAGATTGAAAAGATCGTCGAGTTTTTGAAGGCGCAAAGAGAAGTGGTCTATGACAAGCGTTTCTTGCTGGAAGAGGGCGGACTCTCTTCGGATGCTCCCAACAGGGATGCTATTGAAGAGGAACTTGACGAGCTTTTTGATGAGGCGAGAGGGATCATCCTTAATGACAAGAAGACTTCTATCTCTTACCTTCAAAGACGTCTTCAGATAGGGTACAACCGTTCGGCGCGCATCATCGAGCAGTTGGAAAACCAGGGTGTGCTCTCAGCGCCAAATGCCAAAGGAAACAGGGAGATATTAGCCTCATGAAAACACTACTACTTGTGCTTGTTATACTAAGCATGCCTGCATTCGCAAAAGAAAAGGCAGAATATACACATAAACATAAGCCATGCATATGTGACAAGCCCGTCATCTTTGATGATACGCCTATAGAAAAAATATTTGAGTTTCAGGGGAAGGTCTATAAGGTGTTAAAGGGAGATGAGACAAATCCTTCTATCCTTTATGTCCTTGATCCTAAGACAGATAAGTTTATACGAATAAAACAGCAGTGATACGACTCGCCTACACTCAGTACCATCGTGAGTTTGTCTGCAAGATAGAGAACATACAGGAACTTTCCGTTCAGACACTTCAGGAGCTGGAAGATTTCGCTTCTGCACGAAGCGGTAAGCTTGACTACAACACGGAGTCTTTTACCATCCCCAAACGCATTGAACTTCAACACCTACAAGAGATCTTCAAGGCCAAAGGCATGGATGTCTTTATCACGGAGCAAGAGCCTAAAAAGAGCGCGATCTCTCAAACAGCCACCATCAACTTTGGAAAGTTCAAAGGTCAAAAATGGACAGACCTTGAAGAGGACTACCTCAAATGGCTTTCTCAAAACATAAGTTCGCAGGACAAGCAGACAGCCCTGGCTGAACTGGACAGACGAAAAAAGAAGAAGGCACCGGAAAAACGTACAGAGACCGTGATGTTCGGAAAGCATAAAGGAGAGTTGTGGGATGAACTTCCGACACCTTACCTACAGTGGGTGGCCCAAAACCTGCAGGGAGAATCTCAACAAATTGCTATGGATGTTTTGCAAAGACGCCAGTAAGCTTTACGTGAGTGCTATTAAATAAGCAACTTTTTATATGTTACATAACTACACAGTTGTAAAATACATGTGTTTACTTTCGTAACACTTTACCCCCAAGTGATGAAAGCTCTGTTATAATCACACAAATAATTAAACAGGAGTTATTATGGCTTTTTTAGAAGACTATAAGGCACACGTTGCTGAGCGCGAAGCTTTAGGCGTTCCACCACTTGCACTTTCTGCTGAGCAGACTGCACAACTAATCGAAATGATCAAAGCGGACTGTACAGATGAGTTACTTGACCTTCTTACAAACAGAGTTGCTCCTGGTGTTGATGATGCAGCACAGGTAAAAGCGGCATTCTTGAACGAGATCGCAGCTGAGAA
>Ga0316205_10004331_pt1 | contig 12536 bp, 12 predicted proteins | sample 3monthpyrite_MG_FD_204941 | JGI IMG/M metagenome (GOLD analysis project Ga0316205, IMG submission 204941) | Microbial mat bacterial communities from mineral coupon in-situ incubated in ocean water Damariscotta River, Maine, United States -... | ecosystem: Environmental > Aquatic > Marine >... | reverse complement strand
GTAAATGTTGATAATTTTGAAAGGTATTCTTGTACAATAGTACTTCGCTTATGTATTTCTTTACTTAAAAAATAAATAATTATCGACAGTATAGGAAGTGGTATTATCGTGTACATCGTTAGTTTTGGAGACTGGTTGTACATATAAAAAAAAGCAACAACAAAAAGCGTAATCATATTTAATGAATACATAATTGCTGGTCCAGCATACATTCGTACTCTACTAACATCTTCAGTAATGCGATTCATTAAATCTCCAGTACGATTACTTTTGTAAAAATTTAGAGATAAACGTTGATATTGTTGGTAGATTTCATTTTTTAAGTCAAACTCAATATACCTAGAAACATTAATAATGGTTTGACGCATTAAAAAAGTTAAGGCTCCAGCAGCTAATGCAGCAGCGATTAAATAAAGAATTGTTAGCATTAATTCTTTCCTAAACACTTCCTCTGTAATAGATCCATTTAACTTGTTTGAAATAACATCAATAGCACTTCCAATTAAACGAGGTGTAAAAAGTTTAAAAATAATAGCACTAATAGTAATTATTACGCCAAATAAAAGCTTGTATTTATACTTTAAAAAATATTTATTAAGGTGTTGTAATTCTTTCATTTAAAATTTTCTTCTTCAAAATCATTAATTAGTGATTTCTTGTTTTTAAGCGGGTTTTTTTGCTTAAAATGTAATATTAGATTATTTTTGCATGCTGTTATTATTGATTTTGTAATAATAACGATAAAAATAAAAAATAATATTAATGATTTCAGACGTCATAAACCCCAAAGACATCAAAAAAGTTGACCCAGTGTTTGGACAACTTTCTTTTGATAACCACGAACAAGTCGTTTTTTGCAATGACAAAGATACAGGTTTAAAAGCAATAATAGGAATACATAGTACGGTTTTAGGACCAGCACTTGGAGGTACTAGAATGTGGCAATACAATAATGAGTGGGAAGCCTTAAACGATGTATTAAGGCTTTCGAGAGGAATGACCTTTAAAGCGGCTATTACTGGATTAAACCTTGGAGGAGGGAAAGCAGTAATAATTGGTGATGCCAAAACACAAAAAACTCCCGAACTAATGAAAAAATTTGGAGAGTATGTTCATTCTTTAAGCGGAAAGTATATTACAGCAGAAGATGTTGGGATGGAAACCTCTGATATGGATTTGGTAAGAGAAGTGACGCCTTATGTTACAGGAATATCCGAAATTAAAGGTGGTGCTGGAAATCCTTCACCCATAACAGCTTTTGGTGTTTTTATGGGAATGAAAGCTGCCGCCAAATTTAAATTTGGAACAGATATCCTAGAAGACAAAACAGTATTTGTACAAGGAATTGGGCATGTTGGTGAATCTTTAGTGGAGCATCTGGTTAATGAAGGTGCTAGAGTTGTTATTGCCGATATAAACGAAGAGCGTTTACAAGAAGTTAGCTCCAAATACGGAGCTACCATTTATACTGGTAACGATATTTATAGTGAGCCTATGGATATTTATGCACCTTGTGCATTAGGAGCCACTGTAAATGACGATACTATTTATAAATTAAAAGCTCAAGTAATTGCAGGAGCAGCAAACAACCAGTTAGCTATTGAGGATAAACATGGTGCCATACTTCAAAAAAGAGGCATTGTGTATGCACCAGATTTTTTAATAAATGCAGGAGGTATTATTAATGTGTATGCCGAATTGGAAAATTATGGTAAACAAGAAATTCTTAGAAAAACCGAGAATATCTATAATACAACATTTCAAATATTAGAAAAGGCGCAAGATAATAATGTAACTACTAATCAAGCTGCATTGGATATAGCAAGAGAAAGAATAGCTACAAGAAAAAAAGAAGCTTTAAAATAAATTCTTTTTAAAATAATACTATTTTTGCGAGCCTAAAGATAATTATCTTTTGCATCCTTAATTTTAAATAAAATAATTCTTTAGAATTATAAAAAGTTCTTTAATATGCTTAATAGAAGACATGTTCGTATAAAAGTAATGCAAGTGATATATGCATTTCGAGGTACTGAAAGTGATGATTTAAAAATAAACCAAAGATTTTTACTTGAAAGCATGGAGAATATGTACAACTTGTATCTCTTAATTCTTTCCTTATTAATTGAGATACAAGCTAAAGCAGAAGACCATTTGATAAGATCACAAAAAAAGCATTTGGCAACAATTGAAGAAAGAAATCCTAGTAGAAAGTTTATTAATAATGAATTGCTTTTTCTTTTAAAGGAAAACACCTTATTAAATGAAGCACTGCAAGCTAGAAAAGTTAACAATTGGAAGCTGGACAACGAGTATGTTGATGTAATATTTAAAATTCTTTTGGAAAGCGATTTGTATAAAGAGTATATGGCAACAAAAACATCGACCTTTAAAGAAGACAAATTTTTTATAATAGATGTTTTTAAAGAAATTATAGCACCAAACGAAAAACTTTATAATTATTTAGAAGATAAGAATATTACTTGGTTAGATGATTTACCAGTAATTAACACCACTATTGTTAAACTACTTAGAAAAGCAAACCCTCAAATATCACAAAACCATTTTCTTCCAAAACTTGTTAGAGATGCTGAGGATAAAGAGTTTGCAAACGATTTATTAAACAAAACAATTTTAAACTTAACGTATTTAAGCAAAGAGATTGAAGGAAAAACAGCTAATTGGGATAAAGACAGAATTGCAAATATCGATTTTGTGCTGTTACAAATGGCTATTTGCGAGTTTCAAAAATTTCCATCTATTCCAGTTAAAGTAACAATTAATGAATATTTAGAGATTGCAAAGGAATATTCCACCCCAAAAAGCAGCGTGTTTATTAATGGAATATTAGACAAATTAGTGAAGGAATATAATGATAAAGGAACGTTAAATAAAGTAGGCAGAGGGTTGATTTAATTAAAATTTATTACATTTATGCCCGAAATAACCTATAAAACAAATAAATAACCCAAAAGTTTATCTTGAATAGACAATTAAAAATGAAAATTATGAAAAAAATAATTTTAAGTTTAAGTGCCTTATGTTTGGTTGCATTTACATCTTGTAAAGAAGATGCAACAAGTAAAATTAAAGCAGAAAATGTTACACAAGCAGCTGAAAGAGATGCTGTTGCTGGAGATTTTCCTGTTATTACTTTTGACAAAAAAGAGCACGATTTTGGAGAAATCGAAAATGGAACTCCAGTAGAAACTGTATTTAATTATACAAATACAGGAAACGCACCATTGGTAATTACCGATATTAAGAGTACATGTGGTTGTACTGTTCCTCAAGATTGGAGCAAAGAGCCATTGGCACCAGGATCTTCAGCAAAATTTACTGTTAATTTTAACGGAAAAGGATCTCCAGGGAGTAGTACATCAAAAACAGTTACTGTAACTGCAAATACTGAAGCTGGTACAGAAACTGTAAAAATCAAAGCCTTTATTAAAGGTACTCCTGCAAATGGAATTCCTGCTGTAGCTAACACTCAAGTTAAGTCTAGTACACAACCAGGTCACGAAGGTCATAACCACGATTAATTCATTTAAATGGAAGGATTAGGGCAATTTGCACCTTTTATACTCATGTTTGTTGTTGTGTATTTCTTTATGATTGCACCACAAATGAAACGTTCTAAGCAAGAGAAAAAATTTGCTACAGACCTAAAAAGAGGAGATAAGGTTATTACCAAAAGCGGTATGCATGGTAAAGTTATAGAACTTAACGATAAAGATGGTTCTTGTATTATCGAAACCTCTGCAGGGAAAATAAAATTTGAGCGATCGGCTATTTCTATGGAAATGAGCAGGAAGCTCAATACACCAGCAAAATAATATTTAAAAAAGCAGCTTGATGAGCTGCTTTTTTAATCTACTTTTTTCCCATTCTGATTGTCATTCTTAACCTTGCTAAGAATGTTAGTAACATAAATGTTAATTGCATTATATGAGATTCTTCATTTCATTAAGAATGACATTATTTTTTATTTAACAGTTTTTATACTTATCGTGTAAACCGACACCTTGTATAATCATAGGTTTGATTTTTTCCAAACGACTATGTTTGGTTGTTTCTCTTTTTGCAGATGCGATATGGTCGCAATACTCTCGTTGTTTAGAAGGTGATAATACATTAAAGCTTTTATGTAATGCAGCATTTTTATTTAACATAGCTTTTAGTTCTTGAGGGATAACCGTTTCTTTTTTGCTTCTATCAGGTTTTATTTCTTTACCAGCTTTTTGATTGTCTATAGCTTCTTTTACATAAGCCAACACCGCATTTTTATTAATATCTTTAATAGATTCAAACCTCATTTGTCGTAAGGCTTTAGTTTTTCCTTCTTGAGCATTAACCAGTAATTTGTGCTCGTCTTTTAAAAATACACCATTAAAAAACCATATACCGAAGTGGTTTTTAAAGGCACCAAGGCCTACTACATTTTTACCGTTTAAATCGTAAACAGGAGCACTCCATTTGATGCTTTCATTAAGTTGGGTAGAGTTAATGATATTTCGAAGTATGGTTAATGCATCACTATATTTATCATGCGTTTCTATATATTCTTCAACTGAAGTTACTTTTTTCATGGATTTGATTTTTTTTTATTTTCATATAACGAGTTTGTGCATGGTTAGTTTGGTTGTGTACTAATATAGTAAAAACGGACGAGCCATAGGAAAATTCGTAGGATTTTCCGAATACAGACAGAACTAGCAATTAACTATACTTGTTAGGTACAGTTTTTACTTTTACCAATATTCAAAGATTCGGAATATTTTTCCTTCTTTAAATTCAAAAAGCGTCATTCGAGGCTCTCCTTCAGTAGTTTCATTATCTGTTTTTTCAATATAAATTCTTTGGACTACTACTGCATTCAGTCCAGTAATTTTATTAAGTATTTTTATATCAGTGATTGTTCCGTCATACATTCCGTTTTTTTGATTACGCAGATAACCTTTGTATAGATCTTTACGAATATATGTTCCGCCATATTTTGGATGAACATAGGTAAAATCGTTAGTAAAAAGATTAAAAATATTATCAATATCCGTAACTTTTGAATCAGTTTGAAAAACTTTAATATTCAGTTCGTAGTATTCTTTAATTATTGAATTTAGAGTGTCACTATGAGTTTTATTTATTTCCTGTGCATTAATTCCACTCGTTATGAATAGAAATAATAAAAATGAAATCAAAGATGTTAATAGTTTTGTCATTTGGGATTTTATTTAAAGTTTATATTTCCAAAAGTAAAAGGAAATTCAAAAAAAATGTTAATTGCGAGTTAATTGCACCTAACGGTAAGTATATGAAAAATAGCCGATTTATATACACTAACATTGAGTTTAAAAACAAAGATAGCAGAAAAGACCGAAACTTTAAATTTAGCTCTTAACTGTTATTTTTTTATCTACATTGTTAGTTACTGGCTTTATCCTGTTAATCTCTAACAGGATATTTCAGGGTCTATTTCTTTTTTTTTCGATTATTTAGGGTCTCAATTACTTTTAATGCAACATCCTTAGATGATAAATAATTTTGTCCTGTAATTAAATTCCCTTGAACTTCAACATGAGAAACGTTTCTCGGTGAAAATTTAAAAATACCGCCTCTTTCTTCTATCGTCTTTTGAATTAAAAAAGGGAAATGCTTGAAGTACTCTGCTTCTTTCTTTTCAAAAGAATCTGGGTAGCCATTAACTGTTTTGTCCTTATAAAGATAGTTTCCATCTTTAGTTTTTAGATTTACAATTCCTGCTGTTCCATGACATACAGAAGAGATTATTCCATTGTGTTCTTCGAAAATGGTCATTGATATTTTTTGAATATCTTTATTTTCAGGTACTCCAAACATAGCACCTCCTCCTCCTACGTAGTGTACCGCTTTATAATTTTTAGCGATTATTTCTTTTGGCTTTTTTGTGTGCTTTAAAGCATACATTAGGTCTTGATTATATAGATACTGTTTTGGCAGCGAATCAGATGTATTGATATAGGATAGAGGAACACTTCCTCCTTTTGGGCTAACAAAATCTATTGTAAAACCTGCTTTTTTAAAGGTGTCATAAGCATTTACTATTTCTGAAAAACTATTCCCAGTTGGAAGATCAGATTCACCATAGAATGATGCGTTTGATAAGATAAATAGAATTTTATCTCCATTAATTTTACTTGAAAACTCACTATCATCTTTACTGGCAGTTTTACTGATAATTTTCCATTCATTTTCAATTTTCTTCAAGAGAAACAAATCCACATATCTTAAATTTTCTTCTGGCAGAATTATTTCAGCTTTAGCAGTCGCGATCGTATTAAAATGATCTATTGATATAATATTTCCAATTCGACCATTAAACGCTCCTTGTTTTTTGTTTTCATACCAGCTTTTGTATTTTTTTATGGGAACAACCCATATTTTTCCCCCTTTATTTTCTAAATAGAGATTAGCATCTGCATAAAATGCCTTTTCAATAAGTTGTGGTTGGTTGTAAGAAGTACCATTGATGTAGTTTAATAATACATTTTTTAGTTGAGACTTTTCAGTTTGAGCAATTACAGGTGTACTTAGCACTAGAAATACGATTGATAAAAAAAAATGTTTCATAAGTTTATATTGTTAACAATTAATTTAAGCAACAATTATACTTAGAACAGATTTTTAAATCTCTACAGAATTATACTATAATACTCCTAATGTATACATTAGGAATTATAAAAATGCATTATTTATTGATGTATTTAGAAGGTGTTGTGTTTGTTATCTTTTTGAACGCCGTATAAAAAGTGCTATTCGAGTTAAATCCACATTGTTCAGCAATTATTTCGATTTTTAAATTAGGGTTAGTTTTTAGGAGTTGTTTAGCTTCTTCTATTCTGTATTCGTTAATAAATGTAGAAAAGCTTTTGTTTAAATTGTTGTTTAATAATTGTGATAATAATTGCGGGCGAATATTAATTCTTTTGGCTAGTATGGGTAAGGTTAAATTCGAGTTTTTAAACAACTCTTCTTTGTTTATAACAGATTCAATTTTTTCTAACAGTTGGTTTACTTCATTTTCTTCTATCTGAATGTTAGCGTATTTTTCTTTCCTAACTGAAATAACAAATTCTTTTTTTCTTTTATAAAAAAGAAGTAATCCAGATAAATAGAAAACAAATGAAAAAGATAAAGCTCCCGTTATATATGATGTATAGCTTGCTGTAAAGTATGCGAGCCAAATAATTAAAACACCAAAAAATATGCTTATTAGCCAAGTTTCGTCATAGTTTAGTTTCTGTTTTGTGGTAAGCAACTTTTGGAATATATTTTTTAGTAAGAACGCAGAAATCATAATATATGCTAACCATTGAAAATTAATTACGTAATAAAAATAATTAATCCAGAGATCCACATTTTTTTGGTATGGATATAAAAAACCTACACTTAAAATAATTATCAATAAGAAAGAAAATTGAACATAATAGAATCTGTTTGATTCCTTGAATTCATAGATTTTAGACTTAATATAAAAATATAAAAAAGGCCCAATAAAAAAACAGGCAGATAAACCAATTTGTAAGTAATTTTTAGAGAGTTCAGGATTATAATAAAAAAACAAAGATTTCCAAACGCGAATGCTTAAAACTGCTAATAATGCTCCTAAAAAAAAATTTGATTTATTTATAGGTTTTGCGAAAAACAAAAAATAGATGCTTAAAACGATACTGTTAAAAGCACCTAAAGCACTAAAGAAAAATATTATTTTATTATCTAAGTTCAATTTATCGTTTTAATTTTCCTAGCTTTTCACTGAAAAGTTACACATAGTGCCTGTATAAGATTAGTTGCATTGGTTAAGCAACTAATTTAGCAAATACAAACCGAACAGAAAATACGAGAGAGTCCCGAAGCGTCGGGATTTGTAATTAAGCATGTACTAGCAATTATTTTTATACGGTGTTACTCACTGTTTTTCTTCCAAATTTTATTTTATTCGTTCCCATTATTAAAAGCCACAAACAAATTCCAATTTCTCCAAGATTTGCAGGATATCCTACAATATCGGAAATAATTGTTTTATTAAAACCTAAATATAGAAAACCTCCAAAAAATGTTATCAAATAACCAAAACTACCAGCCATTAATAGTATTCCTAAAAGTTTTGGTAAGAAACCAGATTTATAAACTAGATATCCAAAGGGGAATAGCCAAAGCCCCCAAAATATTTGAGAGATTTCAAGCCCGTCGTAATAACTATCTATATGAAACATTACTTGGGTTTGAAGTTCGCTTATCCCAAGTTTTTCTAAATATTCAGTCTTATTGATTAGTGTTAAAACTGAAAATTTGTTTAAGATATTTACAAAAGAAATTGGCACACTTACCAATACAAAAATTACCATTAGGTTGGCATAAACTTTATTTACTTCGTGTAAGAGTTTGTAAAGAGCCAATGGTAGCGCTATATAAATTAGAAAAGTAAAAATGTTAATGACAATTCCTAATCTAAACAAAAACTCATTATTTGTTATATTCTCAAATGTTTTTGATGCACTTTCCCAAACCATTAACTTAGAAGGGATGTACTTAAGGCTAATTATTCCACCTATTATTAGTGTTAAATAAAGTAATCCTGCTAGTCTAGCTGTTTTGTTTCTTGATGTCATAATTATATATTTAAATTTGTTTTTCTTTAGGCCATTTTCATGCATACCAAACAATTAAAGCAGTTATAATACTTTTTAAAAATGCTAAAAACACATAAAATAAATACCATTTGTTAGTTGAAATAATTCCTATAAAGTAATTTGGTTGGGCTATCTAAATTATTATCGCCTGTAATTAAACTGTTTACTTTTGGATTTTCTAACATTTGGATTTAAGTATTTTAACTTGGTTTAGAATTAAGACGATTCATCGAAATTTTTGTAACAAGCAATAGTATTTTTCAAATAGCAGGTAGATGGGATCCTTGCACCAAAAGGGTAAGAACAACGCAGTTGTGGAACCATTTTGGTCAGCTTTTCGCTGAATGGATTCCATTTTTAATAATATATGTCGTTTTAATGACTTATATCAGACGTCAAACGAATTTCGTCTTTTTTTATCACAAAGCCAAATGGTTTTACCAAACTCCTGCGTAACGCAGATTTTCATTGGTTTGGCTATTTAAGTAATCAAACTTCTGCTTTATAATTTGTCTAATATGTAAGTAATCGTGTGCTAGCCAATTATCCAAATAATGTTTGGCTGTTGTTTTTCCTAGTTTTGGGTGCATATAGGAGTTCTCCCAATTTGGGTTTTTTAAATTTTTTAACCAAGCTATAGAAACATCTCGTTCTAATAGAAATTTTTTAATCATATCTTTATATTCTTGTTCTATATATTTATGTTCTTTAACCCAATCTAAAGGGTTAAATGGAGGAGGTAATTGCTTAGGTTTTTCTAAAACCCATTGTGTCCTGAATCTAAAATCAAATTGTTCTTCGTCATATAAATGGCAAATTATTTCCAGTAAACACCACTTGTTAGGTCTTGGTCGCCATGTAATAAATCTATTAGGAGCTTCCTCCAACAAAGATTGAAACACAAATTTATTTTTTTGAAGCTGTTCTACAATGTTCATTACTTATAGCGTTCTTGGGTTATTTCAGCAATTTTACATATTACTTGGGTTGCTTTTAATATACTCTCAACTGGGACATACTCATAACGACCATGAAAATTATGGCCTCCAGCGAAAATGTTTGGGCAAGGTAAACCCATATAACTCAACTGTGAGCCATCGGTTCCGCCTCTTATGGCTTTAATTATTGGTTTTATACCTAATTGGAGCATTGCTTTTTCAGCGATATCAACAATATATTTTACAGGTTCAACCTTTTCTTTCATGTTAAAATATTGGTCTTTAATTTTAATGTCAACGATTGGCTTTCCATGCTTTTCATTCATGTCATTGGCAATTTTTTGCATCAAAGCTTTACGAGCTTCGAACTTATCAAAATCATGATCACGAATTATGTATTGCAAATTGGTTTCTTCAACCCTTCCACTCATGTCATGCAAATGGAAAAATCCTTGATAGCCTTCGGTATGTTCAGGAGTTTCCAGTTGAGGCAGCATAGTTATAAATTCTGTGGCAAAATGCATGGAGTTTATCATTTTTCCTTTGGCATAACCAGGATGCACAATTTTGCCTTTAAATGTTACTTTAGCACTCGCTGCATTAAAGTTTTCGTATTCCAGCTCACCTACTTGACTGCCATCCATAGTATAAGCCCAATCTGCACCAAATTTTACAACATCAAATTTATGAGCGCCTCGACCAATTTCTTCATCAGGTGTAAAACCAACTTTAATAGTACCATGTTTAATTTCGGGATGTTGTATCAAATATTCCATGGCAGTCACTATTTCACAAATACCAGCTTTATCATCGGCTCCTAATAGAGTCGTACCGTCGGTTGTTATTAAAGTTTGCCCTTTATAGAGTAGCAAATCTTCAAAATAATTTGGAGATAGCACAATGTTTTCGTCTTTACTAAGGACAATATCAGAACCATCATAATTTTCAACAATTTGAGGGTTGACATTGGCAGCTGTAAAATCTGGAGATGTATCAAAATGTGAAATAAACCCAATGGTTGGAACTTCATGGTCTACATTACTTGGTAAAGTTGCCATGATATATGCATTGTCATCGATGCTTACATCTGTCATACCAATTGCCATGAGCTCTTCGTATAACTTATTGGCTAAATCCCATTGCTTTTTTGTACTTGGTGTGGTATTGCTTTTTGGGTCGCTTTCTGTATCAATTTTCACATAACATAAAAAGCGATCAATAATGTGCTGTTTGTTTAACATTATAAGGTTGGATTTACTCAAAAATAACCAACGTTTTTGTAAGGGGCAAGTATTAATTGTTTCTTTTTTTATGCTAATAAATAATGTATTTTTGCAGTCAAAATCTAGATAATGTATAAATTACTGATTCGACCTCTGCTTTTTTGTTTCGACCCAGAAAAAGTGCATCACTTTACATTTTCCTTCATTAAAAACAGCTTAAAAATTCCATTTGTTTCAACCATTATTAAAGCACTTTATGCAGTTGAAGACAAATCCCTAGAACGAAATTTATTTGGTTTAAACTTTAAAAACCCTGTAGGTTTGGCAGCAGGTTTTGATAAAAATGCTCTTCTCTATAATGAATTGGCTAATTTCGGCTTTGGGTTTATAGAGATTGGCACTGTAACACCAGTGGGTCAAGAGGGAAACCCCAAAAAGCGATTGTTTAGGTTAAAGGCAGATCAAGGTATTATTAACCGAATGGGATTTAATAATGAGGGTCTTGAAGCTGCTATTAATCAATTAAAGAAAAACAAAGGAAAGGTTATAATTGGGGGAAATATTGGTAAAAATACTAACACGTCTCCCGAAGATTATACAAAAGATTATTTAGAGTGCTTTAATGGGTTACATCCTTATGTGGATTATTTTGTGCTTAACGTAAGTTGCCCTAATGTTGGGAGTCATGCAAAATTAACAGATAAAGATTACCTTAAAGAGTTAATAAGAGAAGTGCAAACTGCAAACAAAAATCATAACACCCAAAAACCCATTTTATTAAAGATTGCTCCAGATTTAAATACTATTCAATTAGATGAAATAATAGAATTGGTAGCAGCAACTAAAATTGATGGTGTAATAGCTTCAAATACCTCAGTATCCAGAGATGGTTTAAAAACATCAAAAGAAGCTTTGAAAACAATTGGAAATGGAGGGTTAAGTGGTCAACCAATAAAAGATAAAAGCACAAAAGTAATTGCGTATTTAGCTAAAAAGAGCCAAAAGGCGTTTCCAATAATTGGAGTAGGTGGTATTCACTTTGCAAAAGATGCCTTAGAGAAAATTGAAGCAGGAGCAGACTTAGTTCAAATTTATACAGGATTTATTTACGAAGGGCCTCAGTTAATAAAGGCAATTAATAAAACACTTATAAAAAAGAAAAAGGACTCATAAAAATTAGCCCTTTTTCTTATTATTCAATTACAAATCTTTTTATTGTTTTTGTGCCTTCATGTTTTAAAATCAAGAAATAAGTACCTGAAGTTAGATTGTCAACCTTAATTTGATTTTCTGTGAGTGTACCTTCTAAAACTATTTGACCTAGGATGTTTGCCACTTCATAAGATAGACCAGCTGAAAAAGTACGGCTCTTTATATTTAAGACCATATTAGAAACTGGGTTTGGATAAATTTTAATAGTCGATAGTTCATTTTTGTCTGTGCTTAATAAATTAGCATAAACTCTTATATCATCTATAGCTATATCGCCATCCCAATTAGTACCTCGAATAGCTCTAAAACGTATTTTTATAGACTGACCGTAATATGATGAAAGATTTACTTTTTGTAGTAGATAAGCATCAGTTTGAGCAGTTTGCTGTTGGCCAATTAAAGGTGTTATAACATCTAGCACTTCACCCGAATCGGTTAAAATATCTAAGTGTAGTTCGCCAGTATTGGAGCCAAACATATGGTAAGCAAATTCC
>Ga0316205_10004330_pt1 | contig 12541 bp, 11 predicted proteins | sample 3monthpyrite_MG_FD_204941 | JGI IMG/M metagenome (GOLD analysis project Ga0316205, IMG submission 204941) | Microbial mat bacterial communities from mineral coupon in-situ incubated in ocean water Damariscotta River, Maine, United States -... | ecosystem: Environmental > Aquatic > Marine >... | reverse complement strand
CATTCGGCTCAACATTCTTAATGTTCTCTGAGTATGCGCGTAACGCACTGCGTATGGCTGCGCTGATGAAAATACAGAGCATCTTCGTATTTACTCATGACTCAATCGGTCTGGGTGAAGATGGTCCAACGCATCAGCCAATCGAGCAGATTCCGACACTGCGTATGATTCCTAATATGAATGTATGGCGTCCATGTGATGCAGTTGAGTCTGCAGTATGCTGGCAGCAAGCGGCTGAGCGTAAAGAGGGTCCATCTACACTGATCTTCTCACGTCAGGGCTTGAGCCATAACGAACGTACAGACGCACAGATTGCTGACATTTCTAAGGGTGCTTACATCCTTAAAGATTGTGACGGCACTCCAGATGCAGTCATCATCGCAACAGGTTCTGAAGTTGATTTGGCAACTGGCGCAGCAGCGGCAATGTCAGGTAAAAATATACGAGTTGTTTCTATGCCTTCTGTATGTGTATTTGAACAACAGGATGATGCTTACCAGTCTGCAGTATTAGGCGACGGCATCCCAACAGTTGCAGTTGAAGCAGCAGTAACAGCTGCCTGGTATAAGTACGCAGACGTTGTAGTTGGTATAGATCACTTCGGTGAATCAGCACCAGCTGGCGAACTGTTTAAAGAATTTGGTTTCACTGTAGAAAATGTAGTGAAGGCTGTTGAATCAGTAATGTAATTAAAATTAGGTCTAAGCATGAAAGTGTTTGGGCCTTAGTAATTAAACTTAAGGGGAGTATTAACTCATGACTGTAAAAGTCGGTATTAACGGTTTTGGCCGTATCGGTCGTATGGTTTTCCGTGCGGTATCTCAAGAATTTAAAGACATCGAAATCGTTGGTATCAATGATTTATTAGATGCCGATTACTTAGCTTACATGCTTAAGTATGATTCAGTACACGGTCGTTTCGACGGTACTGTTGAAGCGGGTAACGGTTGCATGATCGTAGACGGTAAAGAAATCCGTTTAACTGCAGAGCGTAATCCAGCTGACCTGAAATGGGGCGACGTTAAAGCTGACATCGTTATCGATTGTACTGGTTTCTTCTTAACTGAAGAAAGCTGCCAGGCTCACATCGATGCAGGTGCTGGTAAAGTTGTACAGTCTGCACCTTCTAAAGATGGCACGCCAATGTTTGTATACGGTGTTAATCACACTGAGTACGCTGGTCAGAAAATTGTTTCTGCAGCATCTTGCACAACTAACTGTTTAGCGCCTGTTGCTAAAGTATTGAATGATACTTGGGGCATCAAACGTGGTCTGATGACTACTGTTCACGCTGCAACTGCAACTCAGAAAACTGTTGATGGTCCATCACAGAAAGACTGGCGTGGTGGTCGTGGTATTTTAGAAAATATCATCCCATCTTCTACTGGTGCAGCTAAAGCTGTTGGTGTTGTATTACCAGAACTGAATGGCAAATTAACTGGTATGGCTTTCCGTGTACCTACTTCAGACGTATCTGTTGTTGATTTAACAGTTGAGTTAGATAAAGAAGCTTCATACGAAGATATCTGTAAAGCAATGAAAGCTGCTTCAGAATCTGGCGACATGAGCCGTACTCTGGGTTACACAGATGAGAAAGTGGTTTCTACTGATTTCCGTGGCGTTGGTTTCTCATCAATCTTTGATGCAGAAGCAGGTATTGCATTAGATGGCACATTCGTGAAAGTTGTATCTTGGTATGACAACGAGTATGGCTACACTTGCAATATGATGCGTTTCGTAGAGCACGTAGCTGCTAACTAAGGATCTTTTGTCCGCTAGCGGTGTTGCGGCACAGCTTTTAAATGCTCACGTACTACTTGTACGCTCCGCTTTAAAAGCTGCACCACGCCTACCTAGCGAACAAAATCTTTCTTAGTTAGTCGAAGGTTGCTTAATTATTTAAACAATCTTCGAAAGAGATTTATTAATCAGCCCGGTCTTCCGGGCTGGTTTATCTTCAGGAAGAAGGGTAGATCGCGGAGACAGGATGTCGAGAGCGACGATTTATAAAATTTGATGTTTTGAGTGTTACGAAAGTTTTTTGTTAAGTGTTTCATCAATATTTAACAAACAGTTTTTAAAATTAATTTAATATTATTTAGGAGTTTCACAATGGCTTTTATCAAGCTGACTGATCTGGATCTTGCTGGTAAGCGCGTTTTAATTCGTGCTGATTTAAACGTACCTGTTAAAGATGGCAAGGTGACTTCTGATGCGCGTATTACTGCATCTATGCCGACTATTGAGCACGCGATGAAAGCGGGCGCTTCTGTAATGGTTATGTCTCACCGTGGTCGTCCTGAAGAAGGTGTTGCAGATGAAGAGAACTCTCTTGCTCCAATCGCTGCGACTATGTCTGAAAAGCTGGGTAAAGAAGTTGCTCTGGTTAAAGATTATTTAGATGGCGGCGTTGAAGTCGCTGCTGGCGAATGTGTTCTTTTAGAAAACGTACGTTTTAATGCGGGCGAGAAGAAAGACGACGAAGCACTTTCTAAAAAGTATGCCGCTTTATGTGACATCTTTGTAATGGATGCATTTGGTACAGCTCACCGTGCACAAGCTTCTACACATGGTGTTGGTGTTCAGGCAGATACAGCTTGTGCTGGTCTGTTATTATCAGCCGAATTAGATAGCCTTGCTAAAGCACTGGCTGAACCTGCTCGTCCAATGGTTGCAATCGTTGGTGGTTCAAAAGTTTCTACTAAACTGACCGTTTTAGAAGCGCTGTCAGAAAAAGTTGACCAGTTAGTTGTTGGTGGTGGTATCGCAAACACTTTCCTGGCTGCTAAAGGTTACAACGTAGGTAAATCTTTATACGAAGCTGATCTGGTTGATACCGCAAAAGCGCTGATCGAAAAAATGGAAAAACGTGGTGCAAGTATACCTATTGCTACTGACGTTGTTTGTGCAAAAGAGTTTGCGGAAACTGCAGAAGCGACTTTAAAAGCAGCTGATGCCTGTTCTGATGATGACATGATTTTTGATATTGGCCCTGACTCTGCAAATGTATTAGCTGACATTATTAAGAAAGCCGGAACAATTGTCTGGAACGGTCCTGTTGGTGTATTTGAGTTTGATCAGTTTGGTGAAGGTACTAAAACTGTTTCAATGGCAATCGCTGAATCTGAAGGTTTCAGTCTCGCGGGTGGTGGTGACACAATTGCTGCAATCCAGAAGTACGATATTTTTGATAAAGTATCTTACATTTCAACTGCTGGTGGCGCGTTCCTGGAATACTTAGAAGGAAAAACGCTTCCTGCTGTAGCTATGTTAGAAGCTCAGGCAAAATAAATTTAAGAAAATGTGATGGGGACCAGGGGGTCTCCATTTTTAGTTATATATTTAGGAGATTATGTTGCGCAGAACTAAGATTGTCGCAACTCTAGGGCCGGCAACTGACGACCTTAAAGTTTTAGAAGCACTGGTAGTAGCCGGTGTTGATGTTGTGCGTTTAAATTTTTCACACGGTTCTTTTGAAGAGCAAAAGTGGCGTGCAGATAATATTAGAAAGTTTGCTGATAAGCATGATAAAGCCATTGGTGTTCTGGTTGATTTGCAGGGTCCGAAAATCCGTACCTGTAAGTTTAAAGAAGGCAAAGTTAATCTGGTTGAAGGTGACAAGTTTGTTCTTGATGCTGAACTGGGTGATGAAGAAGGTACTAATGAGCGCGTTGGTCTGACTTACAAACGTCTGCCGGGTGATGTTCAGCCGGGTAATGTTTTATTGCTTGATGATGGCCGTATGGTACTGGAAGTAACTGATGTTATAGGTCACGAAGTGCATACGAAAGTCATGCATACCGGTCCTTTATCGAATAATAAAGGTATCAATCTGCAAGGTGGTGGTTTATCGGCTCCTGCTTTAACAGATAAAGATAAAAGAGATATTATTTCAGCGGCTAAAATTAATGCTGATTTTGTTGCTGTCTCTTTCCCGCGTTCTGCCAGTGATGTTATTGAATGTCGTAAGTTATTGCGAGACGCAGGCGGTCATGGTGCAATCGTTTCTAAGATTGAGCGTGCTGAAGCATTAGATGTCATTGATGAAATAATTGAAGCATCTGAGGTGATCATGGTTGCCCGTGGAGATCTGGGTGTTGAGATTGGTGATGCAGAGCTTCCTGCAATTCAGAAAGACCTGATTAAGCGTGCACGTGAGATGGACAGAGTGGTCATTACTGCAACACAGATGATGGAGTCGATGATAGAAAATCCAATTCCAACACGTGCTGAAGTGTTTGATGTCGCTAACGCGGTACTTGATGGTACAGATGCAGTTATGCTTTCTGGTGAAACAGCGGCTGGCAAATACCCGGCTAAAGTTGTTGAGTCTATGGGTCGCATCTGTGAAGAAGCAGAGAAACAGCGTCAGACGCGTGTTTCTGATCACCGAGTTGACCTTACATTTGGTCGGGTTGATGAAGCGGTGGCGATGGCTACAATGTACACGGCTAATCACCTTAAAGTGGATGGAATTGCTGCGATGACTGAGTCTGGTTCTACACCGTTATGGATGTCGCGTATCAGTTCGGGTATTCCGATTTATGCTTTGACGCGTCATGAGCAGACAAAACGTCGCATGACGTTATATCGCGGTGTTTATCCAATGAGTATTGATATCGATGATATTAAACAGTACCAGTTAAGCAGTCATGCTCAAAAAGTATTGTTAGAGAAAAAAGTTGTCACTAAAGATGATCTTATTATTATCACTAAAGGTGACAAGGTTGGAATTGATGGTGGCACTAACTCGATGAAGATTGTTCGTATCGGTGCTTAATGTTCTGATACTAGTATTTTTGATTGTTCGTATTGAAAATTAAATATCAATACAAATTTTTAATTATCCATATCGAAACAAAATAATGTATCGATATGAAATGTGTTTTAGAATTTTAAACTTAAAATAAAGGAGAAACAGAAATGGCTCTGATTTCACTTAGACAATTATTAGATCATGCTGCTGAAAACAGCTACGGCATGCCAGCATTTAACGTTAACAACATGGAGCAGGTTCATGCAATCATGCAAGCTGCCGATGAAGCTAACAGTCCGGTAATTATGCAGGGTTCAGCTGGTGCACGTTCATATGCGGGCGAACCATTCCTGCGTCACCTGATTTCTGCTGCAATTGAAATGTACCCACACATTCCTGTTGTTATGCATCAGGATCACGGTTCAGAGCCAGCTGTATGTCTGCGTTCTATTCAGTCAGGCTTCTCATCAGTCATGATGGACGGCTCTTTAATGGCTGACATGAAGACACCTTCTTCTTTTGAGTACAACGTAGAAGTAACTAAAGAAGTTGTAAAAATGGCTCATGCTGGCGGTGTTTCAGTTGAAGGTGAGTTAGGTTGCCTGGGTTCACTGGAAACTGGTGAAATGGGCGAAGAAGACGGTCACGGCGCTGAAGGTAAGCTTGATTTAGACATGCTATTAACAGGTGTTGAAGAAGCAGCTGACTTTGTTGAAGCAACTAATGTTGATGCCTTAGCGATCGCTATCGGTACATCTCATGGTGCTTACAAATTTACTCAGGAGCCTACTGGCGAAATCCTGCGTATTGACCGCATCAAAGAAATTCATGCGCGTCTGCCAAACACTCATCTGGTAATGCACGGTTCATCTTCAGTGCCTCAGGACTGGTTGGAAATCATCAATAACTACGGTGGTGATATGGGTCAGACTTATGGTGTACCAGTTAGCGAAATCGTTGAAGGTATCAAGTCTGGTGTTCGTAAAGTTAATATCGATACTGACTTACGTATGGCTTCTACAGGTTCTGTTCGTAAGCATCTGGCAGATAACCCAAGCAACTTTGATCCACGTAAATTCCTGAAAGAATCTACAGCAGCAATGAAAGCTATCTGTAAAGCTCGTTTTGAGTCTTTCGGTTCAGCTGGTAATGCAGATAAAATCAAGGTTAAGTCTTTAGAGACGATGATTGATTTCTACAAATAAGTTTATATTTGTAGTACATTAAAGAAAGGGAGCTATTTAGCTCCCTTTTTTTATGTGCAGGTCATTCCCGGGTATCCATGTCCTGCACGACATTAGTACATCCTGTACGTCATATGCATGGGCAATAAATCGCTCCTGCAGTTATTGCACTTCCACAATCCGTGGTGGTCGTGTGCCGCGGTGACATGGAGGGCAGAGAGCGGTGTGTTTCAGGCTGTAGTAATATTGAATTATGCGCGTTTTGGTTATCATTGTGGAAATGAAATTATGTTCAAAGTTTTAATTCTAAGTCTCTGTGCGGTTTTAAGCACAAGCGTTTTAGCTCATGAAGAAAAAAAAGAAGATAAAAGCTTCTGGTGGAAACAGGACTGGTATGACGAAGGTCAGCTAAGAGCTGTAACGAATCATAAAGTTAAAGTCAGCTGGACAGAGTATGACCGGGATGACGTCACTGTGCCAACCATGCTTGCACGTCCGGATGATAATAAGAAATATCCAGCGGTTATATTTCAGCATGGTCGTGCTGGTCTGAGCGATTTGCTCAAACGTCAGGTCAAGCGCATTGCTGCCCGTGGCTTTGTTGTTATGGCACCAGATATTTATGCAGCTAATTTTATGGGTACGCACCCTTATCCTCACGATTATGAGCTTGAAAAAGATGCGGCTGGTGTGATTGATGTATTACTGGCCAGAAAAGATATCAGCACAAAAAAAGCCTGCATTGTCTCGCATACGCGTGGTGGATATTATTCGTTAAAGGCGGCAGTGACACTGAAGCATCAGGAGAAAAACCTGGCCTGTTATGTTTCATATTACCCTCACTGGCAAGATCCGAATGCACCAGAGCCTGCACAGGTGTATGGTTTTGCACCAGAGATTGAAGCTTTTACATTGCCAAGCTTAATTTTTATTGGTGAGCAGGAGCAGTATCAGCGTCGTCGTGTTATTGAGACCAGTATTGATATTCTGAAAAAGAATAATGTCGAGGCGCATCTGATTATTTATCCTGGTATCGGTCGTGGATTTGACTTCAGGCCATCGCACGTCAGAACATTTGCAGATGATCTGGCATCAAAAGATGCGATTCAGCGTCTGGCTGACTTTGTAAGTGTGCATCTTAAGTCACATAGGAAGTAATAAGGCATAGTTTAGAGAAGATTGCTGAAATAAATGCTGGTGCCTGTTTGTAAGCTCAGCATTTATTGAGGCATATCATGGTTAAAGCATAGGCTGGACCTATAATCTAATTTAAAAGAATGAGAATGGAGTCGTTTATGAAGTTTGCATCATTGCTAGTTTTTCTCGCATTAAGTCTTCCGTCATTTGTCACGTCTGCTGCTGATGATTCTATTGAAAACATGACGGCTCTTATGAGTCAGAAACTGAGCGATATGAAAGTGCTCAATGAGGCGATAGTCAGAGGGGGGTTGCGTGTCAGACTGTGTCAGTATTGCCATGGTAAAGATGGCAATAGCAAAAAGGAGGGTGTACCGAATCTTGCAGAACAGAACCCCGTCTACTTGTTAACACAGTTTGAATATTTCAGAACCGATAAAAGAAAGAACAAGGTAATGAATGAGTTGGCTAAAAACCTGACTCAGGATGAGCGTGTAAATGTCGCGTTGTATTACGCCAGCCAGAAAGTTATTGTCAGTGATGAGAAAAAGAATCTGAATTCAGTCAGTTATCAGGCAGGAGGAAAGATTTATAAAAATATATGCGCAAACTGTCATGGTGCAAAAGGATATGGAGAGCAGAACCTGCCAAGAATAGCAGGACAAAAAACGACATTTCTTTCTGAAACATTAACCGCCTATAAAACTGGTAAGAAAGTCAGGCCCGATTCACCAATGGTTGCCATCTCGGCAGCATTAAGCGATGAAGATATTGCATCAGTAGCAACATTTGTTGGCTTTATGAATTAAGCGGAAAAGTATGTCTGGCAGGATGCTAGTGTGCAGGTAATAAAAAGCCGGTCAGATTAATTATCTGAACGGCTTTTTTGTTCTTAATGTTTGTCTTCAGCTGCATGTGTTAAATACAGCGAAAGTCCGATGAGTGCAATGCCACCTGCAAACAGTAACAAGTCCAGTGGTGTATCAAAGTGCATGGTTAAGGCATGTTCAAAAAACTTCACAATAAGAATCATTAAAACAACTTTTGCAAGACGAGCTTTCAGGTCATCAAGGCTGTTAATGAATAATACCTTCGAAGAGTTTTCCGCATCTTCTGCCGCGTCAATTTTACTGATAAATAATTCATATAAACCAAAAGAAAATATAAGCAAAACAGTGGCTAATAAATAGCCATCAATCAGTTCTACAACGTGTGTAATGGTTTCAGAACGAAGCTGTAAACGTTCAGCCTGACCCAGTGAAACATAGTCCAGCAAGTGGCTTATCATTGATACTGTATCAACAGTAATCAGGTAAAACATGGCAAGACTTGATACTAAGCTGGCAATCACGGCTGCCATTACTGAGAGGCGACTGTTCCAGAGGAAATTTTCAAAAACTTGTTCTAGCTTGTTCATTTTTACTCTCTAAATTACTGTGTGGCTTGATACTCAGGTTTGTATTTTACCTTGCCGCGTTATATTGTGCCTGAAATCTTAGAAAAATAATCAAGGAGAAATCGATCATGCTTCAGACCTTAACCGACTGGACGGGGCAACTGGCTGGTATTTTATGGGGTAATGTTTTTACGCTGGCGATATTGCTGGGCGTTGGCTTATATCTGACCATTAAGTTTAATTTTATTCAGGTTAGAGGCTTTAAGCATTCATTGCATTTAATTCAGGGAAAATATAAAAAAGAAGAGTGTCAGGGTGAAGTCAGTCATTTTCAGGCGCTCTCAACAGCGCTGTCAGCAACGGTTGGTACAGGTAATATTGCCGGTGTAGCTACAGCTATCAGTCTTGGCGGACCGGGAGCATTGTTCTGGATGTGGGTGACTGCTTTCTTTGGTATGGCGACAAAATTTGCTGAGAGTACGCTGGCAATTAAGTTTCGTGAAATTGATGAAAATGGTGATGTTGCCGGTGGTCCGATGTATACGCTGATGCATGGTTTGCGGATGAAGCGTACGGCAATATTCTTTGCTTTTTTTGCAATGGTTGCTTCTTTCGGTATTGGTAATCTGGTGCAGGTTAATTCGGTTGTGGATGGTTTGTCTTTTGTGGTGCCGGAAATCAAGACTTATAGTTGGATAGTGGGTGTGGTCATGGCGATTATGGTTGGCATGGTCATTATTGGTGGTGTGAAACGTATCGCGAAAACGGCCAGTATTATCGTGCCGTTCATGGCTGTTATTTATATCGTGGCAGCGATGATTGTCCTGTTGAATAACTTTACGGCAATACCAGCGGCTATTGAAACAATTTTAAATCATGCATTAAATCCATGGGCTGTTGGTGGTGCAGCTGTCGGTGAAGCTATTCGCTGGGGTGTTGCGCGAGGTCTGTTTTCAAATGAAGCGGGTTTGGGTTCATCGCCAATGGCGCATGCGGCAGCAGCGACCAATGAGCCGGTACGCGAAGGTCTGGTTGCAATGATGGAGCCGTTCATTGATACACTGGTCATCTGTACCATGACAGGTTTGGCGATAGTCGTTACCGGAGCCTATTTAACAGCACCAGAAGGTGTAGCAGGTGCGTCATTAACAGCCTATGCATTCAGTCATTCAATCGGGCAGGGCGGAGCAGCTTTGGTTGGGGTTAGTTTGTCATTGTTTGCGTTTTCCACCATCATTGCGTGGTCTTATTATGGCGATCGTAGTGTAAAATTCCTGTTTGGAGAAAAGGCGGTAATACCTTATCGACTGATCTATACGGTTTTAATTGTTGTAGGTGCGGTCGTACCGCTGAATCTGGTCTGGAATATCGCTGACATTACGAATATTTTAATGGCAATTCCAAACCTGATTGCACTGGTGTTGTTATCAGTGCTGGTAAATCGTTTACGACAGAATTATTTTGAAAACAAAGCTGCGGCTGAAGAAAGTTAACTAGAGGAAATAAAATGGCTGATTTAATTATTGATGATTTAACCGTAGGTGATGGTGACGAAGCGGTTGCTGGTAAGCAGATTATGGTGCATTACACGGGCACGTTAGAAGACGGAACTAAATTTGATTCAAGTCTGGACCGTAGCCAGCCGTTTGGTTTTAATCTGGGCGCAGGTCAGGTTATTCAGGGCTGGGATCAGGGTTTTGCGGGCATGAAGGTCGGTGGTAAGCGTAAACTGACTATTCCGCCAGAAATGGGCTACGGTGCTGCAGGTGCAGGTGGTGTGATTCCACCGAATGCGACGCTGATTTTTGAAGTTGAGTTGCTGGAAGTGAATTAAACTTCAGCCAAAATAAAAAAGGCCGGTCAATTGACCGGCCTTTTTTATGCGTCTGTTTCTACCGTCAGATCATTTCGCTAATTATTCAAGTAACAGGTCAATCAGGGACTGTGGCAATTCATGGTCAGTGATAGACAGCTTGTAAGGCTGTCTATAAACCGGACAATCAAGCATTTGAGATAGATCTTCCAGATTATTGAGCTCATCTGAATGATTTTCCTTTTCGAGCTGATTCAGAATCACCGCTTTGAGGGTCAGGCCTCTGTTTTTCATGGCTTCAGCATTAAGCAAAACCTGATTGATTGTGCCTAGTTTGTCAGGTGCGACTAATAAAATGGGTAAGTTGAGCTTTTCAGCAAGATCAGCATTAACACCATCCTCACTCAGCGGAGAATAAAAACCGCCAGCGCCTTCTACCAGCAAGTAATCGTATTTGGTTTTTGGTACGCAGGCTTCGTATAAGGTTTGGGTAGAAAAGGCCTGATTTGCAAGATTAGCAGCATGTCTGGGCGAGGTGTATTCCTTGAATCGGAAAGGGCAGACATCAGCCAGATCACCTTTGTAGTTTGCCGCATCTTTGAGTGCGGTGGCGTCTCGGGGTATGAGCTGGCCATCGACTTCATCACAGCCAGACTCTGCCGGCTTTCTGGGTGCCACTATTTTGCCCAGATGAGTCAAATGCCTGGCGATGACGATGCTGGTATGTGTTTTCCCTATTTCTGTATCAGTCCCTGTTACAAACAAACCTTTATTTAACATTTAATCGGTTAACCTCTTTAATGCTTCATTGTATTTTTCAGTTGTTTTGGCAACAATTTCTGCAGGAAGCTCTGGCCCCGGAGGTGACTTGTCCCAGTCCAGTGTTTCCAGATAATCCCGCACGAATTGTTTGTCAAAGCTTTCCGGGCTGGAGCCTGGCTTGTAGTTATCAGCAGGCCAGAAGCGTGATGAGTCTGGTGTCAGTACCTCATCAATTAAAACAAGTTTATCGTCATCATCCAGGCCAAACTCAAATTTGGTATCTGCAATGATAATTCCGCGTTCCAGAGCAAACTCTGCGGCTTCTTTATATAGCTGTATGCTGATATCACGTACCTGAGCGGCGAGTTCTTCACCCAGTAAATCTACTGTTTTATTGTAGTCAATATTTTCATCATGGCCACCCACATCAGCCTTGGTGGAAGGTGTGTATATGGCTTCTGGTAATTTGTCGGCAAGCTGCAGGTCTTGAGGTAGCGGGATGCCGCAGATAGCACCAGTTTTATTGTAATCTTTCCAGCCTGAACCAATAATATAGCCACGAACTATCGCTTCGATCGGTAGTGGCCTGAGTTTTTTAACCACCATCGCCTGATCCCGGACAGCAGTCAGCTCATCACCATCGGTGATGACGTCCTCAAGTGAGAGTGAGCTCTGGTGATTGGGTATAATGTGGCGTAATTTATTGAGCCAGAAATGCGTTACCGCTGTGAGAATTTTACCCTTGCCCTGAATCGGTGTTGGCATAATGACATCAAAAGCTGAAATTCTGTCAGTAGCCACAATAAGCATGTGTTTATCGTCAATAGAATAGTTATCACGGACCTTGCCCTGATGCATTAATTTCAGTGATTTTAGAACGGGGGTCGCGGCGTTTGTCTGGCTCATGTTTATTGGTTCTGAGAATAATAAAGCTTTATTTTACGACATGTTGGTCATCTGCGCAGAGATAATCTAGGATATTATTTAACTATGAATAACAACGGCTGGTTAATAAGATGAAAACAGCGGTGGTCATCCGTCATGTGGCCTACGAGGGGCTGGGGGTATTTAACCGTGTGCTGGAACTAGCAGGATACGATGTTATCTTCTTTGATGCCGGCGTATCCGATTTTAAACGTCGGGTGGCTATTGATGCTGATGTTCTGATCGTACTAGACGGGCCTGTCAGTACCAATGATATTGTTAAATTCCCGTACCTGATTGACGAACTTCAACTGATCGAATATCGCCTGAAGAGCAATATGCCGGTTTTAGGTATCGGTCTGGGCGCGCAGCTCATGGCGAAAGCGTTAGGTGCTTCTGTATTTCCAATGCCAGAGCGCGAATATGGCTGGGCACCTATCCGGCTATCTGGCAAAGACACAGTGCTGGAGGCAATCCGTGATAAACACGTGCTGCACTGGCATAGCGATGCATTTTCATTGCCGGATGGCGCGACGTTATTAGCGTCAACAGCAGTCTGTGATGTGCAG
>Ga0316205_10004327_pt1 | contig 12552 bp, 7 predicted proteins | sample 3monthpyrite_MG_FD_204941 | JGI IMG/M metagenome (GOLD analysis project Ga0316205, IMG submission 204941) | Microbial mat bacterial communities from mineral coupon in-situ incubated in ocean water Damariscotta River, Maine, United States -... | ecosystem: Environmental > Aquatic > Marine >... | reverse complement strand
TTGATTGCCCCGACCTTTTTACGCAGGCGCGCTGTCTCCTCGCCCCACTGGTCGATATCCACCCCAAGTGGACACAGGCCAATGCCGAACAAAATCCCTGCCTCTGCCGCCGCGTTTCGCAGCCCGGAAATCTCGACAAAATCCCCATCGCTCCACGGTTTCCGCCAGTCCGCGCGCAGGCAGCGGTCGGATTTTGGCGCGTAGATGTAGAACGTCCCTCCGACCGATTTGAGAAATTTCAGATGCGCGTGTCTGGACTCCCAACTCCAGCTTCGCCCGAAGAACCCTTCGATCACGCCCCAGGGCGCGGGTGTGGTGTCATTGGCAAACATCGGGACTCCGCAAGGCTACGGCGCAAACTTACCCCTCGCTGTCGGTAAAGGGCCAGACCTTGTGACGCGCGCGCGCAACGGTGCCGGAAACGCGCGGATAGGACTCAACATGCGAACCCAAGCTCAGGCCGTCGTCATCGGGGGCGGTGTTATCGGCTGTTCGATCCTCTATCACCTTGCCAAGCTGGGCTGGACCGACGTGGTTCTGTTGGAACGCGACGAGTTGACCTCGGGTTCGACCTGGCACGCAGCGGCCAATATCCACGGGTTGCACGACAGCACCAATATCTCCCGGCTCCAGCACTATACGATGAATCTCTACAAGGAGCTTGAGGCCGAAACCGGCCAGTCCTGTGGGGTGTTTCAGCCTGGATCGCTGTACCTCGCCCAAACCGAGGCGCGCGAACACCAGTTGCGCCTGCAAGAGGCCAAGGCCCGCCGCTATGGCATGAATTTTCACGAGGTCAGCCGGGACGAGGCTGAGCGTCTGCATCCGCTGGTCAATTTCGACGGCATTCGCTGCATCATGTTCGAACCCGATGGCGGCAACGTGGACCCCTCGGGCGTCACCAATGCCTATGCGGTGGGCGCGCGCCAGCGCGGGGCCGAGATCCATCGGTTTACCCCCGTCACCGGAACCGAGGCACAGCCGGACGGCACCTGGATCGTGCGCACGACAAAGGGTGACATCCGTACGCCCTGGGTCATCAACGCGGCTGGCTTGTGGGGGCGCGAGGTTGCTGCGATGGCCGGAATCGAGTTGCCGCTTGTCCCAACCGAGCACCAGTATTTCGTGACCGAAACCATCGCCGAGATCGCCGCGATGGACCGGCGGCTGCCCTCGGTCGCGGATCGCGACGGCGAGTACTATTTGCGGCAGGAAGGCAAGGGCCTGCTGGTCGGAGCCTATGAGCGTGACATGCGGTTCTGGGCCGAGGACGGTACGCCGCAAGGCTTCGGGCACGAGTTGTTCGCCGATGATCTGGAGCGGATCGAGGACAACATGATGCGCGCCATCGAACGGGTTCCCGCCGTGGGCGAGGCGGGCATCAAGCGTGTCATCAACGGCCCGATGATCTGGTCGCCTGACTCAAACGTGTTGTTCGGTCCGGTCCCGGAACTGACGGGGTATTTCTGCTGCAACGGAATCATCCCCGGATTTTCCCAGAACGGTGGCATGGGCAAGATGGCTGCCGAATGGATGGTCGAGGGCGAACCGTCGCTCGATCTGTTCAACTGGGACATGGCGCGCTACGGCCACTGGGCCGGGAAGACCTTCACCAAGGCGCGCGTGGGCGATCAGTACGCGCACCGGTTCTCGATCCATTTCCCGAACGAAGAACGCACCGCCGGGCGTCCGGTTCGCACCCGCCCAGCCTACGAGTTGCAGAAATCCATCGGCGGGCAATTCGGGCTGAACTACGGCTGGGAGCACCCCTTGTGGTTCGCCGCCCCCGGCGAGCCGGATCACGAGACCTATGGCTTTGACCGGCAGAACTGGTGGGAGCCGGTCGGGCGCGAAGCGCGGATGCTGCGCGAAAACGCCGGCATCATCGATATTTCGAACTTCGCCAAGTACAGCGTGACCGGACCGGGGGCCGAATCCTGGCTGAATGCCCTGTTCGCCAACCGGATGCCAAAAACCGTGGGCCGGTCCTGCCTGACCCCGCTGATCGGGAAACGTGGCGGCATTGCGGGCGATTTCACCGTTACCAGGCTGGCGGACGAGGAATTCCTGATTATCGGTTCCGGCGCGGCCGAGCGGTTCCATCAGCGGTTTTTCCGCCAGATTCCTTTGCCGGAGGACACGCGTTTTTCAAGCCGCACCGAGGCGATGTGCGGGTTCAACGTCGCCGGTCCCAAATCCCGCGACCTGATTCAGCGCCTGACCAACGCGTCGCTTGCGACCGAGGATTTCCCCTTCATGCGCTCCAAACGCATCACGGTCGGCGGCATTGACTGCGTCGCGCTGCGGGTGTCCTTCACCGGCGATCTGGGGTGGGAGCTGCATTGCGAAGCGGGCGATCAGGTCGCGCTGTACCAGTCGCTTCTCAGGCAGGCCGGGGACATGGGCGCTGGCCCCGTCGGCAGCCGCGCGCTGATGGCGCTGCGAATCGAAAAGGGCTATGGCTCGTGGTCGCGTGAATACAGCCCCGAGTGGTGGCCACAGGAAAGCGGGCTCGCCGGGCTTATCAAGATGGACAAGGACTTCCTGAACAAGGACGCCTATGCCGCGCTTGCAGGGATCGCCCCGCGCGAAAAACTGGTCGTGCTGGAGGTGGACGCTGACACCGCCGACGCTTCGGGCGGAGAGCCGATTTTCCTGCCTGACGGAACCCCCGTGGGACAGGTGACTTCCGGCGCGTTTGGCTATGGCGTCGGGAAGTCGCTGGCGCTGGGATATGTTCGCGCCGATGTGGCCACGGGCGGTCAAGCGGTTCAGGTGGCAGTTCTGGGCCGACCACATACATCACGTATACTGACTGAACCGCCTTTCGATCCCAAGGGAGTGAAGTTGCGGTCCTGATTGAAAGCGCTGCTTTGCAATCGCCCGATGCATCGGGCAAACACGGGTTCATGCATCGTCGCCTCGCTCTTTTCACGGCCTGTTTGTTCGCCGCCACCCAGATCGGTTCCGCTGCGCTGGCGGACCGGGTGACCGTGTTTGCCGCCGCCAGCCTGAAAAACGCGCTGGATGCGGTGATCGCTGCGCAGCAGATCGAAATCACCGCCGTTTACGCCGGAAGCGCCACGCTTGCGCGTCAGATCGCGGCTGGAGCACCGGCTGATGTATTCATCTCTGCCAACCCGGACTGGATGGACTGGTTGGAAACGCAGGGTGCGCTGCAGGGTGGGACGCGCCTGGATGTGCTGACCAACCGGCTGGCCGTGATCCGGACTGGCGCGGGCGAGAAAGCCGGTGCATTGCCCGACATTGCGACGTTGCTGAACGGTGAACGGCTGGCCACCGCCTTCGTCGATGCGGTCCCGGCAGGCATCTATGCCAGGGCCGCGCTGCAATCTTCGGGTCAATGGGAGCGCGTCGCCCCGCTGCTTGCGGAAACCGACAATGTCCGCGCCGCCCTTGCGCTTGTGGCGCGCGGTGAAGCGCCTTTGGGAATTGTCTATGCAACCGACGCGATGGCCGAACCGCGCGTATCGGTCCTTTATACTTTCGCGCCCGCAGACCATCCGCCCATCGTCTATCCCGCCGCCCTGATCCAAGACGCGGACAACGTGGCGCAAGCGTTCCTCGACCACTTGACCTCGCCGGCCGCACAAGCGATTTTTTCCGCCCAGGGGTTTGGAGCAGTCCGATGACCGGATGGCTGGGACCAGAGGCATGGCAGGCCGTGGCGCTGTCGCTGAAGGTGTCGACCTGGGCAACGGTGGTCAGCCTGCCCTTCGGCATCTTCGTGGCTTTTGTCCTTGCGCGCTGGCGATTTCCGGGCTGGCACCTGCTGAATGCACTGGTCCACGCACCGCTGGTGCTGCCGCCGGTCGTGACCGGGTATCTGCTGCTGATCGGGTTCGGACGCCGGGGACCGATTGGCGGGTTTCTGTATGATACGTTCGGGATCACGCTCGCCTTTGCCTGGACCGGGGCTGCGCTGGCTGCCGCCACCATGGCGTTTCCGCTGCTGGTGCGTTCTATCCGGCTGGCACTGGAGGCGGTCGATCCGAAATTGGAGGAAGCCGCCGCGAGTCTCGGGGCCTCGGCCCCCTGGGTCTTCGCGACCGTTACCCTGCCCCTGATCGTGCCGGGTATCCTTGCCGGGGCGGTTATGGCTTTTGCCAAGGCCATCGGCGAATTCGGGGCGACGATCACGTTCGTTGCCGCGATTCCTGGCGAAACCCAAACCGTGCCCTCGGCGATCTATGCCTTCCTGCAAGTCCCCGGTGCCGAGGGCCAGGTGATCGGGCTGGTGCTTGTTGCCATCACCATCTCGCTTGGCGCGGTCCTGTTGTCGGAATGGCTGGCGCGGCGGGTGGCGGACAGGATTTCGGGCGCATGAGCCTGCATATCCAGATACGCCACGGTTTTGTGGATTTCGGGCTGGACGTGGACATCTCCGCACCCGGCGGGGTCACGGCGGTCATGGGTCCGTCCGGCGCGGGCAAGACGACGCTGGTCAAAGCTGTCGCCGGGATCGTGAGGCCCGATGCAGGCCATATTGCGATCGGCGAAACGGTCCTGTTTGACCAAGCGAACAACGTCAGCCTGCCCGCACACCGTCGACGCATTGGCTATGTGTTTCAGGAACCACGGCTTTTTCCGCATATGTCCGTGGCCCGCAATCTGGGCTACGGTGCAAGGTTCGCGGGAACGCGCGCGCACGTACCGTTTGACGAAACCGTCGCGCTTTTGGGGCTGGAAAGGCTTCTGGACCGCGCGCCGCGCCGTCTGTCAGGGGGCGAGCAGCAGCGCGTCGCCCTGGGACGCGCCCTGCTTTGCGATCCGCAATTGTTGATCCTGGACGAGCCGCTCGCCTCGCTCGACGATCCACGCAAGGCTGAGGTTCTGCCCTATCTCGAACGCATCCGGGATCGGGCCACCTGCCCCATTCTTTACGTGAGCCACGCCGTGTCCGAGGTTGCGCGCCTTGCCACGACGCTGGTGGTGTTGCGTGACGGACAATGCATCGCGCAAGGACTGGCGGGGCACGTGCTGTCAAACCCCGATGTTTCGCCGGTGCTGGGTCCGCGCGCAACGGGTGCCATTCTGGAGGGCACGCTGACCCATCATCACACCGATGGGCTGAGCGAGGTCGAAACCAGTGCCGGCCCGTTGTTTGTGTCGCGTCAGGCGGTTGCGGTCGGCACCAAAATCCGTCTGCGGATCGAGGCCCCGGACGTGCTGCTGTCGCTTCACAAGGCCGAAGGGCTGTCGGCCATCAATACCCTGCCGGCAACGGTGGTCTCGGTAACACCGGACCGCCCCGGCACCACGCTGATCCAGATCGCGGCTGGGCGCGACCGAGTTCTTGCCAGCCTGACCCGGCGTTCGACCGACGCGCTTGACCTGCGCCCCGGTGTGAAGGTTCACGCGATTTTCAAATCCGTCTCCGTCGATGCAGCGGTCGCAAACGGGCCTTTCAAGGACGCCTGACGGCGTTGACCTGCCGCTGACCCAGCCCGTAGCGTGGCGCGACCGGACTGGGTCGGACTGCTTTGGCGCTGGGGAGAGGTTCTGTGAATTCGCACTACCGTGTTGTCGTGATCGGAGGCGGCGTTGTCGGCACATCCGTGCTTTACCATCTGGCAAAATTCGGCTGGAGCGACGTTTGCCTGTTGGAGCGTTCGGTTCTGACAGCCGGGTCTTCCTGGCACGCGGCGGGCGGCATTCATGCGTTGAACGCCGATCCCAATATCGCGTCGCTTCAAGCCTATACGATTGACCTGTTGTCCGAGATCGAGGCCGAAAGCGGGCACAATATCGGGCTGCACATGACCGGCGGCCTGACGATGGCGGGAACCCCGGAGCGCTGGGAATGGCTTCAATCGGCCTATCGCACCTTTCAGTCGATCGGGATCGAGGATTGCCACCTCGTCTCGCCCCAGGAAGCCCAAAAGTTGTGCCCGATCATGTCGATGGACGGCCTTATGGGCGGCATGTGGGCGGATCGCGAAGGCTATGTGGACACGACTGGCACGGTTCATGCCTATGCAATTGCAGCAAAAAAACGAGGCGCCTCCTATTTTGAACATACCAGGGTCGAAGAGTTGAGCCAGACTGCGGACGGCTGGAAGGTCGTGACCAATAAAGGCACCATCACCTGTGAACATATCGTTAACACAGCGGGACTTTGGGCCAAGCAGGTGGGGCGCATGGCAGGAATCGAACTTCCTGTCTCGCCGTTAAAACATCATTATCTTGTGTCGGATACGATTCCCCTGCTGGAGGAGCTGGATTTCGAAGTGCCAATGACGGTGGATCTGGAAGGATTCACCTATTTGCGCCAGGATCAGAAAGGGGTGCTGCTCGGAATATACGAAGTGGATCACGAACACTGGGCCATGGATGGCGCTCCCTGGGACTACGGGATGGAGCTGTTTCAGGAACAGACCGACCGGATCGAAAACGAACTTGTCATGGGGTTCGAACGCTATCCGGCGCTGCAGACGGTTGGCGTCAAGACCTGGGTTAACGGCGCATTCACTTTCTCGCCCGACGGCAATCCGCTGGTCGGCCCCGTCCCCGGCAAACGCGGCTACTGGTGCGCCTGTGCGGTGATGGCAGGCTTCCTGCAGGGCGGCGGAGTGGGCAAGTCGCTGGCCGAATGGATGATCCATGGCGAGCCAGAGGCGGATGTCTACGGCATGGACGTGGCGCGCTATGGCACCTGGGCCGAGAACCGCCAGTATATCAGGGAAACCACCGGTCAATTCTATTCGCGCCGCTTCGTGATGACCTATCCCAACGAGCAATTGCCAGCCGGACGCCCGTTGAAAATGGCCCCGGCACACACCGCGATGACGGATGCGGGATGCAAATGGGGCGTGAGTTGGGACTTGGAAGTACCGCTCTACTTCGCGCCCAAAGGGTTCGAGGAAACCCCGACACTCAAACGTTCAAACGCGTTCGGGATCGTTGAGAAAGAATGCAGGACGGTGCGTGAAACCGTCGGGCTTCTGGACATTTCCGGCTTTTCGCGGTTCGAGATTTCCGGTCCCAATGCCGCAAGCTGGCTGGATGGCCTTCTCTCGACCCGCCTGCCCAAACCCGGCCGCGCTCGTCTGGCTGTCATGCTGGGCGAAGATGGCCGCCTGAAAGGCGATCTGACCCTGTTCAACTGGGGCGACGGAACCTGGTGGCTGATGGGCAGCTACTATCTGCGCAGGTGGCACATGCGCTGGTTTTATGACCACATGGCGCAAGGCGTCACGGTGCGCGATCTGGGCGAGGAAATGGCCGGTTTCTCGCTTTCCGGCCCCAACGCGCTGCAGGTGATCGAAAAACTGACCGAAGACCCGATTGCCGACCTGCCCTTCATGGGCTGCGGTGCCTTCGACATCGGGCTGGTGCGCGCAAAAGTGGGCCGATTGTCGGTCTCGGGCGAGGCAGGGTACGAGATCAACTGCCGGATGGGCGACCACATCAAACTGCGCCAAATCCTGCTGGACGCGGGACAGGATGCCGGGCTGATCGAATATGGTTTCAACGCCATGCTGTCGCTGCGCATGGAAAAAAGTTTCGGCATCTGGTCGGCGGAATTCACCCAAGGCTACACGCCCGGCATGACCGGGATGGATCGCTGGATTGCCTGGGACAAGGGCGCATTCGTCGGGCGCGAGGCCGCGATTGCCGAGCGCGACGGCAATGGTCCGGCCAAACGGCTGGTGACGCTGGAAATTGATGCCGCAGGTGCGGATGCCAGCGGGTACGAACCGGTCTGGGCCGGCACGGTGAAGGTTGGATTTGTCACTTCAGGCGGCTTCGGCCACACGGTTGGGAAATCGCTGGCTATGGCATTGGTCGATGCCGGGCACGCGCAGGAAGGTTCCGAACTGTCGGTGCATGTCGTCGGTGTCGAACGGCCCGCAACGGTCATCCCGGCCTCGCCCTACGATCCAACCGGTGCGGCCATGCGCAGATGAGTGACGCAGCGCAGCGGCAACGGCGTGGGCGCACCGAACCGGGCCAGCGAACTTCGGGGGAGTCATCTTTCTGAGTCAAATACTCCGGGGGTTCGGGGGCAGAGCCCCCGTGCCCGTCCATGCCGCCGCGCTCAACTGTCGTAAACCAGCCGGAACCCCTGATGCGAAGTCGAACTGTCCGGCGATGACCCGCCGCGCGCGGCGATCCGATACCTGTAGCAGTAGCTTGCGTGGCACAGGAACGACCCACCTTTGGCCAGTTTGAAACCTTCCTTCCCCGCATGGGCCAGCTTCACCGATTTCTTCAGCGAGCGAACCTTGAAGGGCTGGGCGTTCCACTCTCAGACATTGCCATGTGGGCTGTTCGCCATCGACGGGCAACTCGGGGCGGTTCGTGCCAAGCAGACCGGAGCCGCCGGGAATGAGGCAGGTCAGGTGATCTTCTTCTACCCGGGATCGCGTCAACACTGTCGGAGCCGCCAATGTCGGGTTCTCCTGCCGCGCGGGCGTACAGCAGGATGATTTGCCCGACTGGTCCCGATTGCGATCCTTCTCGATCATGGTTGCGTCCGGTTCACTTCCCGCCAGTACCGGATTTCCGGCGGCTGCTGGTCCTCAAAGCTTTCCCTCGGCCCGCCATTGTTCCATCTTCTGGCGGCTCACCTCGAAATGCATCGAGTCCTCGCGGCTGAAGCCCGCGCCCCAAACCCAGCCTTCATCGACAAAGAAGTCCGCAAGGATCGTCAGGCCCAGTTGGGTTTTTCCATCCGCGAATGTGTCAAGCCTGCCGTCAATATTGACATCGACCGCAAGCCCGAACGAATGGGTCGATGTTCGACCGTTGGTTCCCCGGATCTGGCGCACGCAGAGCGATCCGGCCGAAGTGATGAGTGGGTAGAGATCCGGGTCGGTGACGCGCACGGCCTCGAAGACCCGTCTCAGGCTTTCAATCGCGGGTTCCAGCGCTGTAACACGAATCGGGCCGACATCGGCAACTTGCAGCATCTCCTTGAGCTTTGGGTTTGTCATCGGCTGGCAATCATCCGACAGGTTCTCTCTGGGTCGACCCAGGAACTCTTCCAGAAACCTCGGAGAGGCCACGTTGATATCGCCGCTGACCCCGCGCCTGGCAGCAATATTCACCACTTTCGCATAGTGTTCGATAATATCGTTGTCTCCGACATTTTGCGGCGGCGCGTTGGAATCGCGAGGCAAAGCCGCACGGGGGCTGACAACCGGTCGGTTCTCGATCTGCGTCATGCGGGCTTTCAGCGCGTCGATCTCCTCCTGAAGTCTTTCCAGAAGCCCGGTCAGCCGAACGATTTCGATCCGCGCTTCGCTGTCGACGGCCGAACCTTCCAAGTTTTCTTCGTCAAAGCGCGGTGCGAACGGATCGTCAGCCGTGTCGTCGGACAGAGACGACACCGCGAACCAGATCAGACCGCCCGCCAAAATGGCGATGGCAACCGCAAGAGAGATAATGACTGCGCGCATTTCGTGACCATTTAATCATTCAATGCAAATCTGTGCCATACCAAACGGCCTGTCAAATCCTGCACCTACCGTTTCGCTTATCGGTGCAAGTCTTTGAAAGGCAAGTTCAAAGCGTGTCCTGGCCTTCAAGGCGATTGGCATTGCGCCGCAAACGTCATAGCCTTGCCGCAGACCGGACAACGGAAGGGTTCCGAACATGCGCGCGAGCGTCCAGCAATGAACGAGACTCGTCCCGACTCGATCTTCCAGATTGGTGATCTTCTCAACAACACCTACCGGATTGAGTCCGTTCTTGGCCGTGGCGGCACGTCCGAAGTCTACAAGGCGCGCAGCGAGATTTCCGGGCAGCCGGTGGCGTTGAAGGCGCTGCGGTCCGAGTTTTCGCGCAACGAGGATTTTCTGGTCCTTTTGAACCGCGAAGAAGCCATTCGCGAAGTGCGCCATGACGCCATCGTGCGGTATTTCCATAACCAGCGAACAGATTCCGGCGTTGTCTTTCTGGTCATGGACCACGTCGAAGGGGTCGGTCTTGACCGGAAACTGAAAGACGGCGGCATGTCGGCCGAGGATCTTATGACCGTTGCCGCGCGGGTGACCGAGGGCTTGCAGGCCGCCCACAGCAAGAACATAACTCACCGCGATCTTTCCCCCGACAACATCATTCTGCGCGGTGGCGATCCGGCTGACCCGGTCATCATTGATTTCGGAATTGCCAAGGACAGCAATCCGGGCGCTGAAACCATCGTGGGCAATGAATTTGCCGGAAAATACGCCTACGCCGCCCCCGAGCAGTTGAACGGTCAGACCGACCCGCGATCGGACATTTATTCGCTGGGCGCGCTGTTGCTGGCGACGTTCAGGGGGCGTGCGCCCGATATTGGCAACAACCCGATGGAGGTGATCGAACGCAAGTCCCGACCGCTCGACACCGAAGGCGTGCCCGAGCGTTTGAAAACCGTCATCGACCGGATGACGGTGCCGGATCGGGATCAGCGGGTTCAGGACGCCGCGAGCCTGCTGGCACTGATCCGCGATCCGTCCGGTGCGAGCACGCCGTCCTCGTTCCCGCCCGAATTCGACCCCGAGGCGACGGTGGTGGCTTCAACGATACCACCGCGCGCACCCTCGGCCGATCCGCTGGACGATATTCTGGGTGGGCCTTCAGTGCCCCCCGCGACGCCGGTGACCGCCCGCACAGCACCCGCGTCACCGAAGCCCGAGCGAACGGACAGCGAGAGAAAAGGCAAGGGTGGGCTGATTGCGGCGCTTGTGGTCGTTCTGGCCGTCGCGGGCGGTGCAGGTGCGTATTTTTCAGGGCTGATCGGTGGCAACAGGCTTCCGCTGGTCGATCCCTTCACCCTTTCGATCACCCGTGGTCAGGACGGTGTGTTCCAGGCAGAGGGGCATGTCCCGTCGCAGTTGATCGCCGACGCTCTTGCAGGCGACATTGCCAACCTGGGCGGGACGTCCGACCTGATCCTTGCCCGGGGACCCATCGACATCGAATGGGGCAAAGGCGTGACCGACCTGCTCGACATGGTGCTGCCGCTCAGGGAATTGCAGATCAGCGTCGCGAATGACGACGCGCGTGTCACCGGCTATACCGAGAACCGTGGCCTTTACGACCAACTGGCCTTGGCGCTCAACGAACCGGGACTTGTCCCCGGTCTTTCTGTCGAGGGCGAACTGGAGCTTGGTCCGCGGATTCTAGATCCGAGCCGGGTGGACAGTGTTATCGACTCGCTGGCCAATTGCGGTGAACTCAGCCAGTTCAACCCGCCCCAGCTTGGGTACGATCAGAACGCGACCGTGGTTGTGGTCGGGCGTGTTGCAATGCCCGAAACCCGGTCTGCGCTTGAAACACAAATTGCCTCGATTGCCGGAACCCGCGATGTCATCGTCGATACCGAGGTTCTCAACCCGGCACTTTGCACCATCGACGCGGTGCTGCCCGAAGCGCCCGCTGGTGGGTTCGACATCGGCTTTTCCCAGGGAACCACCGGAGAGGCCAATCCGAGCGGCAAGTTCATCGTCGGCGACAATCCGGTGATCGACGTGACCATTCCCGCCGACATTACCGACGGATATCTGCTGGTCACGGTTCTCGACGTATCGGGCAATGTGTTCCACCTGTTGCCCAACATCAATCGTCCAGACAACAGCGTGGCAACCTTGCGCCAGGGACAAAGCGGGTCGGCCACGGTGCGCGTCGCCTATTCCATTGATGATTCAATTGCCGCGAACGGATCGAAAATCGCGTTCTCGGTGGACGATTCCACTTTGGGCAAGACCAAGGTCATGGTCATCCATTCGGATACGCCCGTCATTGCGGAAATCCGCCCGACAACGGAATCGGCGGCGGGTTTTGCCGAGGCGCTTTTGAATCGCACCGCCCCGGTCAGATCGCTCGACAGTCGCATCCTGACAACCGAATTGCGTTAGAGCGCGTCCACCACGATGATCGAAATATTGTCCTGACCACCGCCGTCCAGCGCCAGTTCCAGCAGGCGGTTTGACACCAGTTCGATCGGCGCGCCGGTGACAGCTTTTCGCAGCACCTCGAATCCCGCATATTTGGTCAGCCCGTCAGAGCACAGAAGAAACCGATCCCCCGGTTCGACCTGCCCGCGGATCTTGTCCAGACCCGGATCGTCGCCGACACCGATGGCGCGGGTGATCGCGTTGGAATGGGGATGAGTTTCGGCCTCGTCCCAGGTGATCTGACCGGCCTTGACGAATTCGGCAACGACCGAATGATCCGAAGTCAGCATCTCGATCCCGCCATCGCGGAACCTGTACAGGCGGCTGTCCCCGGACCAGAAGGCCGCAAAGTGCCCGTCCGCGATAATCAGCGCCACAACAGCCGCGCCGACTGTAGCCCCGCCCCGCCGCGCGCTTTCAGCCTGAACGGTCACATGAGCGGCCTCCAGCGCCGCGCGCAGCGCCTGCATTCGTTCCGCCGGGGGCAACCATGAGTGAATGGCCGCAACAGTATCGACCACGGTCTGACTGGCGAAATCCCCGGCTGCGTGTCCGCCCATGCCATCGGCAACGACCCAGATCTGTTCTTCGGGCAACGACAGGATGCTGTCCTCGTTGACCTTGCGGACTTTGCCCACATGGGTCA
>Ga0316205_10004325_pt1 | contig 12552 bp, 13 predicted proteins | sample 3monthpyrite_MG_FD_204941 | JGI IMG/M metagenome (GOLD analysis project Ga0316205, IMG submission 204941) | Microbial mat bacterial communities from mineral coupon in-situ incubated in ocean water Damariscotta River, Maine, United States -... | ecosystem: Environmental > Aquatic > Marine >... | reverse complement strand
CGTACAAATAACTCCAGACTGCAACAACCGGTACCATAATCAGCCAGAGCAGATACTGCTCGCTGTATAACCTGACTTCATTTATATCGGTCAGCAATGCAATGATGTGTTTGCCTGTAAATAAATAAACACAACTAAAAATAACGGATGACCATAAAGACCAGAGTAAACAGGCTTTTACAGCCCTTTTTATTTTACTAATGTTTTTTTCACCCAGTGCTTCACCCACCATGGCTTCTGCTGCATGCGCATAAGCGTCCAGTACATATGCCATGAAGGTTAAAAACTGCAGCAGGATTGCATTAGCAGCCACCACCACATCACCAGCACGCGCGCTTTGCGTGGTAAAAAAAGCAAAAACAAACAATAAAGTGATCGTGCGAATAAAAATATCAGAATTTAAACTGGCCAGTTTTCTAAACGCTAGCCATTCAAATACTTGCTTCTGTTGCAAATGCCCCGGCACGCTCTTCAATAAAGACGACATTAAATATAGAGCCATAAATAAACCTGAATATTCAGCAATCAGTGATGCCAGTGCTGCACCCTCGACATTTAATCCAAGCCCAATAACCAGTACGAGATCAAGCACAATATTCAGCAGATTTACAAACACCATCACCACTAACACATGACGGGCTTTTTGCATGCCTAAAAACCAGCCGAGCAATACATATGTCAGTAAAGTTGCTGGTGCAGACCAGATCCTGATATCAAAATACGATGTTGTCAGCAATCTCACTTCATCACTGGGTTTCACCAGATTTAGCGAGACATTAATTAACACCGACTGCAAAACTATAAGAGCCGCAGCAATGACTAATGCAAAAATCATCGCTCTGGCCAGCAGGTTTCGAATTTCATTGCCGTTATTAGCACCATAAGCCTGGGCAACCAGCCCCACGGTAGACATACGTAAAAATCCAAAGCCCCAGAAAATAAAATGCAAAATCATCGCGCCTACTGACACTGCGGCTAAATAAATCGCGCTATCGAGATGCCCCATCACCGCTGTATCGACCAATCCGAGCAATGGTAGTGACACATTCGACAGCATCATCGGGCCAGATAATGACCAGATACGTTGATTTAAATGATTATTTTTTAAAAGCATTTGATTTGTATTAAGTTTATTTTTTTTCAACACACCGTAAAATACCATGATGAATATAAAACAAGAACTAATACAATATTATCAATGGTTAAGACAGCATGGCCTTAACGACTCTCACAGTGGTAACGCATCAGTTAAAGAAGGAGATACAGTCTGGATTACGCCCACCGGGGCTTGTGCAGAGACACTGACTGAAAATGATTTAATTGAATGCAAACTCAATCAGCCACCTACTGATGGTGCATCTCTTGATGCCAGACTGCATCTCGAAACCTATCGACAAAACCCGAAACACAACGCCATGCTACACAGTCATGGAGCTTATTCTGTGGCAATGACCATGAAAGGCAAGCCTTTTGTGCCATTCGACTTCGAAGGTCAGTACTACTTTGGCAGTGTTCCGGTGGTCAATCTTGATTACAACGAGGTAGTAGAAAAATCAGCCGGGCTGGTTGCAGATGAATTAAAAGAATCAAAAGCTGCGATTGTATGTGGCCATGGTGTGTATGCAGCAGCTGAAAATCTAAATCTGGCTTATAAATGGAGCTGTTCTCTTGAGCTGTCTGCTAAAACGGCATTTATTGCATTGCAAGCGGGCACATATCCCAAAACATAATTTTTTTAATATGTGTTGTTTCAGCAAACTGAAAAAAGTTTAATAAAAAGAACTATAAATCGAAAGCACTATTGAAAACTCATAGCCGGAAAAGGTAGAACATTCGCCAGAGCGTAAAGTACAGATTATTGAATATCTGGACAAACAACTCATCCCTGAGTCATCGGGGATGAGTTGATTAAACTTCTACCATTTCGAAGTCATCTTTTTTTGCATCGCATTCAGGGCAAGTCCAGTTCATTGGAACATCTTCCCATTTAGTGCCTGGTGCAATCCCGTGTTCTTCATCACCTTGCTCTTCGTCGTAGATGTAACCACAGATTACACACATATATGTTTTGTATTCCATAAAGCTGCCTATAATATACTCAATAGATTGGTAGATAGATTTTAAGTTCGGGTATTCTACCTATTTATAGAGGCAAACCAAAGCGCTTCAGGGCCCATAAACAGATTTCACAAATTATTTAATGATTGATAATAAAAAAACAAATACAAAACCGGTTGTGCTCTGTTTTTCTGGCCATGACCCCAGCGGTGGCGCGGGTATTCAGGCCGATATTGAAGCCATTTCCGCACAAGGTTGTCACGCTACCACGGTAATCACAGCTCTCACCTGTCAGGACACACGCCAGGTTCAGAGTTTTAAGCCGGTGGATGCTAATAAACTTAAAAAGCAGGCCGATATGCTTTTAAAAGACATGACTATTTCTGCCATTAAAATTGGCATGACGGCTGATGTAGAAGTGGTCATAGCCATTCACACGATTTTGCAAACACATAATGAAATCCCTGTTATTCTCGATCCGGTCTTAGCCTCCGGTGCTGGCACCAGCTTATCCAGCGGCAAACTGGTTAATGCGATCAACACTTATATACTGCCCTACTGCCAGCTAATAACACCTAACATTCCCGAAGCTTTTACACTTAGTAATAGCAGTAACGATACTGAGACTGCGGCCAATATTCTGCTGGATATGGGTGCTGAAAATGTACTTATTACAGGTACACATGCCGAATCAGCATTAGTAGAACATAAGCTCTATCATGCCAATGAACCAATGCATCAATTCCAGAACAACCGACTACCGAATGAATATCATGGCTCAGGCTGCACCTTAGCCAGTAGCATAGCGGCGTTTATCGCTAAAGGTTTCAACACCAGTCAGGCCGTAGAAAAAGGGCTGGACTATACCTATCAAACGCTGCAACATGCGCATGCTCCGGGACAGGGTCAATGGCTGCCAGACAGACTCTATAAATTAAATAATGACTAAAAAAGCACTACGCGGCCTCTATGCCATTACTGATACAAAGCTATTAGCCAGCAATTTTACCGAAGCCATTGAACAAACTCTGCTCGGTGGTACTCGCGTCATTCAGTATCGAGATAAATCATCTGACACTGACCGCAGGCTAAAAGAAGCTCAAATCCTACGCGGGCTTTGTGACCAGTACGACGCCACCTTTATCATTAATGATGACCTCAAACTGGCTATTGAAAGCAATGCAGATGGTGTCCATCTGGGCAAAGACGATCATGATATAAAGCTGGCGAGACAGCAGCTAGGTCATGACAAAATCATTGGTATCAGCTGTTATAACCAGCTACAGCTAGCCTTAGAGGCTGAACAGGCTGGCGCTGACTATGTCGCCTTTGGCGCTTTCTTTAACTCCTCGATCAAACCAAATGCTCTAGCTGCCCCGCTATCAATCATTGGTGAAGCCAAAACTCAAATCCAGATACCCGTCTGTTGTATTGGTGGCATTACCGCAGAAAATGCCAGCCAGTTAGTTGATGCAGGGGCAGACATGATCGCCGTGATCAGTGAGGTTTTTAACCCCAATAATGCAGACCAAAGCATCAGAGAGGCCAGTCATCGCCTCAGCCAGCTGTTTTCTGCATGAATCATTGATAAAAATCCTGTAAAATCGCGTTTCGATTTCCCCTGCCTCCCGGCGATGCAGAATCAGGGAAAAACAACATATTCCAGTCAAACCAGTAAGGGCAAATCCATGTCAGATATATTTGATCAGGCGCAGCAACATATTCCAGGTGGTGTGAATTCACCAGTTCGAGCATTTAACGGTGTTGGTGGCGATCCGGTTTTCGTTAAACGTGCTGCCGGTGCGTATATTTTTGATAACGAAGATAAACAATATATCGACTATGTTGCTTCATGGGGCCCGATGATACTTGGGCATGCTCACCCGGACGTTATTCAGGTTGTTAAAGACACGGCCGAAAACGGTTTGAGCTTTGGCGCACCGACAGAAATCGAAACAAAGATGGCTAACAAGGTCTGCGAGCTGGTGCCATCAATGGACTTAGTGCGCATGGTTAGCTCTGGTTCAGAAGCGACGATGAGCGCAATCCGTTTAGCTCGTGGCTTTACCGGTCGTGACACCATTGTTAAATTTGAAGGCTGCTACCACGGTCACTCAGATTCGCTGTTAGTTAAAGCCGGTTCTGGTGCTTTAACATTGGGCGTACCAACGTCACCAGGTGTGCCTGCTGCGCTGGCAGAACATACACTGACGCTGGATTACAACAACATCGACATGGTTCGCGATTGTTTTAAACAATACGGCGATAAAATTGCCTGCATTATTGTTGAACCGGTAGCCGGTAACATGAACTGCATCCCTCCTGTTCCTGGTTTCCTGGAAGGTCTGCGCGAGATCTGTGATCAACACGGCAGCGTTTTAATTTTTGATGAAGTCATGACTGGCTTCCGCGTTGCTTTAGGCGGCGTGCAGGCTTATTACAATATCAAACCTGATCTGACGACTTTAGGTAAAGTCATTGGCGGCGGCATGCCTGTAGGCGCTTTCGGCGGCAAACGTGAAATCATGGAACACATCGCACCTCTGGGCCCTGTTTATCAGGCAGGTACTTTATCGGGCAACCCTGTTGCGATGGCCGCCGGTTTAAAAACGCTGGAACTGATTTCTGCTCCGGGTTTCTATGATGAGCTGAATGCAAAAGTAAATAAACTGGTTGATGGCATTTTAGAAAAAGCCAAAGCGGCTGGTATTCCAATGACCAGTAATGTTATTGGCGGCATGTTCGGTTTGTTTTTTACTGAAGCAGAAACTGTAACTGATTTTCAGCAGGCCACTCAGTGCAATATAGAGCGTTTCAAGAAATTTTATCACGGCATGTTAGAGCAAGGTATTTATCTCGCACCGTCTGCTTATGAAGCCGGCTTTGTTTCTTCTGCTCATACAGATGACGATTTACAGAAGACAATTGATGCTGCTGAAAAAGTTTTCAGCACACTAAAATAGAGCCTGCTATGAACTGTTATATCTATCGTTGTTCCGGCAAAAATGACATGTACATTTACCTGAAAGATCAGGACGATTTTTCTGTGGTGCCTGATCACATTAAAAAATCACTCGGTGACACAGAGTTTTCACTTGAAGTTGATATTACACCTGAAAAAAAACTGGCAAAAGAAAACCCTGAAACCGTCATTGCAAATCTGACAGAACACGGTTTTCATCTGCAGTTACCCAGTGAAAAATCGATTGAAGAAGTCATGACTGAAATTGCGAACTCCAGCAGAAGTGTAAATAAATAATTATTTATGCTGGCATCTTTTTTAAAAACTCTGTTTCGCATCACCGCGCTACTGCCATTGCCTGTGGTTCACTTTTTGGGTGGCCTTGCGGGAAAATTTATTTTTTACATACCAAACCGGATTCGACATGTGGCGCAAAAAAACATTGAACTGTGTTTACCGGAACTGAATAAAGACGCACAAAAAAAATTACTTAAAAATTCTTTGATTGAATCCGGTAAAACACTGTCGGAAATGGGCGTCATGTGGCTGAGTAACAGCAAGTACACATTAAGCCTGATCACCTCAGTTGAAGGCGAAGAGCATTTAAAAACAGCTCTGAATAAACAGAAAGGCGTTTTACTCGCCATGCCACATATTGGTTCCTGGGAACTCGTCAACCTTTATGTTGCCAGGCATTACCCAGTCACTTCACTTTACAAACCACCACACCAGAAAGGCCTTGATAACCTGATAAGAGAATCCCGACAGCGCACCGGTGCAAAATTGGTCCCCACCAATACAAAAGGTGTACGTGCTGTATCTAAAGCCTTAAAAAATGGTGAAGTCATCGTTATTTTACCCGACCAGCAGCCATATCTTCATCTTAAAAACGGTATCTTTGCCAACTTCTTTCATTCACCAGCATACTCAATGACACTGATGCCAAAACTGGCTGAAAAATCCGGTAGTGAAATAGTTTACGCCTACACCAAGCGTCACCCCAATGGCAAAGGCTTCACACTGGTTTTTATGCCTGCCTCAGCCAATGACAACAAACATGATCTGCAGCATTCTGTAGAACTAATGAACCTTGATATTGAAAAAGTGGTGCGTGACTGCCCAGAGCAATACCAATGGACTTATAAGCGCTTCAAAAACAGACCGGAAGGTTTTCCAGAGCTTTATTGATACCCCAATTACTGTTACTACCCCCGCTGTAATCCCGATTCCAATTATTGTACTTATCCGTGTTTATGACCTTTAAGTCAAACTACATGATTATCTAATTCAAATAAAATTGACAAATCATTATTTTTGCCTAAAACTAAGACGGTCATCTTAGTCAGGGATTGATCATGAAAAAGATTCTTATTACAGGTTCTACAGGCTTTGTGGGCAGCCACATTCTTGAGCACATGATGCAACAAACCGATATTCAGATTATTGCCGCCTGTCGCAATCCATCTGACCTGCCCGCAACATTCAACGGAGAGATTCGACAGGGAGATTTAAGAGACTTTGCCTATATTGATCACTTAGTTAAAGGAGTTGATGTCATTTGCCATGCAGCTGCATGGTCCTCGCTCTGGGGACATGCAAAAGAATCAAGATCACTGTATCTCGAACCCAGCCTTACGCTGATTGATCAGGCCATAAAACAGGGAGTGAAGCGTTTTATTAACATCAGCACGACATCTGCTTGCCCTTCTCAATCAGCCGACCCGTTCAGTCCAGGCATAAAAAAAACATTCTGGCCTCACTTGTCCAGCATGATCGAGATTGAAAACACAATGCAACGACGCGCCAGTGAAGGCTGCCAAATGATTAATCTGAGGCTGGGTTTATTTGCCGGGGCACGTTATGGTCTTGGTCTACTGCCAATCTTATTACCTCGCTTAAAAACACATCTGGTTCCCTGGGTTAATGCCGGTAAAACGGCCATGCCTATTATTGATGGCCGTGATATCGGCCAGGCGTTTACTCTGGCAAGTCTGGCAACGGGTTTAAAAAATCACGAGAACTTTAATATTGTCGGACCATCGATACCCAATGCACGAGAGGTTATCGAATATATTCACAATGAATTTGGTTATCCAAAACCTCACTTTAGTGTACCGTTTTTTATTGCGTACCCGTTTGCACAACTGATGGAGTTAATCGATCCACTGGTTCCATGGGAGCCACTGGTTACCAGAAGCATTATTCATTTACTCGAAGACACTCATGCAGATAACAAAAAAACCATTGATTTGCTGGGTTACCAGCCTGCATTCAGCTGGCAGGAAGCGGTTAGCCGCCAGATTGAATCCATGCATGCTCGCAATGAGGCACCAATGAAAATGGCAAAACAAATTACTTAAAACAGAAAAGCTTTATAATCACTTTTGTAATAAACAAGGGGGTAAAAGTGATTAACGAGCTACAGCAACTTTTTATTCAGGCATTTCCCGAACTCGATGCCAGTGGTCAGCAGCAGGCTACAAAACTTTATGAACTACTGGCTAAAGGCCAGCCGGTGCCTGTTGCTCAACTGGCTGAAGAAATTTCTCTCACTGAGGACGAAACTGCTCAGTTACTGCACTCATGGACCGGTGTGAGCTTTAATGATGAAAAATTAATTAATGGTTTCTGGGGTGTCAGCACGGATGAAACCGGTCATCGATTTCATATAGGTGAACAGACTTTATACACATGGTGCGCCTGGGATTTATTATTTATGCCACATCTGTTTCATCAGACCGTTGAAGCTGAAACGAGCTGCCCGATTACCAGACAATCTATTAGGCTGACTATTTCAGAAAAAGGCATTGAGGAAACTCAGCCCGAAGCCCCCTTGATTACTTTTATAAAACCCGATCTGGAAGCATTGAAAGCCAATGTGACACACAGTTTCTGTCAGTATATTTTTTTTACCGCTTCTGAAGAGGCGGGAAAAGAATGGAAGGAAACACAGAAAGATGGTTTTTTGATCAGCCTTGATCAAGGTTTTGAATTAGGCCAGAAAATTATTTCTCAGGTTTTTAATGCCAAAAAATAATACCTGGCAATAAAAAAGCCCGCTCAAATGAGCGGGCTTTTTATAAAGATAGTCAGAGTCAGCTTATAGCTTGTCTGCTTCTTCAGACAGATACTCTGCAACACCGTTTGGTGTTGCAGTCATGCCTTTGTCACCGTCCTGCCAGCCAGCCGGGCAAACTTCGCCATGCTCTTCTGTAAACAGTAAGGTATCAACCATACGTAACATTTCATCAATATTACGACCTAATGGCAGATCGTTAACAACCTGATGACGAACATCTCCGTTTGTGTCGATCAGGAATGAACCTCGCAGTGCAACACCCGCGTCAGGATGCTCAACGTCATACGCCTGACAAATATCATGTTTCACGTCTGCAACCAGCGTGTAACCTACCTGACCAATACCGCCATCGTTGATAGCCGTATTACGCCATGCGTTGTGTGAAAACTGAGAATCGATAGAAACACCGATAACTTCAACACCACGCTTTTTAAAATCTTCCAGACGATGATCAAATGCGATCAGCTCTGATGGACATACAAATGTGAAATCCAGCGGGTAAAAAAACAATACGGTTGTTTTGCCTTTTGTTGTTTCTGCAAAATTAAAATCATCAACAATTTCGCCATTACCCAAAACCGCTGCTGCAGTAAAGTCAGGTGCTTTGCGGCCTACTAATACGCCCATTTCAATCTCCTCAGATTATATTCATAAATTCTTTATCGATATGCTGATATCGATTGGCCGGCTATTATAAGCGAGATAAAATGAATGTTTCATTGTTTATCTTTATCAGCCTTATTGAAAATAACAATGAAACTCACCGCCATGATGACCACTATGATTCCTATTACCCTTGTAAGCGTCAATGTCTCGCCCAAAAAGGCTACCCCCATCAACATGGTTGATACCGGCCCTATAACGCCCAGTATCGAGACTTTTTTTGCACCCAGCACTTTCATGCCATGTGAAATAAAAAAAGTTGGAATAATGGTAGATAATATTGCCAGAATACCAGCCCACACATAGACCTGATGATGTTGTTGTAAGACACCCTCCCTGTCAGTCAATAGGTAATGCATAAAAACTGAGAACCCCGCTGCTGACATTGCATACGCGGTGAACCTTACTGATCCGACCAGTTTGATATGCTTATCACTGCCCAGCAAAAAAACAGCAAACGATAAAGCACTGAGCGCCACGAGAGCAGCTCCCAGAATCCCATTCTCCATTTGGGCACCGAGGTCTTCAGAAAAAATAAAAACAATACCAAGATAAGCCACCATCAACGCCAGTATTTCTCGCCGGCTTATTCGCTGCTTGAGCACCACCGCAGACAGTAATAAAACAAAGGTCGGATACAGATACAATACCACTCGCTCCAGACTCACAGAAAGATAATGCAATCCTTGCATGTCGAGATAACTGGCCAGGTAGTAACCTAAAAAACCAAACCCGGAAATTGCCACTAATTGTTTGCGGCTGATTCTCTGCTGATGAAAACGCTCACTGTAAAAACCAATGGCTAAATATATCGGAACAGCAATCGCCATACGTATGGTTAACAAGGTAACGGTATCGACCTGATACTGATAGGCAAATTTAATAAATATGCCTTTTGCTGAAAACAGCACAGCACCCAACAAGGTTAATATCAATGCCAGAACATATTGTCTCTCATCATTAAGGGTAACCTTTACATCTGTCATAACAACTCCTTTTTTAATATTGCGGCAACATCCATTCGGCCTGTATATTTTTTCTGTCAGATTTTTCTATCAAAAACGAAACAGGCCGCTGAATAGCGGCCTGTTTAAAATACTTTTTTGAATTTCTAAATTATTTTATCAAACCGCAGACAGGTGATAGCCACCATAGCTTCACGGCTTTTAGTTTCATTGTGGAATGCACAGAAAAATTAACAGATAAAGTATTCATGCTTGTATTAATAACATTCTGATATTTTTAGTGCAAGCAATTATTATTTATGAATTCGTTTAAATTTTGTTGCATGACATTTAGGGCATGGAGGAATATGCCCCGGTTTCTCGAAATGCAACTCTTCTCCACATGCCTCACATTTTAAAACACCCATACTAACTATTTCACCGGTATGCCATTCACCGTATAAATCGGCATTGATAGATAACTGCTCCAGTTCAATTCGCGTGCGATCTGCCAGTGATGAAAATTTTTCCAGCAGGTATTTTTCTATCAGTAAAATATCAAGACGTAGCCAGTCAGATAATTCTCTTTCCTGCTGCTGCATAAAATCAGCAGCTTCTGTCAGATCTTTTTCGATATAACCTGACAATTTATCAATTTCTTCAACGGTTAGCTCAGATACTTCCGATGCTTTTTCTCGCGCATCTTTTAAGGCTTCCTTTATAACAGGACCACTGTGCTCTCGCGCCTCAACAACAAACTCTTTGGCTGTTTCTAACATGTGCTCATATGCTGATTCCAGTTTATGACGTAAATCTTTATCATTCATAATAAAACACCTCGAAACTTACCTGATTAATGAATTCTGTCTTGCTGAATATTTATAGCATATATAACGTATAACCTGATTGATAACAATCAAATACACTAAAGCCTGTAATAAAGCTCATAAAGCATCTGAACACCCATCGGATTTTTAATCAAATTAAGAAATTTCTCATAAATTTCACTCCGAATTACCTATAATGGTAACCATCTATAGATAAAATCCATGATAGCGGAAACTTAATGAGTGACAGCGAGCTTATAATCGAACTACCGGCCGACTTAAAAGATGCCATTGCAAAATGCCCTGCGCTTCCCAGTTTACCTGCTGTTGTCATGAAAGTTATTGAAGCCAGTAAAGACCCGGACATCGGTCTTGCAGAGGTTTCAGACATTATTCGTACCGACCCCGCCTTATCAGCGAAACTGCTGAAGATTGCCAATTCTCCTTTATATTCATTAAGAAGAACCATACATAACCTGCGTGAGGCACTGACTTTACTTGGTCTCAATGCCTCCCTGACCATTGCACTGAGTTTTACACTGGTTAAATCATTACAAAACACGCAGGATACGAGTGGTAAACATAATCTTTACTGGCGCCGGTCGTTGCTGTCAGCCACTGTTGCACGTCACATGGGGTTTAAACTTGGTCTGACGAATCTTGAAGACCTGTTTTTAACCAGCTTGCTTCAGGATATTGGCATCATGGCACTGGAGTGTATTGATACTCATTTTTATGATTCAGGCGAAGATGAAATAACCACACATAATCAAAGGATTAAAATAGAAAATAATATCTACAAAGTAGATCACGCAACTGTGGGCGCATGGTTACTACAATCCTGGCATTTACCTTTAAAATTGTACCAGTCTGTTTTAAACAGCCATCAGCCAAGGATACACTCGGCCGATGCTAACGACAGTGAACTGTTTCAGCAATGCGTTAACATTGCCGGCAATATTGCTGATATCTGGCTAAACGACAATCAGGCTGAAATGATTCAGGAAAATCTGGCCCCCATTGAAATGATTTTGGATATTGATGCAAATGAATTTGCCGAATTTATCAACGATATTAATACCATGCTGCCAGATGTTTCATCAATGTTCGATATTACAATTACAGATACAACAACGAGAGAACGGGTAATGGATGAAGCCCGGGAACTTTTGCTCGAGCGTAACCTTCAGTTTATCAAGCAGTCTGAACATGACCGCCGTGAACTTGAAGCAATGGAAGAAAAAACCAAAGACCTTGAAGATGAAGCCCGACGAGATCCGTTAACCGGTCTGTATAACCGAAAATATTTTAAACACCTGCTTGAAGAAGAGTTTGAAAATGCAAACCTGAACCGCTGGCCGTTATCTCTGGCATTTATTGATCTTGATTCTTTTAAAGTCATCAATGACAATCATGGTCATCTGGCGGGGGATCAGGTACTCAAAAGCGTTGCCCGATTTTTTAGTCATCATATCCGGCAAACCGATGTGTTAGCTCGCTATGGTGGTGACGAATACATTTTAATGTTACCCGGTTCAACCAATGAAGTCGCAATGAACATGCTTAACCGTTTATTAAAAGAGCTTCGTCAGTTTACCATTCAGTCTGAAAATTTACTGATTCAACAGACCGTCTCTATTGGTCTGGCCTCACACATGGATAGCCATGATTTTAATACAGTGAAAGAGTTTCTACATGCGGCCGATGAAGCACTTTATAAAGTGAAAGACACGGGCCGAGATAATATTGCCAGTTATTAACTGACAACGAAAAGTTGCCTGTCTAAAAGACTTCCCACGGATAACCAATAATAATACTGACTTCATGACCTTCATTACCGTTAGCAATATCTGCCCGAAAGACCAGCCCTGAAGAAGTTATCAGCCTGAATCCAACACCAGCCGAATAAACCATCTCATCCCATAGCTCAGTTTTGTCATCGGATATGGCGCCGCGCTCATAAAAAAAGGCGACCTGCATGACTGTGCGTATATCTTTGGCGATAAAAATATCAAAGGG
>Ga0316205_10004324_pt1 | contig 12554 bp, 13 predicted proteins | sample 3monthpyrite_MG_FD_204941 | JGI IMG/M metagenome (GOLD analysis project Ga0316205, IMG submission 204941) | Microbial mat bacterial communities from mineral coupon in-situ incubated in ocean water Damariscotta River, Maine, United States -... | ecosystem: Environmental > Aquatic > Marine >... | reverse complement strand
TAAATGAACAGCGATTATCAGTAGTCAAATATTTGTCGGAAATTGACTTAAACGCTAACTTGGTAATTTAAATGCAAGAGCTATGCCGGAAATATTTCTTTAAGTTTACTGTTTATAGCGCCGATACAAGGTCACATATTTAAGAAAAAAATCTAATCAGGAGAGATTGTAATGGCGGGAATGTTAGACAGTGTGGATTCGCGCACTCAGCTAGCTGGACATAACCGGCTGGAATTGTTGCTATTTCGACTCGGGAGTCGACAGCAATTCGGTATCAATGTGTTCAAGGTCCAGGAAGTCATTCAATGCCCGCCCTTAACTAAAATACCTAATGCCCATAGCGTTATTCGTGGCGTCGCCAATATGCGTGGGAAAACTATCAGTGTCATGGATCTGGCACAGGCAATTGGTATGCGACCTGTTGAGAACTATGAAGATGCTTTCATTGTTATCGCCGAATACAACCGAACCACGCAAGGGTTCCTGGTTAGCTCAGTCGACCGTATTATTAATATGAACTGGGATGACATTATGGCGCCACCCAAAGCTACGGGAAGAAGTAGTTATCTAACAGCTGTAACAAAAATAGAAGATGAACTGGTTGAAATTATCGACGTAGAACAAGTCATGTCTGAAGTCACTGGCAGCCAGGTCGAAGTTTCAGAAACTGTTGTTGAAGAGTCACCCGCTTCTGAAGGGGCTGTTAAACGTATCCTGGTTGCTGATGATTCAGTCGTTGCACGCAATCAAGTCAAGAGAACCCTGGAGCAAATCGGATATGAAGCCGTATTGGCTAAAAGCGGACGTGACGCCTTGAATCAGATCAAGGAAATGGCTGCGCAGGGACCCATAGAGTCTCAAATTGCGCTGGTCATCTCCGATATAGAAATGCCGGAAATGGATGGTTACACGTTAACGACAGAAATACGCCGAGACCCGGACCTTAAAGACCTGTTTATTATGCTACACACCTCTCTCAGTGGTGTATTCAATAATGCCATGGTGGAGAAAGTGGGTGCTAACCGGTTTATTGCAAAATTTAACGCGGATGAATTAGCGACCGGCGTGATGGATGCGATTCAAGAAATAGAAAATCGTTCTTCCTGATAACCTCCACAAGCAGGAATATGAAACAATTTAAATGTGAAAAGGCTAGCGACATGGCCAGATATCACATAATAAGTTTAGAATTGAATAGTAAATTTTCTCTTAACTGAGAGTTGTTAAGCGGTCAAGCCGATTAACACTAATAGACAGGCAGAAGTAATGATACAGAAGGCAGAACAAGCAACATTAAGCGATAAAGACTATCAGGGTTTTCGCGTCTATCTGGAAAAAATGTGTGGAATTGTTCTCGGTGACAATAAACAATATCTTGTCACAAGCCGATTGAACAAATTATTAAATGAACACAAATTAAGTTCGTTGGGTGAACTTTTGACGATGTTAAATAAAGACCAGTCACGAGTACTGACCAACAAAATAGTTGAAGCCATGACGACAAATGAAACTTCATGGTTTCGTGATTCACACCCATTTAATACACTCAAGGATACAATCTTCCCAGAAATGGCGAAAAGCAGACGTGGCTCAATTCGTATCTGGTCTGCCGCTTGCTCTTCGGGTCAGGAACCTTATTCTATTAGTATGTCAATCAGTGAATTTCAAATGTCTAATCCGGGTGCTCTGAATTCTGATGTACAAATTATCGCAACTGACATTTCACCTGCCATCCTGGAAGCTGCTGACAAAGGTCGTTATGACGATATGGCCATGGCACGTGGATTATCTCCGGAACGTAAAAAGAAATTCTTTAAAGAAACACCTAATTTCTGGCAGGTGACACCGGCTATTCGCTCAAGAATACAGTTTAGACCTTTTAACCTGTTGCAAAACTATTCTTTGCTGGGGCGCTTTGATATTATTTTTTGCCGAAATGTATTAATTTATTTTTCCTCTGAATCCAAGAGAGAGATTTTGGAAAAAATGTGTCGTTGCTTGAACCCAGGTGGCTACCTGTTTCTAGGTGGTTCCGAATCGATCACAGGCATTACCGACAAGTTCAACATGATTCGCACCAATGGTGGTGTTTTGTATCAGCTGAAACCATAACCTCTCGCCCAGGGCTACCTGGGCATTCACATACAAACCTTGCCGCTTCACGGTAAACTTTGCCGCCCTGGCTAAGAATACCGGCCTCTCCAAATCATTATCTATACGCTTATCAGCAACTTAATTCAGTTGGCACGCCTGTTGCAATTCATTACAGCAGTAACGATTAGCGGACCACAGATAATGTCAATAATTAATTTCGATAAAGTACTAGGTAACCACGAAACGGCGTTGAAACTTCAATCACGTCGGGCCAGTACCTTATCAGCCAATATTGCAAATGCAGATACCCCAGGCTATAAGGCGCGTGACCTGGACTTTAAAGAAATTCTAAAAAGTTCAACCAATGACTTATTACCTATGCAGAAAACCAGTTCTTCACATATTGCTTCATATGGTATGGATGCATCCGGTTTTCAATTGAAATACAGAATACCCAATCAGGCATCTCTGGATGGTAATACAGTCGATCTGGACATGGAGAAATCAGCGTATGCTGAAAATGCACTTCGCTATCAGACCAGTCTGCGTTTTATAACAGGAAAATTCAAAGGCATGATGAAAGCATTCCAGGATAATTAATATGAGTTTACTAAATGTATTTAATATAGCGGGTTCAGGCATGAGTGCTCAGGCGACACGTTTAAACACGGTCTCCAGTAATATGGCTAATGCCAATAATATCAGTGGTAATAAGGATGAACTTTATCGCGCCAAGAATCCGGTTTTTTCCACCGTCATGGAAAATGTGAATGGTGAATACACCTCTGCAGGTGTCCGTGTTGATAGTATTCAGGAAAGTACAGTCGAACCTTCCAAACGTTATGACCCAAACAATCCATTGGCTGATAAAAATGGCTATATCTATAAGTCGAATGTGAACATTATGGAAGAGATGGCAAACATGATCTCTGCTTCTCGTTCCTATCAAAACAACGTTGAAATTCTAAACACTGCCAAACAGATGATGTTGGCGACTTTGAAACTTGGTGAGTGAGGCTAGACAATGACAACCATTGATAACAGCGTAATTAATGATCTGGGTTTAGGGGCCAACCGTCAGCAGGAGGTTGATCGTAATAAAATTGGTCAGGATCAGTTTCTGAAATTAATGACCACCCAGCTTCAAAATCAGGATCCATTTAAACCGATGGAAAATGGTGAATTCCTAGGGCAAATTGCCCAGTTCAGTACGGTTTCCGGTATACAGGACTTACAAAAATCTTTCAGCAGCTTCTCCACATCAATGATTCCTAATCAGGGGTTACAGGCAGCGAGCTTGATTAATCGTCAGGTTCTCGTGCCATCCGATGTGATGCCACTCAATGAAAACGGCATGACGGGCGCGGTAGATGTTCCCGCTCCAGCTACCAATGTACGTGTCAGTGTTTTCGATGCAGCCGGACAGCTAGTGAATAACTTCGACCTTGGAGCAATGGGACCTGGGGTCTCACGTTATACATGGGATGGCACTCTAGCAGATGGCACCAGAGCACCTTCAGGACAGTACAAGGTTGCAGTCAGTGCTGTCGTTGGTGGTGAGAATTTGGCCCTACAACATTTTGCTGACTTGCCAGTCGAGAGTATTACCTTTGGTAAGGATAGTAGTGAAATTAATGTCAATGTACGTGGTCTGGGAAGTCGTAGTTTCTCAGATATTTTACAAATTAGTTAAGTTAACAGGAGCATTATTATGCCTTTCAGAATAGCATTAAGTGGTCTCAATGCAGCAGCAGCGGATCTACGTGTCATCGGCAACAACGTCGCAAATGCCAGTACCACTGGATTCAAAAAGTCCAAAACTGAGTTTGCAGATGTGTATGCGGCTTCATCGACTGGTGCAACGACGAATTCAACAGGTGCCGGCGTTAAAATTTCTTCAATCAAGCAAGAATTCTCACAAGGTAACATCGACTTTACGAATAATAATCTTGATTTGGCAATCAGTGGCGAGGGTTTTTTCCGACTCAGTGATAATGGTACAACTAAATATTCACGTGCAGGAGCCTTTGGTGTCGACCGTGAAGGTTTTGTTGTCAATAATGAAAATCAGAGATTGACTGGCTATCTAGCGGATGCTAACGGCGCGATTACCAATTCGCTGGGAGATATCGAAATGACTACGGGACGGCTAGACCCTAGTGCAACATCACAAGTGACTATCACTGCCAATCTTGACTCAACTGAAACGGCACCGGGGGTAAATTTCGACCGCACGGATTCGTCAACATACAATCATTCAACATCTTTGACGACCTATGATTCATTGGGTAACGCTATTGTACAAACCATGTATTATCAGAAATCAGCTGCCAATACCTGGAACATGTATAGTTATCTAACAGACCCGAGTGGGGCTGATATTGAAATGCTACCCACGGGTGCTAGTGCTACAACCCCACCAACCCCCTCAGTATTAACATTTACTACATCAGGGTCACTAAGCACAGTGGTACCTGGTTCAAGTGGTATAGCCGGTTATCAGGATGCTGCCATCACGGGGTCTGCTGCCATGAATATCGGAATTGATGTTTCAAACCTGACACAATTTGGTAGTACGTTTGGTGTGGACAAATTGGTACAGAATGGATATGAAGAAGGACAGTTAAGTGGTGTCGAAGTCAGTAATGACGGTATCATTTCTGCGCGTTATACCAATGGCCAATCACAAAGTATCGCACAAGTTGCTATGGCTAGATTCAGTAATCCTAATGGGTTGACTCAGTTGGGTGACAATACCTGGGCAGAAACAGCAGAATCTGGTGCCGCTTTAGCGGGTACAGCAGGATCAAGTTCTCTTGGGTTAATTCAGTCAGGTGCATTGGAAGGATCAAATGTAGATCTAACAGAGCAGCTTGTGAATATGATTACATCGCAACGTAATTTCCAGGCGAATGCAAAAATCATCGAAACGGCTGATACGGTCACACAGACTATTCTCAATATCCGATAACCGTAATCATTAATCAGCTAGCTAGCAGGATCATACGCCATGGATAAAATGTTATTTACCGCAATGTCAGGTCTGAAGCAATTATTATTGTCCCAGGCAAATAACGCTCATAATCTGGCAAATGTTGCTACCACCGGCTTTAAAGCCGAAATGCAACATTTTATACACAAGGACGTGTTGGGTGCGGGCTTCCCGACGCGAAGTTATTCTGTTTCAGAAAAAACAGGTATAAATTTTGACGAAGGTACGCATGCACACACAGGTCGTGATCTAGACGTTGCGATTACTGGCAAGGGTTTCCTGGCAGTTCAGTCCCCAAGTGGAGATGAAGCTTACACCCGTGCCGGTAGTTTGCAAATCAATGCGAACGGATTGTTATCGACTTCATCCGGTGATTTAGTACTGGGTAATGGAGGTCCGGTCACTATCCCGCCGTCCAGTAAAATTCAAATTGGAAAAGACGGTACGGTATCAATTGTGCCTAACGGTGCGCCGGCATCAGCCCTGGCTGTTATTGATCGTTTAAAATTAGTCAAAGTTGATGAAAGTAAATTAGTCAAACAGGATGATGGGTTGTTCCATTTGAATGACGGCAACATTGCGGATGCAGCAGCCGATGTGACACTGGTCTCTGGCTACCTGGAGGGCAGTAATGTAAATGTTATTGATGCCATGGTCAACATGATTGAAATATCAAGAAATTACGAATTACAAAGCAAAATGATGAAGAGTGCTAAAGAAAACGACAGCACCTCTACAAAACTACTGACATTAAGTTAACAATAGAATTTCCTGGAGGTAATTATGGATCCGGCTCTTTGGATAGCAAAAACAGGTGTTGATGCGCAACAAAAACGCATGGCGGTTATTTCCAATAACCTGGCTAACGTCAATACCAATGGATTTAAACGTGGCCGCGCGGTCTTCGAAGATTTGCTTTATCAGAATATTCGTCAAGTCGGTGGACAGACTTCGCAGGATACGCAGTCACCATCAGGTGTATCGCTTGGCGCCGGTGTACGAACAGTCGCAACACAGAAAATGCATACACAAGGAAATGTAGTCAATACAGGCAACAACCTTGATATTGCTATTCAAGGCCGTGGATTCTTTCAGATCAATATGCCAGACGGTACGACATCCTATACACGTGATGGTTCATTCCAGACAGATTCACAGGGACAATTGGTAACATCCAATGGTTATGCGATGTCACCCAGTATTACTCTGCCAGCCAACACGACCAATGTCAGCATTAGCGGTGATGGCATTGTCGAAGCGACAGTTGCCGGTAGCAGCGCACCAACTACGGTAGGTACATTACAGCTTGCTGATTTTATTAATCCTGCTGGACTCGAAGCGATTGGTGAAAATCTTTACAAAGAATCAGTTTCCAGTGGTTCACCTCAAACAGCTGCTCCTGGCAGCACGGGTTTGGGGTCAGTGACTCAAGGATTTGTTGAGAGTTCCAATGTGAATGTAGTAGAAGAATTGGTGAACATGATCGAAGCGCAGCGTGCTTATGAAATGAATTCCAAGGCGATCTCTGCCACCGATGACATGCTGAAATTTGCGTCCCAACAGCTCTAGGTTGGCATGATAATCGCAGTATCTTGATTAGTGAACTATTCAGAGTCAGGTTTATGACACGACAAAACAGTAACAATTTGAAAATAGCAGTGGTCTGTATCGCATTTACCATCATCAATGGTTGTGCTATGCATGAAACCCGAACTGCCCCAGATCAATACAGGGCAACGATTTCGCCACCAGCTCCGCCTACTAGTGTCAGTATGGGGTCCATTTATCAAGCACAGGCCGGCAGCTTTATTTTTGAGGATTTAAAAGCCAAACGGGTCGGCGATATTTTGACGATTATGCTGTCTGAAAAGACTAGTGCGACTAAAAAAGCCTCTACCAGTACCAAGAAGGAAAATGATGTCAGTCTGGGTTCGCCAAGCGTTTTTGGCGGTGGAGTGACGTTGAATGGTAGAAATGTTCTTGGCGCCAGTGTCGATAGTGCTCAGGAGTTTACCGGTGAGGGTGACAGTGAACAAAGTAATGCCTTGAATGGCACAATCTCAGTCACAGTGGCTGAAGTTTATCCAAATGGCAATTTGTTCGTGAAAGGTCAGAAACGCATTCTGCTAAACCAGGGAGATGAATACATTCAAATCAGTGGCATTGTCAGACCCATGGATATCAGTGATAACAATTCCATTCCTTCCACACTGCTGGCAGATGCCAGAATAGTTTACAGCGGTGAAGGAGCTGTTTCCGATTCCAATAAAATGGGATGGCTTGCCCGGTTCTTTAACAGTGGCTACTGGCCTTTCTAATCAACAGAGACTCACGCTATGCGCCTATCAATGATTAAAAAAGCCTCGCTTCTATTGCTCATCAGCTTGCTGGCAGGCCATGCTATGGCAGACCGGATCAAGGACCTGGTTTCTATCGCAGGTGTACGGTCTAATCAATTACTGGGTTATGGTCTGGTCGTTGGACTTGATGGTACCGGTGGTAAAACGCAATTTACTCAACAGAGTCTGAAAAACATGTTGCATCGGTTCGGTATCACTGTACCACCGAACGTGAATTTAACGTCCAAGAACATTGCGGCCGTGGCAGTACATGCTGACTTGCCAGCCTTTATTAAACCTGGTCAGACGATAGATATTACGGTTTCATCTTTGGGTGATGCTAAAAGCCTGAAAGGTGGTAGCCTGTTAATGACGCCCTTAAAAGGCGCAGACGGACAAGTGTATGCTGTGGCGCAAGGTAATCTGATCGTCGGTGGTTTCGGTGTATCGGGTTCCGATGGTTCCAGTGTTTCAGTTAATGTACCCAGCGTTGGTAGAATACCAGGGGGTGCGACTGTCGAACGTGTCGTACCGAATGGCTTCAATCAGGGTGATTTTATTGTCCTGAACTTAAATACATCGGATTTTACGACTGCGAGCCGGATTGCAAATTCAATCAATGCTGTGATTGGACCTGAAATTGCAAAACCACTCGATGCAACATCAATAAAAGTCAGCTCACCTAAAGATGCCTCGCAGCGCGTAGGATTTGTGTCACTACTCGAAAATATCGATGTTGTGCCTGCAGATGCGCCTGCCCGTGTTGTCGTAAACTCAAGGACTGGCACCATTGTTATCGGTAGTCATGTCAAAGTCATGCCAGCGGCAGTGACTCATGGTAGCCTCACAGTTTCGATTACTAACTCCGAACAAGTCAGTCAGCCAGCACCATTATCAGATGGTCAGACTGTGGTGACACCGACGACTGATATACAGATTACTCAAGAAAGTAACCGTATGTTTTTATTCAACCCAGGCGTCCAGCTGGATGAGATTGTACGTGCAGTCAACCAGGTCGGAGCAGCTCCAGGCGATCTGATTGCAATTCTGGAAGCTCTCAAACAGGCTGGTGCGTTACGAGCCGATCTGATTGTGATCTAGGGGAATTGATAAAAAATTATGACTGCATCGATTGCACAAAATGCCGGCGTTTATACTGAATTATCGGCATTATCGTCTTTAAAAGGTCAACTTAAAAGCGGTGACCCTGCTGTTGAGCGAAAAGTAGCGGAGCAGTTCGAAGCGATATTTATGCAAATGATGCTATCCGGTATGCGAAAAACCATTGAAGTCAATGAAGAATACGGTAATGACAAGGCCATGTATTATGACTTGTTTGATAAGCAGGTTGCTTTGTCCATGTCATCAAACGGCGGTATCGGTCTGGCAGATATACTCATGAAACAAAATGCTATGGGTCAGCCTAAAGATTTAGTGAATAAAGTAAACGGGAGCTCGTTGACAAACACTTCCTTAAACGCTGATCAAAAGCAAACACGAGTTGATAATACTGAGTTTGTATTACAAAAACAGATTGCTCGCCGAACAGCTGGACAGAATGAACCTGCTGCGGTCAATGAATCGACTGAAAAATTAGTTAATTTTAACAGCCCGGCTGAGTTTATCAGTACCTTGTGGAGCCTGGCCAAAGACATCATTTCTGATAGTGGTCTTGATCCGAAAGCGGTGATTGCGCAGGCGGCTTTGGAAACTGGGTGGGGAAAGCATATTATCAAGAAACCGAATGGCGATAGTAGCTTTAATTTATTTGGTATTAAATCTGATAGTAGCTGGGCAGGCGATGAAGCTTTGGCTAATACGCATGAATTCAAACATGGTCGTATGTTTATGACGCGTGAAGGTTTTCGGGCTTATGATTCTCTTCAGGAAAGTGTACGCGATTATGTTGAGTTTCTGAAAGGCAAGGAGCGTTATCAACAGGCTTTACAGAATCTAGATAACCCGCAGCAATTTGTTGCAGAATTACAAGCAGCGGGGTATGCGACGGATCCAAATTATGCCAGTAAAATTCAGTACATTATGCAGCGTGATGAATTTAGCCTACTCAAGGATGAATCGTATACTGAAACGAGTGAGGGCTAACGATGGCTGATTTATTAAACATCGGTGTGAATGGATTATTAGCCTATCAACGTGCGCTTTCAACAACCAGCCACAATATATCCAATGTCAATACCGAAGGTTATCGTCGTCAACGCGTAGAATTCGCAACACAGACACCTCAATACACGGGAGCTGGTTTTGAAGGCTCAGGTGTAAAAGTCAGTGCTGTTAAAAGCATTTATAACCAATTCATAGAAGCACAGCTAACTAACAATACCTCCTTGTTGAATGAGCAAGAGACCTTATATCGGTTCTCTAGTGATCTGGATAATTTATTAGCTGATCCTGACGTGGGTTTGTCGCCTGTGCTGCAAAACTTCTTCAAAGCTATGCAGGATTTATCGACTGACCCTAGTTCAACCTCGGTTAGACAAGTCGTATTGAGTGAAGCTGATGCCCTGACCTCTATTTTTAATGATACCTATAACAGATTGAATACTGAGAAAGATGCAGTTAATTCACAAATTAGTTCAGCGGTTACTGATATCAATAGTTTGTCACAATCAATTGCGAACATTAATAAAGATATTGTCCTTGCGAGTGGTGGTTCTACTGCCACACCTCCAAATGATTTGATAGACCAACGTCAAAACCTGTTGAATAACCTCGCAGAGCTTGTCAACATCAATACCGTCACACAGACTGATGGTTCAATTAATGTATTTATCGGAAAAGGCCAGAGTCTGGTCGTCGGTAACAGTTATCAACAGCTAACGACTGTGGCGAATGAATTTGATTCAAGCACTTTGGAAGTTGCAGTTGTTGCAGGTGCTGGTTCTGTCAATATCAATAATCAATTGTCTGGTGGCAAGCTTGGTGGTGCGCTGACATTTAAAGACGACGTACTTGATAAAACATTTTCTCAACTAGGCCGTGTCGCTTTAGGAATGGCAGTTGATATGAATGCTCAGCATCAACTGGGTTATAACCTGAATAATACCTTAGGTACCAATTTCTTTACTGATTTGACGGCGTCTACGGCAGTTAGTAGTGACAACAATGCGTCAGCGACTGATCATGTTTATAACATCTCTGTGACCGATTCGAATTTATTACAAGCCAGTGATTATCGTTTGAACTATGGAACAGGTGGAACCTATACTGTAACAAGATTAAGTGATAATACCGTTGTCGGCTCGAACACCAATCTCGCAACGCTATCGACTACAATCAGTGCATCCGAAGGTTTTTCATTGGCATTGGGGAGCGGAAGCAGTATAGCGGTTGGTGATAGCTTTCTGATTTCACCGGTTAAAAATGCAGCCCGTGATATCGGGGTAGCATTAACGAATACCAGCCAAATTGCAGCGGCTTCACCCTTGATTTCGACACGAAATGCGGCTAATACTGGCGATAGTAAATTCACTAATGACGGACTGATCTCTAGTACCGGCTCATTGCCCGCCAGTGCTATAACATTTACTTTTAATAGTGGCACGAATACTTTTCTTGCTAGTCCTGCAATAGCGACAACTCCAAATGCTGCAACCATTAGCTATGATCCAGCAACAGACAGTGGAACGCAGTATCAAGTAACATTGGCTGGGATTGGTGTTTACCAGTTTACTGTAACAGGCACGCCAGCAAACAACGATAGTATCTCTATCGACCTGAACAATAACGGTTCTGGTGATAATCGTAACATTGCTTCGATGTTAGCTTTGCAAGAAAGGAAGACACTGGGTAATGGTAGTGCAAATTATCAGGAATCTTTTTCAGAGTTAGTTGCAGATATCGGCGTCAAAACCAAACGTGCTGAATTTGCAAGAGATGCCAATCAGGTGCTATTTGATCGCTCTGTGTCTGCACAAATGGAAGTGTCAGGTGTTAATCTCGATGAAGAAGCGGCAGATTTAATCCGTTTCCAGCAAGCTTATCAGGCCATTGCACGTGTTATTTCAAGTGCTGATGAATTATTTCAGAGTCTATTGGGCGCAGTGTAGAGGTTTTTATGCGAATTTCATCTTCACAATTTCAATTGGAAAGTGTTAAACGAATACTTGACCAACAAGTCCGATTAACCGATATTCAGCAGAAAATATCGACGGGCCGTCGCATACTCAACCCTTCAGAAGATCCTGCCGGGGCTGCCAGAATACTCGATTTGAAACAAATTATTGACATTAATGAGCAATACCAACGCAACGCCGACATGGTTAAATCTCGACTGGAATCACAGGATGTGTCCTTGACAAGCTTTGTTGACGTTTATCAACGTGTCAGAGAGTTAGCAGTTCAAGGATTAAATGACCCGATTGGCCAGGAGAATCGTAACGCCATTGCCCTTGAAGTACGTCAGCAACTTGAGGAATTACTTAGCCTGGCATCGCGTAAGGATGGTAGTGGTGAGTATCTGTTCTCTGGCTATCAAGGCGACACTAACCCGGTCGCTGCTGGTGGAAGTGGAACATACACCTATGCAGGTGATCAGGGACGACGTGCAGTTGCCATCGGGCCAAGCCGTTCTGTCGAAGATAGTGATAATGGTTTTGATCTGTTCTTTAATATTAATAATACGACCGAGAATGCATTCAGTGCCGTGTATCAACTGGCAACAGCGTTGGAAAGCAACACTCAGAGTGGCACTAACATAGCTGATATTGATGCGATCATGGAAAATATTAACAACTTTCGCTCTAAAACTGGAGTAGGGTTAAATTCAATTGAGGTTCAAACGGAAGTGAATGAAGGTGTGGTATTACAAAGCAAGGAATTGCTGTCTAGTATTGAAGACCTTGATCTGGCAGAAGCTATTACAGAACTTAACCTGCGAAAAACCGGCCTGGAAGCAGCCCAGCAATCGTATGTTCGTATCCAAGGTTTATCTTTATTTAATTTCCTCTAGTTAATTTAGCTAACCCTTACTCATTAACTTTCTACGATGATAGCCGTCAGGTAAATTAATCGGTTCAATCACCCTTGGCAGAACTGTGCGATTAGTTAAGAGTCAAGAAAACGTCATCCTCAATACAACATAAATTATAAACTATTGAATTATATATAAT
>Ga0316205_10004323_pt1 | contig 12557 bp, 10 predicted proteins | sample 3monthpyrite_MG_FD_204941 | JGI IMG/M metagenome (GOLD analysis project Ga0316205, IMG submission 204941) | Microbial mat bacterial communities from mineral coupon in-situ incubated in ocean water Damariscotta River, Maine, United States -... | ecosystem: Environmental > Aquatic > Marine >... | reverse complement strand
TTGGAGAAAAGATTTATACAAAATTGAATTAGAAACTGAAAACGTTGAGAGGCTAACTACTACTGGTAATGCCGCAAATTCATTTTGGAATTCTAGAGATAATTTAATTGCCTATCAATGGAATATTAGAGAACAATCCTCTTTTTATTATGATTTGTACACGGAAAATATAAATAACATAAGTGAAGATCTAACTATAAGCGGGTTATCAGGTATAAGTAGAGGTGGTAATTTATTAATGATTTGGGGTTATGGTAAAAGCAACAAAATAGAATTCCACTTATATGAAGTTAATAATTCACTCTTGACATTGGTCTTTACTTATAAATCAAATAAAAAAATATCCGGTATGAGAAGCATTCGGTGGTATTATGATGAATAGAATGCATAAAACTTGCTTCAAAAAAAATCATTTTCAACGTAAACAATGAAATGGGGTAATAGTGAAAAATACGCTACTAACAATCTTATTAAGCTCACGTTTATCTAGTTCGGCCGTACTGCTCCAAATCCAAAAATTTGAAAAGCCTCTTATCCCCCAAACAAATCCCTATCGTCATCTTTTTTATTCACACTCAAGTATTGATAGGCTTTTGCCGTGGCAACCCGGCCTTTTGGTGTGCGCTGGAGAAATCCTTCTTTAATCAAATAAGGCTCGTACACTTCTTCGATGGTGCCTTTATCTTCGCCCACAGCAACGCCTAAGGTATTTAAACCCACCGGTCCGCCATTGTAATTTTCGATGATAGCGCGAAGCATTCTAACATCCATTTCATCCAAACCGTTAGAATCCACATCCAATGCGTTAAGGGCTTTGTCGGCTACTTGTTGGTTGATGGAGGACAACCCATCAACTTGGGCGAAATCGCGGGTACGGCGGAGCAGCTTGTTTACAATTCTAGGCGTACCACGGCTTCTGCTTGCAATTTCATGGGCGCCGGCTTCATCAATTCCGAAATGCATAATGTGAGCCGATCGTAGTGCGATGCGATGTAGCAGTTCCACGTCGTAATAATCGAGCCGAATATCGATACCAAAACGTGCCCGAAGTGGCGCCGTTAACATCCCTTTTCTGGTTGTTGCTCCTATCAAAGTGAAGTGATTCAAATCAATCTGTATACTTCGCGCATTGGGGCCGGAATCAATCACAATATCCAGTTTGAAATCCTCCATGGCTGAATATAGATATTCTTCAATTACCGGGTTAAGCCGATGAATTTCATCAATAAACAGTACGTCACCCTCTTCCAGATTGGTCAACATTCCGGCAAGATCGCCGGGTTTCTCCAAAACAGGTCCCGTTGTAGGGCGAATATTGTTGCCCATTTCTTGTGCAATGATGTAGGAAAGGGTGGTTTTTCCCAGGCCGGGTGGGCCTGATAAAATCACATGATCAAGAGCATCGCCTCGTTGTTTTGCCGCTTTTATAAACACTCCCAAATTAGAAATGGCCTTTTGTTGGCCAATAAATTCCTCTAATGTAGCCGGCCGCACCGACTGCTCGAATGCATCTTCTTTTTGTAATGGATTTAATAACGGGTTTTGCACAGATTCTGTGGTTTGTGATGTTTACTTTGCCTCTAAACGATTATACTTAGTTTTATCACGAATTGCCTGTAGAAGTTTAAACAGCACTATATGGAAAAGCCTTCATTCTCACCCGATGCGTTACCTTTCGATCCAATCGAAGAGCAAAAAAAACGACATGGTGACAAAATATCTAACAAAAAGAAAAACGAAATTTTAAAGGAAAAAGGGTTGCATAAAGACAAGAGAAATAGCACACTAAAAATTTTCGGAAGCGAGTACTTTTTTAACTACGAATTAAGCTGGTTAAAATTCAATAATCGTGTTTTAGCCGAAGCAAAAAATGAAAAAAACCGACTTCTAGAAAGGGTCAAATTTATTGGAATCGTTTGTTCAAATCTGGATGAATACTTTCAAAAACGAGTTGGGGGATTAAAGCGCCAATATCATGCTAATGTTAAAACTTTGGCTGTAGATGGGATGTCGGTGTCGGATCAGTTGCAAGAAATTAGAAAGCTTGTTAAAGTGATGATTGAAGAATACCGAATTTGTTTCTTTGACGATTTAATACCCGCTTTGGATGAAATTGGGATTAGTATAAAAAACTATGATGACCTAACGGATCATCAGAAAGCGGTTTGTGATACTTACTTCAAAAAAGAGATTTATCCCATTATTACGCCACTGGCGGTAGACGAATCGCATCCTTTTCCGTTTATTTCAAATCACAGTTTGTCCTTAGCTGTTGAGCTTCAGCATCCAAAAAGTAAAGAAAAGTCATTTGCTCGCATTAAAATACCTTCAAACAGAAAACGATTCGTAGAAGTTTTTCGCCGCGGAAGTAATGTCACTTTTGTACCAATTGAAGACATTATTCGCCAAAAAGTACATGTATTTTTTCCGGGGATGAAGATCATTTCTGCTCATTTGTTTAGAGTTACGCGAAATGCATCGCTAGAAAGAAATGAAGAAGAAGCAGACGACTTGCTTGAAGTTATTGAGGATGAATTGCGTGAGCGAAAGTTTGCGTCAATCGTGCGTCTTGAATTGGAAAAAAACATGCCCATTCAAATCAAACAGTATTTGATAAAAAACCTACAAATTACATGGGATGATGTATATGAAATAGAAGGCCCTATTGGGCTAGTTTGTGCTTTCGAAATTGCAAATATTCCGGGGTTTAACAGGCATAAAATCAGGCGTTGGACACCAGTTCTACACCCTGCATTGGCACATCCCATTGATGAAGAACCACCAAGTATGTTTGATGTGATAAAGGAAAATGAGTTCATGGTTCATCATCCCTATCATAGCTTTGATCTTTCTACTCAGAGATTTATTGAAGAAGCTTCCAACGATCCGAAAGTGTTGGGTATCAAGCAAACACTATATCGTACGTCTAAAGATTCGCCACTTATGCACTCGTTGATGAGAGCTGCCGAAGCCGGAAAACAAGTGGCCGTTTTGGTTGAAATAAAAGCTAGGTTTGATGAAGAACAAAACATACAATGGGCGCAACAATTAGATAATTATGGAGTTCATGTGGCCTATGGTATTCCGGGGCTAAAGATCCACACAAAACTAACCATGGTAGTTCGTGAAGAAGAACACGGATTGAAGACCTATTGCCATATTGGTACAGGTAATTATCATCCTGGAACGGCACAATTGTATGAAGATTTGGGACTTTTTACTTGTGACGAAACCATCGCTTCTGATGTTACCGATGTGTTCAATTTATTAACCGGTTATGCGCCGGATCAAACGTTCGAAAAATTGCTTGTTGCCCCCAAGCATTTACGCAAGCAAATGGAAAGTTATATCCACTTTGAAATTGAAGAAGCCAGAGCGGGCAGACCATCCCGGATTATAGCCAAAATGAATAGCTTGGAAGACCCTGTTATTATTCAACTACTTTATGAGGCTTCAACCGCAGGAGTGAGCATCGATTTAATTATTAGAGGTGTTTGCAGGCTTATACCGGGAAAAGAAGGTATAAGTGAAAACATAAGGGTTTACTCGGTAATTGGTCGGTTTCTGGAACATTCCAGAATTTTCTATTTCCAACATGCAGGTGAACATGTTTATGCACTTGGTTCCGCTGATTGGATGCATCGTAATTTAGATAATCGTGTGGAGGCGGTATTAAAAGTTGAGAGACCGGAATTTAAAAAATACCTTCAATTTCTAATAAGTATCTACATGCAGGATAACCAACAGCGATGGCAATTACTCTCAGATGGTAATTATCAAAAAATTGAAAGGCAGAACGGGCAAAGAAAAATATCTTCCCATAAAGTGCTGATGAATCATATGATGGATGGAGCTGAGCCTATTGCCATATCACCTAATTGATTTAATCACCGGCAGATTCAGCTTCTGAATAACCTAGATCGTAGTTTAGTTTCTGTAAAAGCAAGAATGCAGGTTTACGGAAAATTCCTTCCAAGCTATATGCCTGATAGATCGCTGTACGGGCCTCTTCATATTTTTGAGTATTGGCGAGTGCATTTCCAAGATACCAGAATGCTTTCTCCTCGATCATTTTGCTATCGTCCACTCGTATTAGGGAAGCTTCAAACGCAGTTATTGCTGAATCATAACTAGCTTCGTTATAGTAAACTATGCCCTTATTCAAATAAGCTTTTGAGCCATAAGGTTCGTAGTCATATTCACTAATTACTTCATTAAACAGAATCAACGCTCGACGATTGTTCCCATTAACAAACTCATTAAATCCCAGATTAAGCATGGAATCTGCTTTCATCATCATCATGTCTTTTGACCGAATTCCATCAGAGGTCTCCAATTGATCACTCTTAATCGAATTTACTAAAAATTGCTCTAGATTTGATTTACTTGGGACTTGAAAAAATTGAATTCCAACCACAATCAGAAGTACAGCAGCTGCAGCAGCATGCCAGGTCCAACTAGGTAAAGATGTGATTTTTGAAACTTTCTTTATTTCACTTTCGAATTTCTTTTTAATAGTCTCCCTAACACTAACTTCAAGTTCAAGATCCTCCAATAACTCCGGCCTTTTAGCAAACTCCACCCAAAGCTCATTAATTTCGTTTTCTGAAAGGCTCCCTTTTATATACGCATCAATGCGTTTGTAAATATCTATTTTATTGTCACTCATATCATTTCAATTAATTCAGAATGTGTCGTTTACTCACATTCTGTTATGTAAGACCACTCCCAAAGCAACTCCTTACATTAAGCGGCTAATTTTTTTTCACAGCATTCTTTTAAAATTTTCAATATGCGGTGCTTTTTTGTCCAAGCATTATTCACAGTAATATTAAAATGATCGGCTACAACGGCAGCTTCATCTCTCGGGTGATTAAACCAATGGGTGATATATTCTTTCAAGTTTGGTTTTAACAATTGCATACATCTTTCTAGAATTTTCAACCGCTCTTCATTTAACAACTTAGAAAGTTGGTCTCCGTCACTCACAAAACTATTCGGTACATCATCATAGTTTCCCTCTTTAATTCTGTTCAAATACTTGTAATATTCATTCTTTGCTGTAGTAAACAAGTAATAAATCACAGTATCAGGATTCTTTAGCTCATCGGATTTTATTTTCTCAGTAACATTAATGATAGTGTTTTGTGCGCAATCCTCTGCATCGTGATGTGCTGCACCTTGCCGAACTTTTAAGAATTTTATTAGCACGCTCATTATTATCGGTACATATTCATTGATGGTAACCCGATCATTATGTTGTACTGCAAAAACGAATTTAGAATAATCCATAGGGGGAATTGCTTAGCTTATTCAAGCACCATAAAATAACATTCAGTTTATTAAAGAAAATGCATAATTTATCATTTTAAGCTATTAATTTTATATATGTATCGAGTTCAATTAAAAAACTTTGAAGGGCCGCTTGATCTGCTTCTATTTTTTATCAAGAGAGATGAACTTGATATTTACGACATCCCAATTTCATATATAACCGAGCAATTCTTAGAATTTATTCAGAAGATGGAAGAACTGGATTTAGACGTTGCCAGTGAATTTGTTTTAATGGCCAGTATGTTGATGTCGATTAAAGCAAAAATGATGTTGCCGAGCGATGAGGGACACACTGAAACAGACTTTGATGATACTGATCCACGATTTGAGCTCGTTCAGCGCTTATTAGAGTATAAGCGATATAAAGAGATGGCCGAAAAAATGGCCGATATTGATGAAGAAACACGCAAAAAATATACTCGTGGGTTTTATGAAATTGATCAGGTTGATAAGAAGGCCACCGGGGAAGCTTTAAAAGATGTGACTGTGTTTGATATTATAGCAGCATTTAGAAAAGTTTTATCTGATGTTGAACGCAAAAACATTGTTCATACGATTGAGAAAGTGGAAACTACTACGGAAAAGCAAAGTGAATTTGTTTTAATAACATTACAAAAACGAGGCCGCCAAAGTTTTAGTCAACTTTGCCATAACTTAAAAAGTAAAATTATCGTAGTGGTTACATTCTTAGCAATACTTGAAATGATCAAGGAACAACAAATAAATTTATACCTACAAGAAGATCCATCAGATTTCTATGTTGATTTGAAACCTGTAGATGAAATAATTGGGGTCTCTTAAAACTAAATCGGGTTATGAAAAAAATATTCTTTTTCGCTCTTTACATTGTATTGGTTTCATGTGGCAGTTCAAAGAAAACAGTGTATAAGCCGCTACCCAATGTTACAGATTTTCAAAATACAATAACTGAAGAAGGCCTTTTTCTTGATCTGTCAATTATAGCTAGCGATAGTTTAGAAGGACGCGACACCGGTAGCGATGGTGAACGAAAAGCCGCTGACTATTTAGCTTCGAGATATAGAGAATTTGGTTTATCGCCGGTTGGAGATGATGAGACATTCTTCCAATATTTCACGCTTGTAAAGCCCTTTGTGGATAGTATTCAATACCGTTTAATGGTGGATGATGAGCTTCTTGATCAATCAACACATAGCGCAAATTCCATTGGTAGTTTCAATACTCTAATTGGCGGTAAAACATCTAAAAACGGTGGCATTGTCTTTGTGGGGTATAGTATTTTTGATGAAGAAACGGGCGTGAATCATTTCGATATTGATGTTGAAGGCAAATGGATGTTCGGATTCTATGATCGAACGATTTCAAGCTTTTCTACCATGCAAAGGCTAGTAAATGAGCAAAATGCTTTAGGGGCAATCATGATCGCGGAAACAGATGAAGAATCTTTTATTGATCAAGCTTACATAATGCAAGGTGAATTCGAGCAATCTTCAGGCTTGCAGTTACCTTATCTCAATAAAATTGAAGATGACGGTGCGTTTAATAGTATCCGTCCAAAATTAGCTGCAACTTTGTTGGGTTTAGATTCAATTGCGGCTCTTTCAGAATTAGAATCTGAAATTAAGACAGAGCCATCAACCTTTGTTCCTTATGAAATTCCCGGAACACTTGAACATATTCCAAGCCTCAGCAACGTTGAGGTTCAAACTCGAAATGTAGTTGCTTTCATAGAAGGCACTGATCCGGATCTGAATGATGAAGTTATTGTTCTAACATCACACTACGATCATGTTGGTATAAGTGAGCCGGATGCTAATGGTGATTCAATTAATAATGGTGCTGATGACGACGGTAGCGGTACCGTTGGATTGTTACACGCAGCGCAAGCTTTTTCTGTGGCAAAACAAGCCGGTGCAGAAATAAAACGAAGCATTCTGTTTTTAAATGTATCAGGCGAGGAAAGAGGGTTATTGGGTTCTCGTTATTATTCTGATCATCCGATTTTCCCCATTGAAAACACGATAGCTAATCTCAATGTTGATATGATTGGTAGAAGGGATAATGAAAATGTGGATACTCCCGATTATGTTTATATAATTGGAGGCAAAATAATTTCATCGAACCTGCAAACGATACTTGAACAAGCCAATAAATTGAGTGTTAATATAGAATTAAATGATAGGTATAACGATCTTAATGACCCAAGTCAATTTTATAGAAGAAGTGATCATTGGAATTTTGGCAGACTTGGCATCCCTTTTATTTTCTTTTTTAATGGAACGCATGCTGATTATCATCGTGTATCCGACGAAGTAGAAAAGATTGATTTTGAAGCGCTTAAAAAACGAACAAAATTGTTATTTATGACAGCGGCACTTCTGGCAAACTCTGATACAATTCCACAAGTTGATAATCAACAGTTCATCCTGAGAACAAAAGAATAGCGTTAACGTTCTATTTTCCGGTGATTACAAAAGGTGCCCAATGCACCGGGTGATCGTAGTAGGGGTGATTTATCATATCAATTTTAGTTTGCTGAAGTGCCAGAGTTTTATAATCGATTAACTCAGGTTCATAGCTATCCACAAACATTCTGATCTTGTCGAATAATGAAATTTCTTCATCCTCGAATTCAAGGAGCCGTTTATAGAAATTATTCATAAAAACCGGGGTACTTCGGTCAAAGATATTCCATAAGCTCACTAATACTGAGGAAGTTCCGGCAGTAAGAAACGACCTCTGCAATCCCATAACCCCTTCACCACTAATAACTTTTCCGGTACCGGTGTTACACGCACTAATTACTACCAATTCTGCTGGAATTTTAAGCTGAGCTATTTCTCTGGCATTAAGGTAGCCATCTTCACCAAATAAAGATTCTGTACCAATTTTCTTGGATAGTATTAATCCACTTTGATCGGGTAACTGTTCATCAATATTACCATGAGTTGCTAAATGTATAAACCGATAATCTGATAGAGCTAAATTCTTAAAAGTTATTTCCGTTACCTCTTCATTTTTTAAGATGGTAGAATTAGAAAAGTAATTACTTATTGAATCGATTTCTGCCAATGAATAAGGAAGAGTGGCAAAAGCAGCTTGCGAGCTAGAACCAATAAATCCGTCACTTGACTCAAATCCTGAGCCGGCCAATGCCAGTAGTTCTTTATCAAAACTGCCAATATTTGGATACTCTATAACATCGTATACTGAAATGGATGGAAGATATTTTACAGAGAAACGCTCAATCAAATACTGATCATCAATTATTAGTGCTTCAAAGGGAAGTAAATGCAGTGGCCCATCCGGTGAAATTATTAAATGCTCAACATCCCGTAATTCATTTATAATCGGGTCCAAAACAAACTTTCGAATTTGTGCTGAGAACTTCTTAATGTCCTCAAGCTCACCTAAATTTATAATTGTATCCCTAAAATTATTAACTAGAACAGTTAAACTATCAAGTGCATTATTTTCGAATTCGATAGTTTTAAAAACTTCAGAGTCATTTTTTATTAAAAAAAGAAATAGTTGTTCATTCCTAATCCCATAATTCAAATACGCCGTTTTGTTATCCAATAAATCTTGTGCGGCATCTAAACGTGTAATTGATGGGTATTCTAGATTTACCCAATCAGAATTTGAGCTTACAAGTGCGTCTATTTCGGTTTGATATTCCAACTCCAATTGAGATAAATCCATCAAATCAGAATCCGAATTTATTGTCAAGTTACTTGAATTCAATTGTTGATATAGTTGATCTATTCTCTTCTGTAATTCAAGAATTTTTAGGCTAGATGGATTCTCTGGATCTAATAACTCAGTTCTTTGGTTTTCATAAATCTGATCAAACAGTGTACGAGATTTCGACAGCTCAAAAAGCTCAAAAGCATTTCTAAAATCTCCATTGTATGTCACTTCCCATTCAGCAACTTTATAGTAGAAGTTATTCCAGTTACTGTTTAACTGTTTCTTTATTGCGGATGCTGACGTGCTAACTCTTCGTTCTTCTAATTTATCGAATGCCAGATAGGCATATTTAAATGCACTGTCTTGGTTTAACGGCTCATAAAGATTAGCCAAATCTATTTCCGCGTTCATTTGACTGATCATGTTATTCGATTTTGCCGCCTGATATATACTTACTGCAAACCTAATTTTTTCTTCCTGTGGTATAATTGGTAGCGTCAAATATCGATCGTAGATATTATATGCATAGCCTACAGTATTTGAATCTATCTCGGATAAAGCTTGATCTAAATAGACCTTCGCATTTATATAATTTTCACGAGCAATCTCAATGTCTGATAATGAATTATAAAGGTAGATTCTCTGAAGCGAACTAACATTTGTTGATAATAATTCAAGAAGAATATCTTCGGCCACTGCATATTCTTTTTGTTGAATTAAGAGATCTGATATTTGAATTTTAAGAGTTTGTACAAGGTCTTTGCTGTCATTTTGTTCATAAATTTTTATCGCTTCATTGTAATAGTTAATAGCGAGTTCAAATTCATTTAATGATCTATAAAGTCTGCCTAAATTATCGTTAAATCGCGCAACTTGAATAATGAAATTAGTTTCTTTAGCCAGATTAAGACCTTCATTTAAAAATGCTAACCCTTCTCTATAGTTATTTTGGCTTATATGATAATTCGAGAGTAGAGCGAGTATGTTTAAATACCGATGAGTATTATTCGCTTTCTTAGCAAAATTATACGCTTTTATCAGGTATTCAAATCCACTTTTATTAGCATTCTTGTAGGAGAACACGCTAAAATAAACTGAATTTAAAAATGCATTGAAGTTGTTGTCTTTTATGCCAAATGTACTTGCAGTGTCTAACAACTGTTGCGCCTCGTCATAATTACCCAGATAAATAAGCGTGATACTTTTATTAACAAGTATAGAACCAGTTTTAGCGGTGTCTACCGCCTGACTAGCATACGAAAAGGCAGAATCAAAATTTATTATTGCTTCCTCGTAATTAGTTAATGCACTATTACTGAGTCCTAAATAATTATATAGTTCTGCGTTTTGACTATACGTGAACTGCAGCGTATGCCTGTTTAAGGCTTCCTTAATTGTAGCCGATGCTTCTTCTTGTCGAAGGAATTGGCGATGTGTTAGAACTATTGCGTATACCGCTTCATATATCTCACTAGGTGATAAATGATTTACCGCAACAGTATATGTTTCTTCAAATTTTGCCAGAGCCGGCTCATAATCTAACGCATAGTAATAAACGTCACCTTCATCATATAGCTCATCGAAGACCTTGCGCCAGTCTTGTGCATATACCTGAGAAGAAAATACTAGTGATAATAAGAGCGTAATGTATACACGCATTGCTGAGAGAAAGAAATTATTTAATGTCCTTGAGTTTGATGCTAATATCCTTTTTTTTTTGATAACCTAAAAAACAGGAGTAACAATGAATATAAACAAGCTATACTTTCACCAAATCCCAGATGGCGATGATGGAGGTGATGATAATCCACCAACTCCACCACCCGGCGGTGGAAATAACAAATATTAATAAAAAAGCACCTTCTTTAAGGTGCTTTTTTACTCTCCAAAAAGAGCGTTAACAAATGCCGTTTTATCAAAAACTTGAAGGTCCTCGATCTTTTCCCCCAAACCTATGTATTTAACCGGCACATTTAATTCATTAGAAATACCAACTACAATGCCACCTTTGGCTGTTCCATCAAGCTTAGTAAGAGCCAGCCCGGTAATGTTAACAGCTTCAGTGAAAGCCTTTGCTTGTTGCATTGCATTTTGGCCGGTCGATGCATCAAGCACTAATATCACTTCATGGGGAGCCCCAACTACAACCTTATCCATTACTCGCTTAATTTTTGACAACTCGTCCATCAACGCTTTTTTATTATGCAATCGTCCGGCAGTATCAATTAGGGCTATATCAGCACCACGTGCTTTTGCAGCAGAAACCGTATCAAAAGCTACTGCAGCAGGGTCTGCATCCTGACCTTGTTCAATGATTGGCACACCAGCGCGTTCGCTCCAAATCTTCAATTGGTCAACAGCTGCGGCCCGAAAAGTATCCGCAGCACCTAATAAAACATTTTTGCCGGCAGCGTTATACAAATAGCTCATTTTACCAATGGTCGTTGTTTTGCCTACACCATTAACTCCAACAATCAAAACAACGTGTGGTTTATTTGCTAGTGCAGCATCAAATTCTGCCGGTTTATCTACATCATGCTCTTGCAATAAAGCAATAATTTCATCTCGTAATATATTCTGTAATTCATTCTGTGTCACATATTTATCTCTTGCTACGCGCGATTCAATTCTTTTGATGATTTCGATGGTTGTTTTTACACCTACATCAGAAGTAATTAAAATATCCTCGAGCTCATCAAGTGTTGCATCATCTACAGTATCTTTGCCCGCAAAAGCTTTTCCAAGCTTGTCTAGAATACCTGCACGGCTTTTTTCAACACTTTGTTCGAGCGTCTCTTTTTTCTTGAATCCAAGTTTTTCAAATAATCCCATACTAATTGAATTGTGCTCCACTCATAATTTTGCGATAACGATTAAAATAGTCTAAAAACGAAATAATCATGATACTAACTGAAGCCCACAATAACACTTGATGTGCTATTTCGGCATCTTTGAAAAAAAATACAGAAATCCAGTACACTGAGATAACATTAACAGAAATCTTACCACTCATTGTACTCATGGCTACTTTGCCATATTTAACTTTAATAAATGACGATCCCAGTAAGATGAAGATATCTCGAATGACGAAGAAAATTAAAAACCAAAGAGGCACCCACCCAATCCAAACGGTATAAATAAACAATGCACCGGCGCATAATTTATCTGATACAGGGTCGATTATTTTACCGACTTCAGAAATTGTGTTCGTCTTGCGAGCAACCAAACCATCCAAGTAATCCGAAATTACAGCGTACACAATCAAAATTACGATCTCGGTATTGTACATCAAATTGTTACGATAGTGGATGTACATGATCGGAAAAGCGATAAATACCCGACTAAACGATATTAAATTGGATATTGTGAAGACCCGACCGGATACCGATACCTTTTTCCCGTCAATATTTTCAGTGATGCCCAATGCGTTAAATTAATTGCGATATTATCATCTAAATTTAAAGCCATTATTTACATAAAACCACTATGAAACATAGCTCCAATTTGGTAGAGCATACGCTGTCTTCTAAAAAAGTGTTCGATGGCAAACTACT
>Ga0316205_10004322_pt1 | contig 12557 bp, 14 predicted proteins | sample 3monthpyrite_MG_FD_204941 | JGI IMG/M metagenome (GOLD analysis project Ga0316205, IMG submission 204941) | Microbial mat bacterial communities from mineral coupon in-situ incubated in ocean water Damariscotta River, Maine, United States -... | ecosystem: Environmental > Aquatic > Marine >... | reverse complement strand
GAAACGCGTGATGATTTTTTAGAATTTTGCCAAAAAGAAGGTGAAATACCCGATAAAAACAAAACACTTTATTTAGAGGTTTTCCCAAAGACCATAGTCAACAAAGTTGATAGTCCTGATGTTGGGATGGTACACTCCATGAATCCTTATCAAGGTTGTGAACATGGCTGTGTGTATTGTTATGCTCGTAATAGTCATGAGTTTTGGGGTTATAGTGCAGGATTGGATTTTGAGCGGCGTATTTTGGTAAAAAAAACAGCACCACAACTCTTAGAAAAATTACTTAAAAAGAAAACATGGAAAGCGCAAACCATTGTAATGTCTGGGAATACAGACTGTTACCAACCAGCAGAGAAAAAGTTTGAAATAACTAGACGATGTTTAGAGCTTTTTTTGAAATATAAGCACCCCGTAGGGATAATTACAAAAAATGCATTAATCACGAGAGATTTAGATGTTTTAAGGGCTTTAGCTAGAGATAATTTGGTTGCTGTAAACATTTCTATTACATCATTATCTGAAGATACACGCCGTGTTTTAGAACCAAGAACAACAACTATTAAAAAACGATTGGAAACCGTTAAAATATTAAGTGATAATGGTGTCCCCGTAAATGTAATGTTGGCACCTATTATTCCTTCAATAAACAGTCATGAGATATTGCCGTTGGCAAAAGCAGCTTCAGATTTCGGTGCTTTATCTATCGCCCATACAATAGTGAGACTCAATGGTGCTATAGGTCAAATATTTAGTGATTGGATTAAAAAAACAATGCCAGATAGTGCAGATAAAGTATTGCATCAAATAGAAGATTGCCATGGCGGAAGTCTTAATGACAGTCGCTATGGAACACGTATGCGAGGCGAAGGCAAAATAGCAGAGCAAATTAATTCATTAGTCAAATTAGCACAGCGCAAGTATTTTAAAGATAAATGTATGCCAAGATTAAATACGATGCTCCACGAGGAGTATAAGGATGGGCAATTGAGGTTGTTTTAAATCAATTTTTTCTCAAACACAATTTTTGTCTGACCTTTTGCATTGGTATAAATTTCAGTAATATCAAATCCGTTTTTGAGATTTAAGATCATCATGGGCTTGTATTTATTCATAGATTTGGATCTGAGTCTAGAAAAACCATTTTCTATTGCATAATTTTCTTGAAGTTTGGCTAATTGTGCCGCAACACCAAGTTGCCTAAAGTTTGGTAACACCCCTCCAATCCAACTGTAAAAAGTGCTTTCATCATAAGGATAACCAATTTTAAAGCCAATTAGTTTATTATCGTTATATGCAAGAGCACACAATGATTTTTCTTTCTGTTTTAGGCGAGTATTGAAGAATTCAACATCGGCGTCGTTAAAAATAAGGGTATATAAATCGATGATGTTTTCTAATACAGCATCATCTGGATAACCTATAAAAGAAAGATATTTTACATTACTTTTTCCCATCCCATTCGGCATAAAACTCTTCTAAGTATAACTCCATGAACTGATGACGTTTTTCTGCAATGCGTCGCCCTGTTTTGGTGTTCATTTTATCTTTTAGAAGTAGAAGTTTTTCATAAAAGTGATTGATTGTTGGTGCTGTGGAAGTTTTATATGCTTCTTTAGTCATGTTTAAATCAGGCTTTATAGAAGGGTTAAATAATGCTCTGTTTTTATATCCACCATAATTAAAACACCTAGCAATTCCTATTGCGCCAATCGCATCTAAACGATCAGCATCTTGAATAACCGACAATTCTGGAGATGTAAATTTTTCACCTTCATCTAATGATTTATTAAATGAGATATTTTCTATAATTTTCACAACATGCTCTATCACTGCACTATCAACATCATGTTTAAATAAAAATTCACGTGCTATTTTGGGGCCAATAGTGTCGTCTCCATCATGAAATTTACTATCTGCTATATCGTGCAATAATGCACCCAGAGTAACTACTACGTTATCTACATCTTCATTTTTTGCAATAAGTAAAGCATTATTATAAACACGCTCAATATGGAAATAATCATGACCACCTTCTGCGCCTTTTAAGGTGTCTTTTACAAATATTTTTGTTGACTTTATGAGTGCTTGATTAGTCATTTGTTATGGCTTCAGTAATTTGTTTTTCAATCGTTTCAATAAGTTTGTTATGCTCATATTCACTTACTTTTAAGGGTTGATGAACCGTGAATTTTATGTGAGCCCCCAATCCCATAGGAAACTTTCCAAATTTCATTGTTTTCCATGAATTATTAATAGTTATTGGTACAACAATTGCAGAGGGCATGCCTTCAAGTAAAGTTAACAATCCTCTAGTCTGAAATTTTTTAGGAACCCCATCTTTACTTCGTGTTCCTTCTGGAAAAATAACAGCTGCTCGTTTTGTGTTTTCAATGTAGTTTGCAAAATTTTTAATTGATTCAACAGCTTCCATCGGTTTTCTGCGATCAATTAATACAGATCCACCGTGGCGTAAATTGTAAGACACACTAGGGATGCCTTTACCCAATTCTTTTTTGCTAATAAATTTGCAATGGTGTTTACGCATATACCACATTATTGGTGGAATATCGTAGGTGCTTTGATGATTAGAAATGATGATTAATGGTTGTTGCGTTGAAATAGTATAAGGATTGGTAAAGGTAAAGCGCGTTCCTAAAACATTTAAGCAACGCATAATCCAAAACTGAAGAATGTCTACACTTATTTTATGAGCTTGATATCCAAATACATTATAACAAAACCATTGAATAAGGTGGAATATAACCAGTGTTAACCCGAAAATCAGGTAGTAAATAACTGTTAAAGGATAGGCTATAAGTTTAGTCATTTTATTAAAATATAGTATGTCAAAAATAAAAAAACCACGTAATATTTACGTGGTTCAATCTTTTTAATTCCCTCTTTCCTTTGGAGAGAGGGTTAGGGTGTGAGGCTCTAACAGTGCTCGTTGTAAGCATCTACCAAGTTTTCAGCAATTAATTCTGCTGGACGACCTTCAATATGGTGTCGCTCTAACATGTGTACCAATTCACCGTCCTTAAATAATGCCATACTTGGCGAACTTGGAGGAAACGGAATCATATAAGCTCTTGCTTTATTTGTTGCATCGGCATCTACACCGGCAAATACAGTTACTAAATGGTCTGGATGTTTTGCGTTTTGTAAACTCATTCGCGCCCCCGGACGTGCATTGGCTGCGGCACAACCACAAACTGAATTTACAACTACCAATGTTGTTCCTTCTTTTGCTATTGCTGCATCTACGGCTTTAACAGTGTGCAATTCTTCAAAACCTACATTGGTTAAATCTTCGCGCATTGGTTTTACTAATTCTGCTGGATACATATTTTGAATATTTTGTATTAAAAATTTAGATTACAAAGATACGGAAAAAGTCTCCAGTTAGTAGTATTCAGTTAACAGTCTTTTAATTGAACTTGTTTTTTATGAATGTCTTATAATTATGAGATGAACATTTAAAAATCAATGTGTTTTACGTAACAAATTAGAAATAAACTCAACTAACAGTAGTATATTTGAAATCAAACAAAAGAAAGCGTACATGAGTTTTTCAAAATGGATAGGAGCGTCATTAGGGTGGTCATTTGGAGGCCCGATAGGAGCAATCATTGGGATGGTTTTAGGAAGCGTGGTAGATGCAGCTTCTGGAGGAAAGGGAAGTCCGCTGCTCGGAGACACTCAAACCAGAGGCAGGCGCACATTTAGAAGGCAACCACAACAGCGATCCCAAACACAATCTGGCGATTTTGAAGTCAGTTTATTGATATTGGCATCTATTGTTATTAAAGCTGACGGGAAACAGGATCAGGTAGAATTGGATTTTGTAAGACAGCAGTTTGTAAACATGTACGGTAAAACACGAGCCAATCACGCTTTTAAGTTGTTTAAGGGGATTAGTGAGCAAAAAAATATTTCTACACGACAAGTATGTTTACAAATTAAGCAAATGATGGATCATCCGTCACGTTTGCAATTGATGCACTTTTTGTTTGGTATTGCTAAAGCGGATGGTTTTGTAACCGAAAATGAAGTCCGTCAAATTTATACCATGGCAGGCTACTTAGGGATAAGCTCTCGTGATTTTGAAAGCATAAAAGCAATGTTTTTTAATAGTAGAGAAAATGCTTATAAAATTCTTGAAATTGATAAAACAGCAACTAACGATGAAATTAAAAAAGCCTATCGAAAAATGGCTAAAAAATACCATCCAGATAAAGTGATTCATTTAGGTAAAGAGCATCAAGTTGGCGCAGAAGAAAAATTTAGACAGGTGCAGGAAGCTTATGAGCAGTTACAGAATGAGCGTGGGTTTTAGTTATTAAAATGATATATTTGAAAATGGATGAAAGCCAGTTACTCAATATTGTAAAGATATATTTTAAGGAGAAAATCTTTGAGAATCATAAAAAAAATGTGCTTACTCATCATTCAAAACTTAAATCGTATAAAATAAATCCAATTATTGTCAAGTATTTATCAAAAATTCTTGAAGATGATTTCACCCCCTCAGGTATTGCAAAGGCGCTTTATTACCCAAGAGTTTTAGGGACTTCAATAAACACATCTTTTGGAACAAGAATTCAAAACATGTTTGTTGAATTAGGACTTGCGGAAGGCTCTCTCATAAAAGGTATGGATATTGAGTTTATTGATAAAATTGATAATCGTAAAAAATGGTGTCAGTTAAAATCTGGACCGAATACCATAAACTCTGAAGACGTAAATCCTTTACTTAAGAAATTTTCATCAGTAGCAAACCTCGCTAGAACTAATGCAATAAACCTAAATAACAGTGATCTAATTTTAGGTGTTTTATATGGCGAAGAATCACAGTTAAGTCAGCATTATAAAAGTATTGATGAAAAACATCCAGTAATTATCGGTACAGAATTTTGGCATCGATTAACAGGGTTTCCTAGCTTTTATCAAAAGTTAGTTAAAGAACTAGATGCTTTAATTATTAATCTTGAAACTGAAGATTTCTTTAAACTTGGTTATATGGCATTGGCTAAAGAAGTGGAAACTTCTAACTTGTTTGATTTTTCATAATAAGTGTTCAAAAATTTCACAAGAGAATATCCTATTTCAGTTGCTAAATTAACAGGAACGGCGTTGCCAATTTGCTTGTATTGTTGTGAAACAGAACCATTAAATTCCCAATTATCTGGAAAAGTTTGTATTCTAGCATATTCTCTAACGGTAAAAGGTCTGGTTTCTTCTGGATGACAGCGTTCGGTTTGTTTTTGGGCGGGGCTGCAAGTTAACGTTAAACAAGGTTCATCCCACCCAATACGTCTAGCCATTCCGGTTTTTCCTCCACCTAAATAAAAACTTTTTTGCATGTACTCTTTTTGAATATCAAGAGGCAAATTCCTCCAATATCCTTTTTGAGGTATTAAGTCGAGAATTTCTTTTTTGTATTTAGGATATTTTGAACCATTAGAAATTGGGACATCACAATTAAATAATTTTCCTTTTTTAAGAGCATCGCTCAGATTGTATATTTTATCGTATGGTAATGGGTAATTATACTTTAAGTCAATATCTTTTCTAACGCCAATTAAGATTAGTCGTTCACGTTTTTGAGGAACATTATAGTGTATTGCTTTTAGAACTTGTACAGGGGTAACAACATTATACCCAATTTCATCCAAAACAGAAATCATACCCTCAAGAGTTTTTCCCTTTTCGTGGCTGAGTAACCCTTTAACATTTTCACCAACGCAGATCTTTGGTTTAACTTCGTTTACAACTCTTGCAAATTCATAAAATAAAGTTCCTCTGGTGTCATTCAGTCCTAATTTTTTTCCTGCATAACTAAAGGCTTGGCATGGGAAACCGCCTGTAACAATATCTACTTTGTTTTCATACTTTGAAAAAATATAGTTTTTAATATCACCTTCTAAAACATTCCAGTTTGGTCTATTTTGCCTTAAGGTTTCACAAGCCCATTTATCAATTTCGTTTAAGACAGTACATTTTATTCCTGCTTTTTCTAAGCCTAATGCTAAACCACCAGCACCTGCAAATAATTCTATTACAGAATATTTTTTATTTGGTTTTTCATAGTTTCCAATGAAATTATTTCCGTTGATATACTCATTAAACTTTGGAAACAATTCTAATTGCTCTTTTTTGTATATCCGATAATTGCTAATTGGTTCTCTAGTTGCAAGTAATTTCCCGGTATTGTCCCAACGCCTGAGCGTTTCAGTGCTTTTATCAAGAATATCAGATACTTCTGAAATTGAATAGTATTTTTTCATAACCAAATTACACAACATTATACATGGTTACAAATATAATTATAGTAATGTAATAGCAAAGTAATAATGAATAAAATATTTAATCACCCTCTAAACAAAAAGAAATCATCTTTCATATGTTCAATTTGAGCATCTTCATTGGTAATTATATAATCTATAGCTTGAGTAGTGAAGTCTTTACCTTTTTTGGTAAGGGATACAATATTTTTGTCAATGGAAATCATATTGTTTTTAATAGCTAATTCTAAAACTGTTTTAGACCGCACTTTTTGCCAATTAATATGTTCGTTGAGGTGATTTACATGACGTTCTTCTTCCTCTTTATGATTTCCCAAGTGTAGTAAAAAGGTTAGTAAAGAAACTTCAATGCGCTGTCGTTTTTCTCTATAGATTACCGCAATTAATCCTTTGCTTGGCGCAAATAAATATACTACGAAGAACAATAATCCTAACATTGTAGTAATTGATCCTGCAATTGAAGCATCAAGCCAATGTGCTACCCAATATCCAGAAATGGCGCTAAAGACTCCAAAACTAATAGCGTAGGTTAACATTTTTTTTAAATCTGTAGTTAAAAGATATGCGGTTGCAGCAGGAGCAATCATCAAGGCTACAACCAAAATAGCACCCACAGCATCAAAAGCACCAACCGTTGTTACAGAAGCCACAGACATTAATCCGTAATGCATAATCACAGGTGAAAAGCCTAAAGCAGAAGCCAACCCTGCATCAAATGTACTTACCTTTAGTTCTTTAAAAAAGGCAAATAAGAGTCCGATGGTAATTATTAAAATTGAACCAATAATCCAAAGTGATTTTGGTCCAACATCCATACCAGCCATCATTAATCTATCAAAAGGAGCAAAAGCCAATTCTCCCAAGAGTACAGCGTCAACATCTAAATGCACATCGTTGGCATTTTTTGCAATTAAAATCACACCTATACTAAATAGGGTAGGAAACACCAAACCAATAGCTGTATCTTCTTTTACTAACCCAGTTTTTTGAATGTACTCCACTAGAATAACCGTAATAATCCCCGTTAATGCTGCTAAAAGTATCAATAATGGGGAATTTAAGTCTTGCGTAATAAAAAAACCAATTACGATGCCCGGCAAAATAGAATGACTAATGGCATCACTAATCATAGCCATTTTCCGGAGCACTAAAAATGTGCCAGGGATAGCACAAGCAATGGCAACTAAACTTGCAATAAGCTGTATTTCTATTTGTGCATTACTCATTATTACTCGTTTGTTGGTTATATAAATTGGCTGCTGTTTTGAACCCTTCTTGTGTTAAGCTCCATTGGTTACCGATTAGTATTACATAATTTTTAGTCACCAGTTTTTGTAAAGTGCCTCTTGTAAATCCTTGAAAATTATTTAAAATTTTAACAGCGTGTGGATGGGTAATATCGTCATGAGTTTCTGCAATATGATACATAAAAGCTAAAGTTTTATGTAATTGTAAATCACGGCGGTTTTTTATAAATCTGATTTGTTTAAAAAGCAACCCTCGACTTGGCGAAAAAATAAATGAGAACAACACAAACACGCCAGCAACAATAACGATAACTGGGCCCGTAGATAGGTTGTTTTGACTTGCGCTTACAGCTGTGCCAAATACACCTGCAAATGCACCAAATAATGCTGCAAGAAATACCATTACACCTAAACTATTCGTCCATTGTCTTGCAGCGGCTGCAGGCGCTAATAACATCGCGCTCATTAGTACTACACCCACAGTTTGTAGGCCTAAAACAATAGCGAGCACAATAAAAACGGTAATTAAAATATCGATGAATTTGGTATTGAACCCAAGTGTTTTTGTATAGTCTGCATCAAAGAGGAGAATTTTGAATTCTTTCCAGAATAATAACAATACAATTAAGCAGGCACCAGTAACAATCGCCATAAGCCAAACGTCGCTTTCAACAAGTGTGGCCGCTTGACCGAATAAATATTTATCCAGCCCTGCCTGGTTTGCATTGGGTTGTTTTTGGATAAACGTAAGGAGTAACATTCCGAAGCCAAAAAAAATGGAAAGAATAAGTCCTAAAGCCGTATCTGATTTTAGGTGCGTTCTTGAAATAATACCACGAATCCAGAAGGTTCCTATAAGTCCGCTAACCAAAGCTCCAATGAGTAACACATTACTGTCTTTAGCTCCAGTAATTAAAAAAGCTATGGCAATTCCGGGTAAGGCTGCGTGAGATATGGCATCACCTAAGAGGCTCTGTTTTCGTAATACTGCGAAACTACCTAACATACCACAAACAGCCCCTAAAATGGCTGTTCCGAGTGTGATAGTTCGCAAGGTGTAATCTGTGAAGACTAAAGAAAAATATTCTTGTAAATCCATTACTCTTGTATACTCACTTTATAATTAATACCGTAAGTCTTAGTTAAATTGTCATCATTAAAAATATCCTTCACTGGTCCTGTAGCAATCTTTTTTACATTCAAAAAGGTTACCCAATCAAAATATTCAGGTACGGTTTGCAAATCGTGATGGACCACGATGACTGTTTTACCAGCTTTTCGAAGTTCTTTCAAAATGTTGATTATAGCAATTTCGGTGGTTGCATCAACACCTTGAAAAGGCTCGTCCATAAAATATATGGATGCATTTTGGACTAAAGCTCTCGCTAAAAAGATACGTTGTTGTTGTCCGCCAGATAATTGACTAATTTGCCTATGTTTAAAGGCTAGCATCCCAACTTTTTCTAAAGCTTCAAGCGCCGCTTTTTTTTCTTTTTGCTTGGGACGTTTTATCCATCCCAAACTCCCATAAGTCCCCATCATAACAACATCTAAAGCTGTAGTTGGAAAATCCCAATCTACACTCCCTTTTTGTGGCACATAAGCAACTAATGAACGTTGTTTTTCGTAAGATTTACCATAAATACTTACGCTACCTGCAATGGGCTTTAAAATACCAAGAATAGATTTTATGAGTGTAGATTTTCCTGCGCCGTTTGGCCCAACTATGGCCATAAGTACACCTTCTGGAATTTCTAAATCAATATCCCACAACACCGGTTTGTAATTGTATGCTACCGTTAAATCGTCAACTTTAACTGCGATCTTTCCCATTATTTTAAAGCATTTACAATTGTGGTTACATTATATTCAAACATACCAAGATAAGTGCCCTCAACAGTTCCTGCATTTCCTAAGGCATCAGAGAATAAAGTTCCTCCAATAGCAACGTCGTGTCCTTTAGAATTGACCGCAGCTTGCAAAGCTTCGATGGTTCTTTTTGGGACAGAACTTTCCACAAAAATCGCTTTTACATTGTTTTTAATAATAAAAGTCGCTAGTTTTTGTACATCTTGAACTCCCGCTTCTGTTGCTGTTGACAAACCTTGAAGACCTACAACTTCAAATCCGAACGATTTCCCGAAATAATTAAAAGCATCATGAGCAGTGACTAAAACACGTTTTTCTTGTGGCAAGGTTTCAATAATCGCTTTTAACTTTGTCTTTAAGGCTTCTAATTGTGATATATAAATTTTTCCGTTAGCTTCAAATATTGAGCTATGCGTTGGAACTGCTTCTGAAAGTTTTGTAACTACATATTGGGTTATCTCCTGCCAATAATTAAGATCAAACCAAATATGAGGATCATAATTACCTTGAAAATATTCTGACCCAATTAAAGTATTTTGATCAAGAGCATCTGAAAGGGCAACAGTATTAATGTTTTGATGTTCCATTTTCTCGAAAACTTCTACCAATTTTCCCTCTAAATGCAATCCGCCATAAAAAATCACATCTGCATTGGCTAGTTTAGACACATCGCCTTCACTAGCCTTGTATAAATGCGGATCAACACCGCTTCCCATCAAGCCTTGTATGTTGATAATGTCTCCGCCAATATTATTTAACAAATCGGTTATCATTGTTGTAGTTGTAACAATGTTTAGTTTCCCGTTTTTGGATTTAGAATCATTTTTACAACCAAAAAAGGTGATAGTTATAAGTAATATTAAGAATGTGTTTTTCATGGTATTGATAATAATTTATTGCCCATTATTGACTTTTGTAGGTAATCTAAAACTAACCCCTGCACTTAATAATAAATCTTGACCTTCCGTAATACTACTGCCAACCGTAGCATCTAATTGGACGTTGTCTGATAATAAATAAGTTACACCAGCATCCCAAAAATGATTGGGCGAACTGTTTTCTGGCATATCTCCATACAATTCAACATAAGCTCCAAGCTTGTCCGAAATACTATGTCCATAGGCAATTGTGTAAACATAAGATGCCTCAGAAGAATCGTCTCTCCAAGCGGCACCTATATTGTAAGAAAGACTTGCAGTATCACTTAAGGTGTGGGCGAATGCAAATATAAAATCCACACCTGTTGTTTCTGGTTTATAGTCATTTGAAGCTGCAAAAGGCAAGTAAATATGCCCAAGGAATCCAATTTCTGGAAAAGCACCATTTTCTTTTGCGATACTAGTTTTAAACCCTAATAGTAAAGGATTAATGCCGCTGGCGACATTGTCAAGTTTGTTGCCATTTACTTTTGTTGAGATTTCTGTAAAATCCCAACCTAATCTTAATTCGAGATTCTCCAATAAACCAAAACGAACTAATGTCGTGTTAAACGTGTAGTATTCGGTTTTGATATTATTTTTATAAAAAGACTCAAAAGAAGCTCCAGTTTCAACTTGAAGAAATCCTTTAGACAATGCATTTGGGGATTCAGTTTGATCTGGTCTATCAGTTATTAATGCACCGAGGGAGGTATTATCTTCTTGAGCAGTTAAAGAAAATGAGGTTGTTAACAGTGTTGCGGAGAGCATTATTTTAGTATTTTTAATGATGTTCATTGACGTAAATAATGTTTGTAAAATCTTGGTTAAGTAATATTGTATTATTGTTTATGGAAATTTGGGTCATTTTATTTTTGCTAAACTGTTTTGAAACTAAAAGGGTGTTTCCATACTTTAGTCCGTGTTGCGCGCAAAAATCAAAAAATTCTTTATCATCACTCATTAAACGAGAAATGATATAAGTTTTCCCTTCTGTAGTATTGGAAAGCGCAACAGATGTATCTATAGTTGTAATTTCTCCATTTGCATTTGGAATGGGATCGCCATGGGGATCAAACTTAGGGTTACCTAGGTACTCGCTAATTTTGTTGGCCAATAAATCTGAGGTTTGATGTTCAAGTAACTCTGCTTCCCGATGAATATCGTGCAAAGACATATCAAACATTTTAAATAACAATGCTTCCCAAAGGCGATGCTTTCTTACCACATTAAGCGCCATTTGTTCGCCTTTTTTGGTAAGTTGTAGTTGTTGGTACTTCTCGTAGTGCAGTAGCTCTTTAGTGGCTAATTTTTTTGCCATATCTGTTGCTGCAGCATTAGATATACCAAGTTTTTTAGCAATATTACCTGGCTTGGTATTGTTATCTTTTTTCCCGTTTTTGTAAATGGCCTTTACAAAATTCTCTACAGCTATAGACATTTATGAATGCTTTAATAAATTTTTAAGTAAGCTTAAATATTTTTCAAATGTAACTAAAATATTTGATACTCCAAATATTTTTTAATTTCGGCATGGTTTAGGAAGTAAAACCATTAAACAAATAGCATGCAAAATTCTTTATTCTACATTTTAGTATTGACCATAGGCATTTAGCTCCTGTAAATCAGGAGTTTCAAATTTCAAAAGTTAGTTTTGGAGAAACCTTAAATTTTGAAGATATTTCTATTGTATTTGAAAAAGTGATTTCAGATTCACGCTGCCCAAAAAACGTTACTTGTGTTAGGGTAGGAGAGGCAAGACTCTAAGAGTAATATTAGTTATAAATCAGAAGATATTCAAATTTCTGGTATTGGGTTGTTTCCTTATCCTAAAAAACCTAATAAAATTTTAAATAATGAATACTGTCTAGAATTAAAACTTATTTAGCAACCACAGTTATCATCACCACAATTTTTTTTGTTTTTAGGCTTGTAGAAGTATTTTTTAATTAGAAAACCAACAGCAAGAGCTCCTATTATTATTACTCCTATGGTTTGAAAATTAATATCCATATTTAATTTGTCGTTAAAAATAACTTGACCTTATTTTATTAGTTACTAAATTATCCTCCTTTCAAACCTAAATCTAGATAGCTAATTATAGAGGTATTTAATTAACCCTTCCGCCCTTCGGGCACCTTCCCTTCAAAAGGGAAGGAATGATTTGTATTATTTCAAAAGCTGAAATGCAATTAGTGCTACTACATAGGCTATGGAGG
>Ga0316205_10004320_pt1 | contig 12563 bp, 8 predicted proteins | sample 3monthpyrite_MG_FD_204941 | JGI IMG/M metagenome (GOLD analysis project Ga0316205, IMG submission 204941) | Microbial mat bacterial communities from mineral coupon in-situ incubated in ocean water Damariscotta River, Maine, United States -... | ecosystem: Environmental > Aquatic > Marine >... | reverse complement strand
GCCATATGCCTTGCTATAGGCTGTTGCCTGAGTCAGCCATTCAAAATCAACAATAGAGCTACCAATATGCATCGCCTGTCTTGCACGAGATCGATGCGAATAGCTAAACATAAACTGGCCACCACTTCCCTCTTCTTCAACTGATTCAGGGGTGACACCGGTTATGTCCTTGCCAGGGCCTAAGTTGATATTCGAGTCGGTAAACAGACCTGCTGAAATATACATTGAAGAGGTGGACCGTTCCGCCGCAGTTTTTATATCACCCGATAACTGGGCCATATATGCCGTGATCGATAACTTAACTTCATCGGGTGTTTTCGGGTCGTTTAAAACCTGAGTTAACTGTTCTTTAGCATCTTCATAACGACGTGTAAGGTGGTAAGAAATAGCAAGCTCAAGACGTGCGCGATTTAGGCCAGGTTGATTGCTTAAGATTGTTTCAAAAATTTCTATCGATTTAAATAAATCCCCATCATGACGGAATCGCATTGCTTCATTGAATAATGTTTCTGGATCAATTGCCTCTTCCGCATAGGCCATAGGTGTAATTAAGGCCGAACATAAGCATGTTGATAGTAAAACTCTCCTGATCATTTAAATATCCTCAAAATCTTAAAGTAAATTTTGCGTGATAGTGACGTTTTTTGTGAGTATTTACAAGGAAAAAGGTGATGTTAGCTGATTATTAGGATATATGAAGAGGCTAGAGTTGGTCCGTAAACATATGAACTTTAAGGGTTAAATGTTCTAATTGTTTATCATAAGCTATTATCTTTACTGACCGTACTTAATGGGAAAGCATATAAAATGAGTGTTGTTGTATGAGGAGGCGCTGTATATTTGATATTAAAAATAAATATTTAAAGTGTCTTATTGGCTTGTTCTTTTATCTCTCTAGTGAGATAGCTATGGCCGGGTTATTTGGATATCAGGAAAATGAGCGTAAAGATTTAAAAATGTTTCCACAGTGGCTGTCAGTTTTGGAGAGAAATATAAAACAAAGCGCCCCGAAAGGAAATTGTGAGACTAATAAATTAGACCAGTGTCACGTTAAAAACTGGATGAGATTTTTAGACGGTATTCGTCATTTACCTAAATCCAGACAAATCAACGAAGTTAATCTTTATGCAAATCAGCATGATTATATTTTAGATATAGAAAACTACGGCGTTAAAGACTATTGGGCTACCCCGCGTGAGTTTTTATATAATAATGGTGATTGTGAAGACTATGCGATTACAAAAATGCTTTCTCTAAAAATATTAGGTTTCAATATGCGCGGAATTAGGCTGGTAGTTTTGCAAGATACAAACTTAAGAATCCCGCATGCAGTGTTGGCGTTGAATATAAAAAATGACATATTGATTCTGGACAATCAGGTGGATGAAGTTATTTCGCATAAGCATGTTTTGCACTACGTTCCAATTTACGCGCTTAATGAAAGTAAGTGGTGGATGTTTCTACCGCAATAAGCTTATATGTTTAAGTGTTTTGTGAGTATTAAAGTAAATGATTTTATAATAGGGTGCTGCGACATAAAATAAGATTAAAAATATGATTTCAAATATTAATTTATACAAAATAAAGTTCTCTCAAAAAGTGGCGAGTTTTCTACTAATGATATTCGTCATTGTAAGCTTTTGGCTTATATTTGAATATGCTGAAAAAGAACGTAATCGAGATTTATTAAGTTGGCAATCGCGTCTCGCGCTTCTGGCTGAAATAAGAGTGTCTGCAATTGAAGATTTTGTAAGTGAGATTAAAAGTCAGTTACATGAGTTAGCAGATAACTCCACATTGAAGCTTTTTCTAACAGAATATAGTAATCGAGATAAAGAAGATGAAATTGTATTAAATGGCTTGCAGGCGCATGTTAGAAATCTATTGAGAGCGAGTGCTGTTCGTTTCGGTTTTGTAGAAAATTTAGGCTCAATCAATAAAACAGGTGCAAATAATACGAATGAATATGGGATTGCAATAATAGGCTTTAATCATCAGCTGGTAATGTCTACCAGTGGGTTTTCTGAAAATATTGAGCAGCATAAAGAAGTTGTTAAAAAAGCATTTGATACTGCAGCAATACAGATTATAGATCTATATTCAGGAAAAAATAAGATGCCAGTCTACGGGTATGTTTTGCCTGTGTTTGAAATACAGGACATGCAATCAAAGTCACCAGTAGGCGCTATTATTATATTGTTAAATCCTCAGAAAAATTTGTTCTCTATATTAAAAAATAAACAAAGCGTTACAAAATCAGATGAAACTTTACTGGTAAAGCGTGATGGTCCAAGTCTTGTTTATATCAGTCCAGTTAAAGGTGAGTTTGAAGTATTTCATCGACTTCCAGATAATAATAATCAACTAGCATCATCATACGCTTATCATCATCCTGGCGGTTTTAAAGAGATGAGTGATTATCATGGTGATCGTGTTCTCGTAACGGGGCGAGAAATTAAAAATAGTCCCTGGCGATTAGTACAAAAAATATCTGCATCAGAAGCGCTTGCTGAATCAAACGAGCATCAGGTTTTTTTGCTGACGACATTTAGTTTGTTTGTGCTTGTTGTAACAACGGTATTTGTTGCGATATGGCGTCACAGTACTAGTCTTAGATTGAAGTCCCTTAGTGAATCACTCGAAGCGAGAACAGATTTATTAGATTCAGTATCAGATAATATAAAAGACAATATTATACTGGTTGATGAGTTTTCGAAAATTATTTTTATAAACAAAGCCTTCTCCAGTGCACTGGAAATAGAAGGTAATGAAATTAAAGCAAAACATTTAAATAGTGTGTTAGGAAAAGATACTACAAAAGCTTTACAAGAGAGTGCGAGTGACAAAAATGAGCCGCGTGTTCTGGCGCTAGAGTTTAATGAATGTGAGCGCATTTACCATGTTACTTCTATTCATTTAACCGCTGGAGAGTATAAAAATTCACGCTTATATGTACTTCATGACATAAGCGCATTGAAAGAAGAAGAAGAGAAACGTCAACAGCTTGGGCGCGGCATTATTGGCACACTTGTTAAGGCTGTGGATATGCATGATCCTTATTGTGTTAATCATTCTTCGCGAACCAGAGAGGTAGCAATGGAAATTGCGCATGAGCTTGAATTAAATGAGTTGCAGCTTGAGTCGTTAGAAATGGCCTCACTTTTGGCAAATATAGGTAAATTATATGTACCTAAGGAAATATTAACAAAAATGGAGGCGTTGACTGATGAAGAATCAAACCAGCTAAAGAAAAATATCGATTTTGCTGTAGATATATTATCGGGGCTTTCATTTAATGGTCCTGTAGTAGAAATAATTTCACAGAAAAATGAACGACTTGATGGAAGTGGGTATCCCAAGGGGCTGTCAGGCAGTGAAATATCTCTAGAATCAAGAATATTGGCTGTTGCTAATGCTTTTGTAGCAATGGCCAGTTCTAGAGCATATCGAGAGGGTCGTCCGGTAAAAGATGTAATAGATATATTGTTAGAGCAATCTGACGCTCAGTATGATCGTCATGTAGTAGCGGCATTATTTCATATATCTGAGAATAAGTCTGACTGGAAAACATGGCAGAGTATATAATTAGAACTAATAATTTTAGTATATTAGCATTAACTGTTTGTCTTTTAAGTCAATGGCATACATTATTCGTCTGTTAGTGCTTATTTGAAATACAAGTCAGGAGCTTGTGATAACCATGTATGAATCTTTTTACGGGCTTACGGAAAAGCCATTTACCTTATTGCCAGATCCGGACTACTTATATTTAAGTCCAAAGCATCAACGGGCGTTAACGCTTCTAGAATATGGAATGATGAATCAGGCTGGTTTTAGTGTGATCTGTGGTGACACAGGTGCAGGTAAAACTACTCTGATACGTCGTTTACTTTCGGATTTAGGAGATGATACAAGAGTCGGTTTAATTACCAATACACATCAATCATTTGGTGAGTTGCTCAACTGGGTATTAATGGCATTTGGCCTGGATGGTGATGGTAAGAGCAAAGCTCAAATGCACCAGATATTTATAGATTTTCTGATTGAGCAATATTCACAGAATAAACATACAGTGCTTATTGTTGATGAAGCACAGAACATGTCAGCTGACACATTAGAAGAGCTGCGTATGTTGTCTAACATAAATGCTGATAAAGATCAGGTTTTGCAGGTGATTCTCGCCGGTCAACCGGCTCTTAGAGAAACATTGCGCAAACCTGAATTAATGCAATTTGCTCAACGAATTGCGGTTGATTACTATCTGGAATCGTTAAGTGTAGAAGAAACAAAATCATACATACGTCATCGTTTAAGTGTCGCTGGGTCTGACCAGCCAATTTTTACAGATGCAGCTTGTGAGTCAGTTTTCAAATATAGTCGTGGAACACCCAGGTTAATAAATCTTCTTTGTGATACCGCTCTTGTTTACGGTTTTGCAGAGCAAAGTGAAGTAATTAATGAGCAACTTGTTCATGATGTCGTTCGTGAGCAGCATAGCAACAGCATCATTCCCACGTTTAATGCACAGCATGCTTCGTCTGAAGTTGAAGCTGTAAAAGAAAAAAATATAAATGAATCGACAGATTTGAAAAATGAAATACAGCCAAAAGTAAGTGAACAAGTTATCAGTTATGAGAATGCACCAGTACATAAAGAAACTGTAAAAGCAGCAGTAAAAGAAACGGGTGAATTATCAGTAAACGAAGAAAATACTGTTGAGATAAGTGATGAGCTTGTTCGTCACTCATCAAGTGTTGTAAATAGTGCGGAACAGGTTATGCCTGCAATGCATGCAGATTCGACTTCGATAAATACGGCGTCAGAAAAAACAAAAGAAACAGATGATTCAAATGTAACGCCAATAAAAGTCAAGCAGCCTGACGAAAGTACAAGTGATATTGTGGAAAATATCGGGAATCAGGTAAATGTAGAAAATACAGACCAAGATAATAATGAAGATAGAGAAAAAGTAACTAATGAGCATGAAGAAGTCGCTGAATCTGTAAGACATAACGAAGATAAGCATTCACATGAAGAAGAAAAATTAGATGAAAATGTTGCACCTTATATGTCACGTAGAAAGGGTGATGAAGATGTTTATCCTATAGTTCATATAGAAGATAACCCTAAAAAAGGGTTAAGTATGGTTCTGATGGGCGTGGTTGGAGGTATGTTTTTCGCTTCTATTATTATGATGGTTTTTGCCTGGATGATGCTTGGTTCTAAAGAAAATAACAATCAGCAACAAATACAACAGAGTAATACCCAGCAAACACTGAGAGAATCAGAAAATCGTGAGCTTAAGGCGCTGCAAAAAGAACGTGATGCAGCGATAGCTGTTACCCGAGCGCTTGAAAGGGAGCGTGATGCTGCGTTAACTGCTGCTAAAGCGCAGGAAGAAATTCGTGCTGCTGAATTAAGAGCGGCTGAAATTCTGGCAGAACAGGAGCAGCGAGCTGAAAAAAAATTACAGCAAGCAAGAGCGAGAATAAGAGAGGCTGAACGAGCAGAAACGAATGCTCGGGCAAGAGAACGTCAATTACAGCTAAAAGCAGAAAAAAGAGAAGCTGAACTAGAAGTTCAGCGTCTTAATGTTTTACGAAAAGAACAGGCTCGATTAGAGGCGTTAGCAGCAGAAGAAGCTAAGCTTAAGTCACAGGAAAAGATGGTTGAGAAAGAGATAACTGAATCAGTGGAAATCGCTGAAAAGCCAAAACCTGAAATTAAACCAGAAGTGAAGAAAAAAACTAAAAGCTTTTCAGCTAACCCGTGTAACAGTCCTTCTGCAAAGTTTTTATCTACGTGTAAGAAATAAATTTAAAGATAATTTAGTCAAATTCAGGGATGAGTTTATACCGCCATATACGGTTCTTAATAGTATTGGTTGTATCTTTGCTTGAATGTGTTGAGCGTTAAACATTATTAAAGGATTAAATAATGAGTATAAAATACAGTCTTATGGTAGTGATTGTTGTTGCCATTCTCTTAATCGGAAGCGTCTGGTTTTCGACACCTAAAGCATTTATTTGCAGTGATTGTGAGCAAGTAGAGAGTGCCCCGAATAAGTCATTCAAATTATAATTACGGCATAAAATTATAATAAAATTTATAAGCTACACTTACGTTTAAAGAGTGTATAAATATGAGAAATCAACATGCTGTCTAATGATAATACAAAAAAAATTCACCTTCACTGGCGTAGAACAAAAATAATAGCGACTCTGGGGCCTGCAACGAAGAGTGATAAAAAAATATCAGAATTGATTGATGAAGGCGCGAATATATTCAGGCTGAATATGTCTCATGGTACACATGACGAACATAGGCAATTAGCTGAGAAAATAAGGCGAATATCTAAAAGAAAGAAGTCCCATGTTGGGATTCTTATGGATTTATGTGGTCCTAAAATTCGTGTTGGTGAGTTCGAGGATGGTGAAATTGAAATTAAATCCGGTGAAGAGGTTATAGTAAGTTGTTCTGCAGCTGTAGGAAAGCAAGGATTAATTCCTTCGCAATACAAAAGTTTATACAAAGATGTTAAAAAAGATGAGCGTATTTTACTTGATGACGGAAAATTAGAGCTAATAGTTATAACAGTAAAAGATAAAGAGGTTAAGTGTAAAGTAAAATATGGGGGTATCTTAAAAAATAAAAAAGGATTAAACCTTCCGGATTCAAATATATCAACTAATAGCTTTACGGCTAAAGATAAAAGAGACTCTGAGCTGGCAATAGAGCTAGAGGCCGATTTTTTAGCGCTTAGTTTTGTACGGGATGAGAAGTGCATTAACACGTTAAAACGTTTTGTAACTAAAGCGGGTGGTAATATACCTGTAATAGCTAAAATTGAAAAACCAGAAGCTATTAAATGTATAGAAAGTATATTGTCTGCTGCAGATGGGATAATGGTTGCCAGAGGTGATTTGGGCATTGAGATGCCAGCCCAACAGGTTCCACTAATCCAGAAAGAATTAATTAATAAAGCAAGATTGCATGGCAAGCCGGTAATTGTAGCGACTCAAATGCTAGAGTCGATGATAGTTAGTTCAAAACCCACAAGGGCAGAAGTAGGTGATGTGGCAACGGCTGCTTTATCAAGTGCTGATGCGGTTATGTTATCTGCTGAAACGGCTAGTGGTGAATTTCCAGTTTTAGCAGTAAATATGATGGATGAAATATTACGTGAGATGGAAGCATATCAATGGGAACACGGTAAATTTGGCGAAAGTGATTTTGAGCAAATAGCAGAAATGATTGAGCCAGATAGAAAAGCAATAGCAAGAGCCGTTAAGTCTTTAGCTCATGAATTAAAGTTACAGGGAATAGTTGTTCCAACCAGAAGCGGAGCGACAGCGCGTGTTTTATCTGCGGACAGACCCAGTTCGCCGTTAATAGGTGTTAGTAGTAATGAAGTAGTATGTAGACGACTATCATTAAGCTGGGGTGTAGTGCCTATATACATAAAAGAAGAAATAACTCATGACTGGCAGGGCTTGTGCGATACAGTTGCAAAAATGTGTGAGTTAGCAAGTACGGGCAATAGAGTCTTACTCGTATCAGGCTTTAGTGATGATACTGAACTTAACGAACCCGTTTTGAAGTTAATGAAAATAAAAATGCATAACTCTTAATTAAAATAAATGTGTTAATCATTAGTGTCAGGTGCAAAGCCACGACGTAATGTATTCTCAGAGATGCAATACGCATCCATAAACTGAAGTAAGTAATTTTCACCGCCTGCCTTGCTACCTGCGCCACTCATTTTAAAACCACCAAATGGTTGTCTATTGACCAAAGCGCCGGTAGTTTTTCTATTAAGATATAAGTTACCCACAAGAAAGTTTTTTTGTGCATACTCAAGATGTGAAGGCTGCCTGGAATAAACACCCCCAGTAAGTGCGTAACGCGTGTTATTTGCAATATCAATAGCAGATATAAAATCATCTGCTTTGATAACAGACAAGACGGGTCCAAAAATTTCTTCCTGCGCCAAAGGCGACAAAGGATCTACATCAGTAAATATACAGGGTTTTATATAGTAACCATTTTCTGTGTTTGCTGCTGCCTCGTAATTATGTGAGGTTGCTGTTTGTTGGCCATGCTCGATGACTTGTGTGATTCTTTCATAGGATGTTTTGTCTATCACCGGGCCAATTAGATTGAATGGGTTGACAGGGTTTCCAATAGTCAGGCTCTTTGTCGTTTCAATTAGTCTTTTAATGAATTTTTCATAAATATTACCAACTATAATAACCCGGGACGCTGCACTGCATTTTTGACCCTGAAAACAAAATGCGGAGTGAACTACACCTAATACGGCATCATCTAAATCAGCATCATTATCGACTATAATGGTATTTTTGCCACCCATCTCGGCAATAACTTTTTTTATATGGTTTTGTTCGGGCTGTATTTTAGCTGCAATTTCAATTAGATTGCAGCCAACCTGTTGTGAACCTGTAAAAGAAATAATATTGATGTTTGGTTTTCGCGCAAGATATTCGCCTACGACTTTTCCCGGGCCTGGTAAGAAATTAATTACGCCGTCAGGCAAGTTAACTTCCTGCCATAACTGCATAAATTTTGATGCGATGACGGGGGTCAGGCTTGATGGTTTTAAAATGCAGGTATTGCCAGTCACTATGGCGGCACTTAACATGCCGCACAAGATAGCTAATGGAAAGTTCCATGGTGAAATAATAAGGCATACACCACAGGCACGATAATTAATATGATTAAATTCACCACTAATATTTATTGTTTTACCATCCAGTATATTTTCAGATTGTAGTGCATAGTAGTTAAGAAAATCAATGGCTTCACACACGTCGCCATCAGCCTCTTGCCAGCTTTTTCCGGCTTCAAAAGTTTGCCATGCAGCAAACTCCATACGTCTTTTTGAGAGTAGAGAGGCGACTCTTCTTAAATAGTCTGCACGTGTGCGGACAGATGTAGCGCTCCATGAATTGAATGATAGACATGCTGCATCAAGTGCTTCATCTGCAAATTTATGATTTGCAGATGAAGCTGAGCCGATTAGTTGTGACGGCTTTGCCGGATTATATGAAGCTATTTTTTCTTCAGTAAAAATTTCTTTGCCATTAATAATAAGGGGGTAGTTTTGACCTAGCATGGTTTCTACTCTATCAATAGCTGATTTAAAGTCAGAACATAATTCTGAATTTGTAAATCGTAAAAATGAGAAATTAGTAAAAGAATTGTTTTTTACCGATTTAAGTTGAATAATTTTCTGAGTAGATAGCGGCGGAGAAAAGCTGTGCTCATTAATAAGATTGTTTTGTTTTCCGAAACCAGAATCAAGTAAACTTTGACCGCTGGAGTTCTCTAATAATCGACGTACAAGATATGCCATGCCAGGTAAAGTTTCACCGAAAGGAACATAAATTCGTAGTCGATAACCAAGTTTAATTAACGCAGGCTTTAGAGTATCGGCCATTCCGTATAACATTTGAAATTCAAACTGATCATTATTTAAATCAAGCTCATCTATTAAAGCCATAGAGTATGCGATACTGCGGGCATTGTGTGTAGCAATTGCAGTGTGAATCAACGGGTTAGATTTTAATAATAGAGCTAAGCATTTTTCATAATTTAAATCTGTATCACTTTTGTATTCCCAGACAGGGCATGTCCAGTTATTCTGTGTAGCAATTACTGTTTCATAGTCCCAGTAAGCGCCGCGAACAAGCCGAATAGTAACAGGTGTTGAGCGCTGCTTTAATAAGTCGATAAGGTCAATAATATCCTGGTACGTGTCTTTAAGATAAGCTTGCATTGCTAAGCCAATATGCGGCCATGAAATGAACTCATCTTCCATTATTATTTTACGAAAACAACCAAGAACAATGTGTTTAGAATCATATTGCTCCATGTCTATTGTAATAAATGCGTTGTGTTTTATGGCAGACCTAAGAACGAGTCTCAGTCGTATACAAATAGAGTCAATGCTAGCCTGAGGTGCGGGGCTGCTTATTTGAGAAAAGAGTGAAGATAGTTTAATTGACAGGTTGAGTCTGGGAGTTTGCTTTGCATGACTGATATCAAGTAGTGGATTATCGCTCCAGTTATTAACAGGTTCAGATAAGCTGCTTATAATTTCAAGGTATTTATTGGTGTAATCATTACACTCGCTATCTGAAATGGTTGCTTCACCTAATAAATCGAGAGTGAAGTTCATTTGTTCATGGCGTAAGCGACTAATGCAGTTCATTGCATGATGTAGTTTGTAGCCACCCATGAATTTTCTAGCAAGTCCGCGCAATGTATAACGAATAGATGGCGCAGCAATGCGAGTTGACCAGCCTGTATCGCTGTGTTTTAAACCCCACTCAGCAAAGCGAGGTAATTGTAAGTCTGAGAAATATTCCTGTAAGTGCTCAGCTAAGGCATGGTCATCTTTAAGGCTTGGTAAAACATCAATAAAACGTAATGCCTGAATTCTGAAATCTTCATCAGAGGTGGTTCGTTTTATTAGGTGGTCTATCCAGGTAAATTGATTGCTCCTGATATTGGAAGTTTTTGATATGCATTTGGAGAGCTGTTTTCCGTAACTTTCAACTCGGTGCTGAAAAGAGTCAGAGTAATGTAATTGAGCAGCCATAATCAAACACCTATTAGACCATTGCCTATTAAGGTAATAGTTGTTTAATTTATAGCATGCAAGTGAGAACAGGTGAATTTAGATGTGCGGTGTAGAAATAGGCTCAGAAGAGGGTATTAGATGCTGTAATGGCTCTGTAAGCGCGCTAGACGAGGCAGAAAGCCTCATCCTGTTTAAGGGTTATTCAAGAAAGACCAGCCCGATACCGTCTGGCTCATGCCTAACGACCTTGGCCCTGTTTACCGGGGGCTCTTCGCCATCTCCAAGTTGGTTTTTCAAGCGAACTTTGACTTCGGTGTCTACACTAGGGAGCTCAATATTATCAAGTATGAGATATAGTCCTCCGTCACTAATGTTTCGTGTGCGAACATCCATTGTATCCTGTCCGGGTAAGGTTAACTCAATATCTACGATTAGGCCGATACGTAAATGTTTTCTATTTTCTGCTGACATAGTAATAATTATTTTTATAGAGATTAAATACTAATAATAGCTGTCAATTTTGAAATTGCACAGATTTCATTATTTTAGTGATATCAATTAACCATTTTTCAAAAGTAGGTTTGAGTTCAGGCAAGTTGAACAGGTCATTATAGGTAGAGGGATTTGCACTGATTAGAATCGTATTATCATCTTCAGCAAAGATAGCAATTTTTAATGGAAGATAAGGTATTAATTGAGGATATTTAGTTGAAAGTTGCTGTATCTCTTTGCCTTTTCCAAAGAATACGACCCTGTACTTATCAGTCTGATAACCCTTAGCACTTAAACCCACATCCACCCTCTGTACGCGGCTAAGTTGGTAGCCGTGGAGCTTAATCGCTTCCTGTAGAAGCGACATGGTTTCAGGAAAGGCCTCTGCAGAACGTACCATAATCATTTCCCCAGTTACGACGGCAAAGCCGCTTGGGCTAAATATGAGACCAAAAAAAGCAAAAAACAGACTTAATTTTCTTATACTAAGCTTCACAGGCTGGCGTCCTCCAGTATACCGGTATACACCTCATGCATTTTGTCACAGGACTCTTTGAGTGCATCATTATTAAATAGCTGACTTAAATGTTTAGGGTTTATGCTCATGATCTGTACTTTGTCATCATGTTCAGTAACAGTAACTCGGCAAGGTAAGAACAAGCCTGCTCGGGGATCGATTTTTAAAGCATCATATAAAAAATTAAAGTTACAGAAATAGATAATAGTCTGTCTGGGCGAGTCTTTTGTTTCCACATCAAAACCGCTCGTTAAAGCCTGATCTCGGATGTGAACGAAATTAGATCCGGATATTGCGCGTTTAACGTTCTCAACCGTTTCATCGAATGAGTAAGGCGACTCCTGTATCAAGCTAGCAGGCTCTTCATCATAGAGCGGTTTATGAGTGATTGAGCTTAGTTGAAAGCTACGAATATAACTCACCAGGTCATTAATATTTTCTTTTGTAAGACCAAGCTTATTTGCTGACGGCATAGGCGTCTGTTCACGTCCATGGAGAATAATATAATGAAGCATAGCGTCAGGTGCAGAATTCAAAAAACCCTGGTTATTTAACGCTGGTGGAGTAATAGGTATGCCACTTGAGCGAGAGAAGTGTAACCCTGAGCCTTTTCCGCCTCGAGCATTTTTACCATGACAGCTGGCGCACTTCTCTTGAAACAGTACTTTACCAGCATGCTTGTCGCCTTTTACTGGTTCTGAGTCCCAGAGTGGTGCTGGTGATTTACGCCAGCTATCCAGATAAGTAACGATTTTGTCAATTTCTGATTCGGGCATCCAGTAAAAAGAAGGCATGATACGGTTAGGACGACCAAGACGAATGCTTTGTTTGATATAGTTTTTTGATGCAGACTTAAGAAAATCACTTAATGACAAAGGCACGCCTATTCCACCCTGACCATCATTACCATGACAAATGGCACAATTTTCAAGGTATAAATCCTCACCATTA
>Ga0316205_10004319_pt1 | contig 12565 bp, 12 predicted proteins | sample 3monthpyrite_MG_FD_204941 | JGI IMG/M metagenome (GOLD analysis project Ga0316205, IMG submission 204941) | Microbial mat bacterial communities from mineral coupon in-situ incubated in ocean water Damariscotta River, Maine, United States -... | ecosystem: Environmental > Aquatic > Marine >... | reverse complement strand
TGTTTTCCAGTGCTAAGTTCGTCTAAAATTTTTAATTTGAAAGGTTCGCTGTAACGTCTAATTACTTTGTCATTTTTGTACATAATGTTTAAAATTATGTAGCCTTTATTCAGGACGGGTCATAATGAAGCACAACGTGTTTGTATATGGTTTGTTGCGTGTTTTAAGCACCTAATTTAGCAAATAAAAACCGAATAGAAAATCCGCGAGGATTTTCGTAAGTAGGCTAGAACTAGCAATAAATTATATACGTTGTTGTGTATAGTGCTTTTATTCAATCCAACTCGATTTATATACTTTAACTACTTTTCCGTTCTCAAAGAAAAACAAGTAGGCTTTTCCACTTGAACCTGGTTTACCAACTCGTTTTGTTGTAACATTCAAAATCAAACTTTCTTTATCTAACTTTGAAATCTCAACATTCGATTTTTTTTTCTTTTTTACACAATCCAAATTCAATTCCGCTGTCTTATATTTTGTTTCTTCGAGCTTTTTATAAATCGGATATGTTTTAGTTTTGTCATATTCAAACACTTTTTCCTTTTCAATTCCTAATTGATAAGCAACATATTCTGTTGGAAAATAAAACTCATAAAGAGAACCATTTTCAATAGTTGAATTAAACTTAAAATTCCGAGTACTTAATTCTTTATCGGTTTTTAGGTAATCAATCGCAGATTCAATTTGTTCACACAATTCTCCGTCAGAAATTAACTCCGAATTTTGTCCATAAATTGGAATTGTAAATAATAAAAGTAAAATTATTTTTTTCATTCGTGACGGTTTTTCCGCATTATACACAACTACTAATATAAAGCATTAAATCGTTGCATATCATTATATTTTAAACGAACCCACTAATTTAAACTCGCTAAACTCGCTTTTAAGGTTTCAATTTTTGCCAAAGCATCAGCTTCTTTTTTACGCTCACTAGCAACCACCTGTTCTGGTGCTCCAGCAACAAAACGCTCGTTAGATAGCTTCTTTTGAACTGATTTCAAGAAACCTTCGGTATAGTTTAGCTCTTCTGTAAGTTTTCCAATTTCGGCTTCAACATCTATACTGCCTTGCATTGGTACAAAATATTCGTTAGACTTTACTCTAAAGGTTAAAGCACCATCTACTTTTTCAGTGGTATAACTTAAATTAGAAATATTACCTAGTTTTGAAATTACAACATCAAACGTTGTAGAGGCTTTATCATTATTTAATACAAAACACTCTATAGCATCTTTAAATGCAATGTTTTTTTGTTTTCTAATAGTGCGTATTCCCGAAATTACCTCAGCAGCAAAATCAAACTCTTTAATTAAAGCTTCATTTATAGGTTTACTTTCTGGCCATTTTGCAATGATTAAAGCTTCCTCTGGAGAACGTTCAGCAATATGTTGCCAAATCTCCTCAGATAAGAAAGGCGTAAAAGGATGTAATATTTTTAAGTTGTTTTCTAAAATGGTGATAACTGCATCATAGGTTGTTTTGTCTATTGGTTGCTGGTATGCTGGTTTTACCATTTCCAATAACCACGAACAGAAATCGTTCCATATAAGCTTATAGGTTTCCATTAAAGCATCACTTAAACGATACTTTTCAAAATGATCTTCTATAACAGCTAAGGTCTGTTGGAACTTATTTTGGTACCAATCAATAGCAATCTTTGCATATTCTGGTTGCTCTATATCTGCTACTTCCCAACCATCTATTAATCTAAAGGCGTTCCAAATTTTATTAGCGAAAGCTTTACCTTGTTGGCATAATGACTCATCAAACGGTAAATCGTTTCCAGCAGGAGAGCACATTAACATTCCAACACGAACACCATCGGCGCCATATTGCTCCATTAATTTTATAGGGTCTGGTGAGTTACCAAGGGACTTACTCATTTTACGGCCTTGTTTATCGCGAACAATCCCTGTGTAATACACGTTTTTAAATGGTAATTCTCCTCTATATTCGTAACCAGCAATAATCATTCGCGCTACCCAAAAAAACATAATTTCTGGTGCTGTTACTAAATCGTTGGTTGGATAATAGTAACTTATTTCTTCATTATCTGGGTTTAGAATACCATCAAACACCGAAATTGGCCATAACCAAGAAGAGAACCAAGTATCAACGACATCGGATTCTTGTCTTAAATTCTCTTTTTTTAGTTTTTTGTTTCCTGTTTTTTCTTGTGCCAATGGTAGGGCTTCTTCTATGTTTTTTGCCACTACAAAATCGTTAACGCCTTCTCCAAAGAAATACGCTGGAATTTGGTGTCCCCAATATAACTGGCGTGAAATATTCCAATCCCTCACATTTTCCATCCAATTTCTGTACGAATTCTTAAACTTTGATGGATGAAACTTAATCGTATCATTCATTACATTATCTAAAGCTGGCTTTGCAAGGTTTTTCATCTTTAAAAACCACTGTGCCGATATTTTAGGTTCAATAACAGCTTTTGTGCGCTCGCTTGTACCAACTTTGTGTGTGTAATCTTCTGTTTTTACCAAGACACCTAAAGCATCTAATTCTTTAACTGCTTCATTACGAGCAAGTTCACGATCCATTCCTTGGTAATGTAAACCAAAATGGTTTAATGTGCCATCGTCATTTAAAATATCTATTACCTCTAGGTTATGGCGTTCTCCAATATCTTTATCATTTACATCATGAGCAGGTGTAATTTTTAAACAACCTGTACCAAATTCCATATCTACATAATCATCCTGAATTATTGGAACTACTCTATTGCAAATAGGAACAATTACGTTTTTACCTTTTAAGTGCGTAAAGCGTTTGTCGTTAGGATTTACACAAATTGCTGTATCTCCTAAAATAGTTTCAGGACGCGTTGTTGCAATGGTAACAAAACCTTCATCCCCTTCTATTTTATACTTAACGTAGTACAATTTATCTGTACGTTCTATATGATTTACTTCTTCATCGGACAAAGTTGTTTGTGCTTGAGGATCCCAATTTACCATTCTGTACCCTCGATAAATCAGTCCTTTCTCATACAAATCCAGAAATACATCAATTACAGATTCAGACAGGTCTTCGTCCATAGTAAACTTAGTACGCTCCCAATCGCAAGAGCATCCTAATTTTTTAAGTTGTTCTAAAATAATACCTCCATGCTTATGTGTCCAGTCCCAGGCGTGATTAATAAATTCCGTTCTACTAATGTCGGTTTTGTTAATACCATCCTTTTTTAATTTTTCAACCACTTTCGCTTCAGTAGCGATAGAGGCATGGTCGGTTCCAGGCACCCAACAGGCATTATATCCTTTTAGTCTTGCACGACGGATTAGCACATCTTGCAATGTATTATTAAGCATGTGTCCCATGTGCAGCACTCCTGTAACATTTGGTGGAGGAATTACAATAGCATAAGGCTCTCTTTCATCTGGTTTTGAATGAAAATAATTGTGTTTCATCCAGTAATCGTACCACTTGTTTTCTACTTTATTTGCATCATATTGCGATGGAATAGGCATACTTTGGAATAATTTTTGAATACTAATGTGCAAAAGTAGGTATATTTTGTTTTCTGAGAAATTAAATATCTTATTAATATCCTTTTAGATAAGCAGAATGCATAAATCAAGAATGCATTACATCTAATATTTTTGTAGATTGATGAAAATGTATGTATGTTTACAATGATTTAAAACTAAAATGATGAAAAAATTAGTAATCTTATTATTTGTAGGAATGATTGGTTTTGCAGTATCTGCACAAGAAAAAGTTGCTAAAATCAAGTTTGAAACTGAAACCATTGATTATGGTACTATAGAAAAAGGAGCCAACGGTGTTCGTGTATTTGAATTTACAAATATTGGAGACGCTCCATTGGTTATAACGAAAGTTAAATCTACTTGTGGTTGTACTGTTCCTTCATGGCCAAAAGAACCTGTTATGCCTGGGGAAACCGGACAAATTGAAGTAAAGTATGACACAAAACGACTGGATGTTTTTATCAAAACTATTTTAGTCACATCAAATGCTCAAAGACCAAGTATTGCTTTAAAAATTAAAGGAAATGTTATAGACTCTAGTAAAAGTAGTGTTCTTGATAAAAAAAGCAAAAGCGTTTTAGAGCAAAAACAATAAAAACTTTAAATATTTTATTAAAATCCTCCACAATGGAGGATTTTTTTTTTAGAAAAGACTTTCCAGTTGAAAAGAAAACTTCATTAACACACCATTTCTTTCAATAATTAATTTAATGCGTTTACCGTCCTCATCATAAAACAATTGCATGACCTGTTGGATGGAATAATCATGTGCATCTTTACTGTTAACTTTTATTATCACATCTTCTAATTTTAAACCAGCCCTCTCAGCAGGAGACCCTTTACGTAACTCTACAATTGCAAATGATGGAGTCAAAACATATTTAAAAGATTTAGACGTTGTTATAGTCTTTTGTTGGCTACTTCTCCCAGCACCCAAATTACCGTAACCTGTGTTAATCACCCTGTCATTTCCCTCTTTAACAATTCGCATACCACTATGTTCCAACGATATACCACTTTTATTATAATTAAAAGGCTTTTTAAAATTACTATTCTTACGCAATGTGATTTTTCTATTGGGATAATCAAATATTATATTAAAGCGCTTTAAAATTTCGCCTCCCAAGCTCCCATTTCTTTCTTTGAATTTTTTGGCAAAACTAATTGATGAAGAATCTGGAAATGCTGTATTTACGTTTCCTAACGAAAAACCACCTATAGAAAATCTATTAATTTTTGAACGTTTACCATATACACTTCCACTAAGTCCTCTTCCTAGAAAATCTATAAAGAACTTATCAGGAATTGTAATGTTTTTTTCTTTATCGTTAAATAACCATAATGCATCACTTCCTCCTGTGTCAATTAAAAGTTTTACTGGAACAGATGGTTCATTGCCTGCAACCTTAGCACTTCCATCTATAAATGGCTTATTGTTTGAAAACTCTAAGGCAAAAGTCTCGCATTTTCTACATGATTTTGGTGTATAAAACTCAGGATCGTGCAAAACTATTTGCTTTTTTGAATAGTTGATTTCTACAACGAAATCCTTCAGTAAGTCATAGCCAATAATACCATGAACAGGTACTCCTAGTTGAGGCGTAAAATTTAACGACGGATCAAAAATCGCAAAAACATCTTGCCCAATGCTAACAGCTTTACCTATTTTTAAAATATTATTTTTTGATTTTAGTGCTTCAACGGAATCGCCTTCGCCTAATCCTCTTAAAAAAATTGGCTCAGTTTGATTAATCCTCAGTTCATTGGATAAGTTTACGAAATTGAAAATTATAGGTTTACTAACTCCTGTGTCCAACAAAAAAGATAACTTAACTCCATTAACCTCCACAGGAATAATAATAAGATTGTTTAATAACTTAAAACTAATCTTATCCTTAACTCCATCTTGTAATAAAAATTTACCTTGGGCAAACCCAGATAAATTCAATATAAACACTATTGAAAAAATCAAACGACCCTTTTTCATGCTATTTATTATAGGCTATCTCCAATTTACAAATCTTTTTACGAAATACTTTCTAAAGCACCTTTTTTTAAATAAACTTTAAGATAATTTTTTGCTATTTTGCAGTCCTAAAAAAGTACCATAATGCCAACTATATCCAACAAAGGGAAAGCGATGCCTCAATCACCAATTAGAAAATTGGTGCCATTTGCCGAAAATGCCTATAAGCAAGGAAAAACGGTCTATCATTTAAATATTGGGCAGCCCGATATAAAAACACCGCAAATAGCTTTAGACGCAGTTAAAGTACATTCGTTAAACATTTTAGCTTACACACGTTCTGAAGGTTCCGAAGGTTATAGAAAAAAAATAGCAGATTATTATTCTAAAAACGACATTCATGTTAACCATGATGACATTATTGTGACCACTGGTGGAAGTGAAGCTTTGCTTTTTGCCTTTGGAAGTATTATGGACACGAATGATGAAATTATAATCCCAGAACCTTTTTATGCCAACTATAATGGTTTTTCTACTGCCTCGGGAGTAAAAGTCGTCCCTGTGATTTCTAAAATTGAAGATAATTTTGCTTTACCTCCTATAGAAGAGTTTGAAAAACTTATCACACCAAAAACAAAAGCTATTTTAATTTGTAATCCTGGAAATCCAACAGGTTATTTATACAGCAAAGAAGAAATTAAACAGTTAGCTACCATAGTTAAAAAGCATGATTTATTTTTAATTGCAGACGAGGTTTACCGTGAATTTGTTTATGATGGTGCGACACATTACTCGATTATGCAAGAAATAGGTTTAGATCAACACGCCATTATCATTGATTCCGTTTCAAAACGCTATAGTATGTGTGGCGCAAGAATAGGGTGCCTTGTTTCAAAAAACAAGGAGGTTATCCAAACCGCTTTAAAATTTGCACAAGCTCGTTTAAGCCCTCCAACATTAGCGCAAATAGCCAGTGAAGCTGCTTTAGCAACACCTCAAAATTATTTTAATGAAGTAATTACCGAATACGTAGAAAGGCGCAACACACTTATTGAAGAATTGCAAAAAATAGATGGTGTAAAAGTTGCTAAGCCCAAAGGCGCTTTTTATTGTATTGCAGAACTGCCAATAAATGATGCCGATGCTTTTGCTCAATGGCTACTGGAAAAGTTTGACATTGACGGAGAGACTGTTATGGTTGCTCCTGCCGCAGGGTTTTACTCTACTCCTGGAGTTGGTTTTAACCAAATAAGAATTGCTTATGTATTAAACAAAGAAAGTTTAATCAAAGCTGTAAATATTTTAAAAGAAGCATTAAAGGTTTATAAAGATTAGTGAACATTCAAGAAAACATATCACTAAAACCTTATAACACTTTTGGCATAGATGTTTGCGCAAACCATTTTGTTAGTGTAAATAGCATTAGAGAGTTGCAAGAAGTTTTAAAATTACAAGACTATCCAAATAAATTTATTTTAGGAGGTGGTAGCAATATGTTACTTACTAAAGATATTGAAGCATTAGTGCTTCATGTTAACTTAAAAGGCATAGAGATTATTTTAAAAACAAATTCGACTGTAATGGTTAAAGCAAATGCTGGCGAAAATTGGCACGAATTTGTACTTTGGTGCATACAACACGATTTTGGAGGCATTGAAAACCTGTCTTTAATTCCAGGTAATGTTGGCACTGCTCCAATACAAAATATTGGCGCTTATGGTGTAGAGTTAAAAGATGTTTTTGAATCTTGCGAGGCTTTACATATAAAATCTGGAACTATAAAAACATTTACAAAAAAAGATTGCAAATTTGATTATAGACATTCCATTTTTAAAAACGAGCTTAAAGGACAATACATAATTTTAAATGTGACCTTTAAACTTACTACAAAGCATCATACTATTAAAACAGATTATGGTGCAATAGGTAATGAATTAGAAAAACAAAACATTAATAAGCCAACCATAAAAGATGTGTCAAATGCTGTTATTTCCATTAGGTCTTCAAAGCTTCCAGATCCAAAAAAAATAGGCAATAGTGGTAGTTTTTTTAAAAACCCTATTATTTCAAAAACAAAACTTACCATACTAAAACAAAATTTTCCTGAAATACCTAGCTATAATATTTCGGATAAGTTAGTTAAAATCCCAGCTGGATGGTTAATTGAACATGTTGGTTTTAAAGGGAAAAGATTTGATAATTATGGCGTTCATAAAAATCAAGCATTGGTATTGGTAAACTATGGTAATGCCAGTGGAAAAGATATTTTAAACTTATCTAAACTTATTCAGGAAACTATAAAACGTATTTTTGACATTAATTTAGAGGCTGAAGTAAATATTATTTAACATTTAGCGTTACTCTCAATATAATCTCAAGAAAACAAGTTACACTTTTAATTAACCAGTATAATTGTTATCTTGTTTTTATAAAAATATATGCACATTTGGTTTCACAATTAGAACTACATATAGTTAGTCTTTTAAAGGAAGGAGATAAAAGAGCCATTCCAATAATCTATGAAAATTATTCAGGGGCTTTGTTGGGAGTTATTCAAAAAATAATAAGAGATGAAGCGATGGCTCAAGATGTTCTTCAAGAAACCTTCATAAAAATTTGGAGGTATTCGAAAAAATATGACGAGAATAAAGCTAAATTATTTACTTGGCTGTATCGTATCGCTAGAAACGCTGCCATTGATAAATTACGAAGTCATAACCTGAAATTCGAAAAAGAAATCCAAATTGCCGATTCTAACGTATATAAAATATCAACAGCAGGATTAAATCAAGACACCATTGATTTACAAAAGCATGTTGCAACATTGGATGTTAAGTACCAAATAGTGTTAAAAGCCTTGTTTTTTGAAGGCATGACACAACAGGAAGCAAGTGATGAACTAGATATTCCGTTAGGTACCATTAAGTCAAGATTAAAAATTGGATTAAGGGAATTAAAAAAAATATATAGTCCATAAAACATTACAGTCATGGAAAAAAAAGTACAAAAATTTTTAAAATCTGGTTTACTGGATAAGTACTTGATTGGAGCTACTACAGCTTCAGAAACTGTAGCAGTAGAATCATTTATGTTAAAACATCCCGAGGTTAAGGAAGAATACGATTTATTGCAAGACCAACTTGAACTAGCAGCAAAAACACAAGCTGTAAAACCGCCTTCATATACTCTAGATGCGATTTTAGATACTATAAACGAAAAGCCTGTAATTCGTTTACAGCCTCAACGTAAAGTATCCGTTTGGTTTAGTATAGCTGCAAGCGTTGCTGCGCTAATATTTGCTGGAACTTCATACACACTCTACAATAACAATCAAAATCTTTCAAACGAAAATAATACAATAGCAGAAGAAATTTTTGATTTAAGAGATGATATTCAAGAAAATAACAACAAACTTGATGAAGTTATGAGACAATTCATGAAGTTAAACAATCCTGAAACAGAAAAGTATGTTTTGAGAGGAAATAATAGAGCTCAAGATTTAAAAACTGTAGCATATATTAATCCTATCGAGAAATCGTCTTTAATAGACGTTGTATCACTTCCTGAAATTTCCCAAGAGCAATCTTACCAATTATGGGCGCAAATGCAGGACAAAATGGTGAATTTAGGAATTTTGGATATTGAAGACCGCAAACTTAAATCGGTACCTTACATAGAAGATGCTTTAAGTTTAAACATCACTATCGAGCCTAAAGGAGGAAACAGTAACGCATCTTTAGAAAATTCGGTTGCCGAAATTTCCTTAAAAAAGAACAACAATTAACGTATTACACTTAGTCATTAAAAAGAGCCTTTACATTATGAAGGCTCTTTTTTTTAACTAGATTACTCTGAGAAAATGAATAGATAATTACATTAATATTTTACAAGAATGAATTATCTTTGTATAAACATTTTTACTCATGAAAATTCTATTAATTACATTAGCCTTATTAGCCATAGCAATTGCTGGAATTGCCATTAAACTTTGGGCAAAAAAAGATGGGAAATTTGCAGGGACTTGTGCTAGCCAAAACCCTATGCTCAATAAAGAAGGTGAAGCTTGTGGTTTTTGTGGAAAAACACCAGACCAATTTAAAGACTGCAACGAAACTGAGCATTCATAGGTGCTTATGAGTGTTTTAGATGTGTTATTTTACACCTTTATAGCCGTAGTCTTTATTCAGTTATTTTTTTATGGTGTTATTTTTTCGAAATTTACTTTTCATAAACATCAAAATAAAAAACAAAAAAATATTGCTGTTTCAATATTGGTTTGTGCGAAAAATGAAGCAGAAAATTTAAAAGAATTTATCCCGTTAATTTTAGAACAAAATTACCCATCATTTGAACTTGTGCTCATTAATGACAATTCCAATGATGCCACACTTAATGTCATGAAATCTTTTCAGGCTTCCAACAAAAATATAAAAATAGTCGATGTAAAACCCATTGAAGCTTTTTGGGGAAATAAAAAATACGCATTAACACTTGGCATTAAGGCATCAACAAATAACTTTCTACTTTTTACCGATGCCGATTGCAAACCGCTTTCAAAAAAATGGATAAAAGAAATGAGCAGCCATTTTACCAATAAAAAAACGATTGTTTTAGGTTATGGTGCTTATAAAAAAACCAAAGGATTACTTAATAAACTTATTCGCTTTGAGACCTTGTTTACCGCAATCCAATACTTTTCTTATACAAAAATAGGCATGCCTTATATGGCTGTTGGAAGAAACTTGGCGTATAGAAAAGAAGTGTTTTTTAAAGCGAATGGATTTATGAGCCACATGAATATTCGCTCTGGAGATGACGATTTGTTTATAAACCAAGTTGCCAATGCATCCAATACAGTAATTTGTGCATCAAAAAAAAGTTTTACCCAATCTGTTCCCGAAACATCGTTATCAAAATGGTTCACACAAAAAAAGCGTCATGTTTCTACATCTAAGTTATATAAACCAAGACATAAACTGCTTCTAGCTTTGTTTTATCTGTCACAATTTCTTTTTTGGTTTTTAAGTATATTATTATTGTTAACTCTTTTTAAATGGCAGGTAGTCTTAGGCTTAGCTCTTTTAAGGTTTACTGTGCAATTTATTATTATTGGCATGTCTGCAAAAAAATTAAATGAACAAGACATTATTTTGCTACTTCCTTTCCTTGAATTATTTTTAATTGTCTCTCAATTGGCTATATTTATATCCAATATTACTTCAAAACAAGGTCGTTGGAAATAAAATATGCCATTAAAAAAGCAAAAGAAAACAATCAAATTGCTTTCAATTTTTTGTTAGATACCTTTTGGAACGACGTGTATGGGTTTTTGTTAAAACGTACCCAAAACGAAAATGATGCCGAAGACTTTACCATTCAAACCTTTTCCAGGGCTTTCGATAAAATAAACACATATAATGAAACATATAAATTTAAAACATGGCTCATTACGATCGCAAAAAACATTCACATAGATTTTTTAAGGCTTAAAAAAACATCTATTATTAACGAGAGGAGTCATGACCATGATGAGCGTGTTAAAGAAATTATAGATGAATCGCCCACACCAGAAGACACTATTATTACAGAGCAAAATTTAGCAAAATTACTTCGCGATATAAAAAAGTTAAAGCCTCATTACCAAGAAGTAATTAATTTGAGGTATTTTCAAGAACTTAGTTATCAAGAAATATCAAATGCGCTTAATGAACCCATGAGCAATGTGAAAGTAAAGTTACTTAGAGCTAAAAAATTGTTAGCAGAAATTATTCAGAAAAAATAATGAAATTCAGTATTAAAAACCTAGGGCCAGGACTATTGTTTGCTGGAGCAGCTATAGGTGTATCGCACTTAGTACAGTCCACAAGAGCTGGAGCCGATTTTGGTCTAGGCCTGCTTTGGGCTTTATTATTAGTAAATATTTTTAAGTACCCCTTTTTTCAATTTGGCCCTAGATATGCATCTGCAACTGGAGAAAGTTTATTGGATGGATACAAAAAAATGGGTAATGGTATTTTAATTGCCTATTACGTTTTAACTTTTGGGACAATGTTTGCCATTCAAACAGCAGTAACCATTGTTACAGCAGGTTTAGCTTCATCGTTATTTGGAAATTTAGGTTTTAATCCTGAATTGGCTATTAAAATTTGGACGGTTATTATATTATCAATATGCCTTTTATTACTTATTGTTGGCAAATACAAATTACTAGACGGTTTAATAAAATTTATTATTATTACTCTATCCATAAGTACGGTTGTTGCCGTTATAGTTGCCTTGGTCAATAATACAGAGCCTGTTTCGTTGACTCAAATATTGCCTAAAGAAACATTGGAAATTGGTTTTTTAATAGCTTTCATGGGTTGGATGCCTGCACCTTTGGATATTTCGATATGGCACTCGCTTTGGGCTGTTGAAAAAAGAAAAGACGATAAGGAATTCAATGCAAAATCTGCTTTGTTTGACTTTAATGTAGGTTACATAAGTACAATTATTTTAGGCATTGGTTTTATTCTTTTAGGTTGTCTGGTTATGTATAACAGTGGTGAAACCTTTAGTAGTGCAGCTGGCGAATTTTCTAATCAATTAATAGAAATGTACACGTCCAGTTTAGGTGATTGGTCGTACATAATTATTGGCATTGCTGCTTTTACTACCATGTTTAGTACAACACTTACCACATTAGATGCTTCACCAAGAGCTATGCATAGATCAACACAGCTACTTTTTAAAGGAACATTTAAAAACGGATTCTTAACTTGGATATTTATTCTTGCTTTTGGGACTGTAATGATATTTTTTGTTTTTGCTTCAGAAATGGGCTTACTTGTTAAAATAGCGACCATACTATCCTTTTTAACAGCTCCTTTCTACGCCATAATAAATTATAAACTAATTAGCAGCAAACATACTCCTAAAAATGCAAGACCTTCATTATCAATGCATGTTTTAAGCTGGTTAGGCATTATCTTTTTAATAGGGTTTAGTATTTATTATCTAACTACTTTATAAACCGTTTTTAATTCTATACTTCGTATCTTTGCAAGCATATTTATAAAACATGAGTACCAAATCAATTACAACTGAACGTCAA
>Ga0316205_10004318_pt1 | contig 12566 bp, 8 predicted proteins | sample 3monthpyrite_MG_FD_204941 | JGI IMG/M metagenome (GOLD analysis project Ga0316205, IMG submission 204941) | Microbial mat bacterial communities from mineral coupon in-situ incubated in ocean water Damariscotta River, Maine, United States -... | ecosystem: Environmental > Aquatic > Marine >... | reverse complement strand
CAGCGCGACCAACACCGAAATCAATCAGCCGTTCATTTCGATGGACCCCAACGGTGGCCAGCCGTTGCACCTGGTGATGAAGCTGACCCGCGCCAAGCTGGAAAGCCTTGTGGGCGACCTCATCAAGGCTTCGATGAAGCCCTGTGCAGCCGCGTTGAAAGATGCCGGTCTGTCCAAGTCCGATATCGACGAGGTGGTGCTGGTTGGTGGTATGACCCGGATGCCGAAGGTCATGGAAGAAGTGACCAACTTCTTTGGCAAGGAGCCGCATAAAGGCGTGAACCCCGACGAAGTGGTTGCCATGGGCGCCGCGATTCAGGCCGGTGTTCTGCAGGGCGATGTCAAGGACGTGGTCCTTCTGGACGTGACACCGCTGTCGCTGGGTATCGAAACGCTGGGTGGCGTGTTCACCCGCCTGATCGACCGCAACACGACGATCCCGACGAAGAAAAGCCAGGTCTTCTCGACCGCCGAGGACAACCAGAACGCAGTGACGATCCGGGTGTTCCAGGGCGAGCGGGAAATGGCTGCCGACAACAAGATGCTCGGCCAGTTCAACCTGGAAGACATCCCGCCAGCCCCGCGTGGCATGCCCCAGATCGAAGTTGCATTCGACATCGATGCCAACGGTATCGTTTCGGTCAACGCCAAGGACAAGGGCACCGGCAAAGAGCACCGGATCACGATCCAGGCCTCGGGCGGCTTGTCCGACGATGAGATCGAACAAATGGTGCGCGATGCCGAAGCCAATGCCGATGCGGACAAGGAACGCAAGGAACTGGTCGAAACCAAGAACCAGGGCGAAAGCCTTGTCCACGCGACCAAGAAGTCGCTGGAAGAGCATGGCGACAAGGTCGATCCTTCGACTGTCGAGGTGATCGAGCTTGCAATCGGCGCATTGGAAGAAGCCCTTGAGACCGAAGACGTCGGCAAGATCAAAGGTGCGATCCAGAACCTGACCGAAGCAGCGATGAAACTGGGCGAAGCCATCTACAAGGCGCAACAGGAAAGCGAAGGCGAAGAAGCCGCCGAAGGGCAGCACGAACCGCGCGGCGTGGATGACGACATCGTGGATGCCGACTTCGAAGACCTCGACGACCGCAAGCGCGGGTAATCGTGGCATTGACGCTTCAAAACCGGCTCGGGAAATCCGGGCCGGTTCATTCGTTTAGAGGAGACCGTCATGGCCAAGCGTGATTACTACGACGTGTTGGGCGTGTCGAAAGGTGCCAGCGCCGACGAGATCAAGAAAGCCTATCGCAAGAAGGCGAAAGAACTGCATCCAGACCGAAACTCAGACAATCCAAATGCCGAAGCCCAGTTCAAGGAAGCGAACGAAGCCCACGAAGTTCTGAAGGACGCCGACAAGAAGGCCGCGTATGACCGTTTCGGGCACGCGGCGTTTGAAGGTGGCGGACCGCGTCCGGGCGGCGGCGGGCAGGGCGACTTTTCCTCGGCATTTTCGGATGTATTCGAAGATCTGTTCGGTGATTTCATGGGCGGCGGCGGGCGCGGTGGCGGACGACAGCGAGCATCGCGCGGGTCGGATCTGCGATACAATCTGCGGATATCGCTGGAAGAGGCGTTTTCCGGCATTCAGAAGACGATCCGGATTCCGGGTTCTGTCGCCTGTGCAACCTGCAACGGCACCGGGGCGGAAGGTGGATCCGAACCTACAACCTGCCCGACCTGTACCGGAATGGGCAAAGTCCGCGCGCAGCAGGGCTTCTTTACGGTCGAACGCACCTGCCCGACCTGTGGCGGCCAGGGTCAGATCATCAAGAACCCCTGCAAGACCTGTGCAGGCGCGGGGCGCGAAGAAAAAGAGCGCGCGCTTTCAGTCAATATCCCGGCGGGAGTCGAGACCGGAAACCGGATCAGGCTGGCGGGCGAAGGCGAGGCCGGCTTGCGCGGCGGTCCTTCGGGCGATCTTTACATTTTCGTCGAAGTCTCGAACCACACGATATTTGAACGCGACGGCCTGAACCTTCACTGTCGCGTGCCGATCAGCATGGGCGAGGCCGCACTTGGCGGCGATGTAGAAGTTCCCACGATCGACGGCGGGCGCAGCAGGGTGAAAGTCCCGGCGGGCAGCCAGTCGGGCAAGCAGATGCGTCTACGGTCCAAGGGCATGCCCGCGCTGCGCGGCGCCGGGTCAGGCGACATGTTCATCGAACTGTTCGTCGAAACGCCGGTGAACCTGACCGCAAAGCAGAAGGATCTGCTGAAGGAATTCGCAGCCCTGTCCGAGAACAACCATCCCGAGACCTCGGGTTTCTTCACCAAAGTCAAGAAATTCTGGGACGGGATCAAAACCTGACCCTGGATTAACCGGCGATTAACCACGGCGCGCGAAGGTAAGTCATGTCACCGCGCGCCGTTGCCTTGTCCGAACCACCGTTGCCGCTATTCGTTGGGCAACCCGTCCCAGCGCATCCATCTTATATCAAGGACCATCGCCAGCGCTTGCGCGCACGATTCCGGAACGGGGGGGCCGATGCGGTCCCGGATTACGAGCTTCTGGAACTGGTCCTGTTTCGTGCCCTTCCGCGCCGGGATGTAAAGCCAATCGCCCGCGCGCTGCTGGATGCCTTTGACGACTTCGCCCATGTGGTCGCCGCGACCGAGGCCCGGCTGAAGACCGTTGATGGCGTCGGCGATGCCGTCGTCACCGAGTTGAAGATCGTCGCGGCTGCCGCGACCCGCATGGCGCGCGGACAAATCATCGACCGACCGGTTCTGTCCAGTTGGACCACCTTGCTACAATATTGCCAGACGGCTTTCGCACATCTGGCAACCGAGCAGGTCCGCGTGCTGTTTCTGGATCGAAAGAACCGTCTGATCGCCGATGAATGCCAGGGTGAAGGGACGGTCGATCACGTTCCCGTTTACCCGCGCGAAGTGCTCAAACGCGCGCTGGAACTGGGGGCGAGCGCGTTGATCCTGGTCCATAATCACCCCTCGGGCGACCCAACGCCTTCAGAAAGTGACATCGGCATGACCCGCGAAATTGTCAGAGCCGCCGAATTGTTCCGAATTCCTGTGCACGACCATCTCGTGATCGGAAAATCCACCGAGTTCAGCTTTCGCGAAAATGGTTTGCTTTAACGCAACCAAACCTCGACCCGTGCGTTCAGGCGCTTGGCCCATGGATCGCCGGAACAGGCGACCGGCAGGGCGTCACCGAACCCATACAACTCGAATGTCGCGTCGCCGGTGATTCCGCCGGTCGCTTCCAAAAGATCGGTGTGCAGTTTGCGGGCGGCGGCCTCTGAATCTGTGCCGCCGAACCCGGCGACGATCAGCACCCGTTCCCGAAGCCGGGAGGCCAGAAGCGCGCGGGCCAGTGTTTCCAGCGATCTGTCGTAGATCAGTTGCGCGGTTCGGTCCGTATCCCTGTCCAGCGGAAACCCAAGTCCCAGAATTTCGGCGTCGCCCAGCGCCAACGCGATTTCACGATAGGTTTCGGTCGGGGCGCTGGCATTGGGCTGGGCCAGTGCCGCCAGCACACGATCCGCCAGCGGCGCACCGGCTTCAGGGGTCGCTGACGGGCTTTCGAAGCCTGCACGGGCAATAACCTGCGCCGCCAAGTCGGATCCCAGAAACGCGATGAAGGGAATCATGTCTCGAGGCAGTCTGCGAGCGGGCAAATAGGCCAGTGCGGGGATCAGAAACGGGGTTTCACCGCGCCGCAAATGCGCGCGATCCGCGACAAGGTCCAGCCCGCAAGATCCCGCCAGCGTGATCGGCGACAGGTTGCCCCGTGCTGAATGGGGGACCAGACCCAGATCGCGAGGCGCAACGCGAAGGCTCGCCCGAAGGTCTTCAAGCGTCTGGTGCGGAACCCGGTCCAGCACGCCAGCGAGTTCGCCAAGAACCCAGCGCGCGTCGTCAGACCCGGCACGCACATGCAGCCGCGGACCGATGTTTCCCGTGCGAAGGTCATCGACCGTCAACGCCTCGCCAGGCCCGAACCACCCCCGCACGGCGACCAGCGCGTCAAGCGCGATCAGCAGTTCCTGCGCCGGATTGTCCAGATCGCCCTGCCCGGCATCCAGCGCAATCGCCCGTTCAGCTCGTGTCGGTTGCCGGGTTGTCAGGATCATGTCCGCCTCGCCAACCGCAAGATCGGCGAAAGCCTCGGCGCTTTGGGCAATGCGAATACTGACGGGAAAGCGCCGTGATCCATCCGCTCGGCCCAGATCGAAAATCAGCGACTCGAGCCCGGTGAGCCGTCGGATCGACGGCAACCCCTGCTGCGCGGCAAATGCCTCGACCAGTGCGGGCACCAGAACCCGTGCCAGATGGGCATCCACCGTCAGCGAGAATCCCGTGGTCTGGTTGTCTCCGGGACAGGCCTCGCCGGTGCAAAGCACACGGTCACCGGCCACAGTCACCAGCCCGAACTCGGTGTCGATCTGATAGAAGCGCCCGTCGAACTGGCGCAAATCGCCCGTCAGGGCCAGTTCGCCGTCAATCGCCGTCAGGGTCACCGGCTGCGCGAACGCGGCCCCAAGATACAACCACAGCGAAATACAGGTGAGGACCCAGCGCATCAGTGACTGGCCCCCGCTTTCAGCGCTTCAAAGCGCGCCGTGGCAATGTTTGAATTTTTTGCCAGATCCGCATGGACAAGGATCGTTGCGACCCGGATTGCCCCATGTGGTCGGGTCATCTTCGACGAATCCCGGGGCGGCCTTGTCCGGATCAATGGTCGGAGCCGCCGCAGAAAGTTGCATTCGAGCGGCCATCTGGCGTGCCATATCGGCCTGCTCGTCTTCCGTCAGCGGGCGCACGCGTGCAAGCTTTTCAGTCACATCGCTGCGCAAACCATCCAGCATGGATTTGAACAGCTGAAACGATTCTGTCTTGTACTCGTTCAGCGGATCGCGCTGGGCGTAGCCCCTGAACCCGACGACCGAGCGCAGGTGTTCCAGTGTCACCAGATGCTCTCGCCATTTCCCGTCGATGGTTTGCAGCAGCATCTGTTTTTCGATGGTCCGCATGTTTTCTGGTCCGAACTGCGCCGCTTTCGCAGCCATCAGCTCATCGGCGGCCTTTTGCAGCCGTTCCGCGATGTCGGCATCGTCAACACCTTCTTCATCCGCCCAATCAGCGACCGGCGAGTCGATCCCCAGCTTGTCCAGGGCCGCCTGATGCAAGCCTTCAACATTCCACTGGTCGGCATAGGTCTTGGGCGGAATGAACTCATCGACAATATCGTCGATGACCTGGTGACGCATGTCCCGCGTGATCTCGGCCACATCGTCCGTTTCCATGATTTCCAGACGTTGCGAAAAGATCGTTTTTCGCTGGTCGTTCATCACGTCATCGAATTTCAGAAGCTGCTTGCGGATGTCGAAGTTGCGGCCTTCGACCTTTGCCTGGGCTTTTTCCAGAGACTTGTTCACCCAGGGGTGAATGATCGCCTCTCCCTCTTTCATTCCGAGACCGGACAGAACCTTTTCCAGACGGTCCGAACCGAATATACGCATCAGGTCGTCTTCCAGCGACAGGAAAAACGAGGATTTGCCCGGATCGCCCTGCCGACCGGACCGACCGCGAAGCTGGTTGTCGATCCGCCGACTTTCGTGCCGCTCGGTCGCCAGGACGTAAAGCCCACCTGCGTCCTTGACCGCCTGCTCATCGGCGGAATGGGCGCTTTCGATACGCTGGCGAATCTCGTCCGGGTTGCCCTCGGGATCGGCCGCGATGGCCTCCATCACCTTGAACTCGACATTTCCGCCCAGTTTGATGTCGGTGCCCCGTCCGGCCATGTTGGTGGCGATGGTGATCGCCCCGAATTTACCGGCGTCGGCGACGATCTGCGCTTCCTGCTCGTGCTGGCGCGCGTTCAGGACGTTATGCGGCAACTCCGCGGTTTTCAGCAGGGCAGAAAGCCGCTCGGATTTTTCGATCGAGGTCGTGCCCACCAGAACCGGCTGACCCTTGGCATGGGCCTCCTTGATCGCCTCAGTGATCGCGTCGTATTTTTCCTTGACCGACCTGTAGACCGCATCGTGATCGTCCACGCGCGTGATCGGTTTGTTGGTCGGGACTTCGACCACGCCCAGCCCATAAATCGCTTCGAATTCCTCGGCCTCTGTCGCCGCCGTTCCGGTCATGCCGGCCAGTTTCGAGTACAGGCGGAAGTAGTTCTGGAACGTGACCGAGGCCAGCGTCACGTTCTCGGGGCGGATGTTTTGGCCTTCCTTGGCTTCAATCGCCTGGTGAAGACCGTCCGAAAGACGGCGGCCCGCCATCATCCGTCCGGTGAACTCGTCGATCAGCACAATATCGCCATTGCGGACGATATAATCCTTGTCTTTCTGAAACAGCTTGTGCGCTTTCAGGCCCTGGGTCACGTGATGGACGATGGTGGTCGATTCCGGGTCGTAGAGCGACTGTTCCTCCGGCAAAATACCAAGCTCGTGCAGCCGAAGTTCAACGAACTCGTTGCCTTCGTCGGTGAATGTCGCGTTGCGGGTCTTTTCGTCCAACGTGAAATGTTCTTCACGAATCTCGGGGATCAGCTTGTCGACCGATATGTAAAGCTCGCTCCGGTCCTGGGCCGGACCCGAAATGATGAGCGGTGTCCTCGCCTCGTCGATCAGGATCGAATCCACCTCGTCCACAATCGCGAAATAATGACCGCGCTGGGCCATATCTTCGAGCTTGGGCTTCATGTTGTCGCGCAGGTAGTCGAACCCCAGTTCGTTGTTGGTGGCATAGGTAATGTCGGCTTTGTACGCCTCGCGCTTTTCGTCTTCGGGCTGCTGGGGAACAACCACGCCAGTCGTCAATCCAAGCTGTGTATAAACAGTGCCCATCCACTCGGAATCACGCCGCGCCAGATAGTCGTTCACAGTCACGATATGCACCGACCCGCCCGTCAGGGCGTTGAGGTAGGCCGGGAAGGTGGCGACAAGCGTCTTGCCCTCACCCGTTTTCATCTCGGCGATATTGCCCTGATGCATGAAGATGCCGCCCATAAGCTGCACATCAAAAGCGCGTAGGCCCAGCGCACGGTGGGCACCTTCACGGCAGTTCGCGAAAGCCTCGGGCAGAAGATCGTCCACGTTTTCGCCCTTTTGCAGGCGATCACGGAATTCATGGGTCTTTGCGATCAATCCTTCGTCGCTCAGCGCCTGAAACTCAGGCTCCAGCGCGTTGATCTTGTCGATCAACGGTTTGACGGACTTGATTAGGCGGTCATTCGGGGTGCCGAAGACCTTTTTGCTCAGTGTACCCAGACCCAACATGGCTGCGCTCTTTCTTGCTTGCGGCCAATGCTCGACCGATCGTGACCGCCTCCCGTCCGCTCTGCGCTTGTCGGCACCGCGAACGCGCCCTACAACATCTGCAATTGGAGCGTGAGAGGCGCGCCTTCCGGGGGCTTTCAAGGCACATAAGCGCCCGGTTTTGGACTGTCAACGTGGCGCACCAGCCGCGTTTTTTTAGGGCGTGCCGCCCATGTCGAACAATAGGAGTTTCCTTGTGCTAAAAACCCGTACGAGCCTGGGGGCCATTGCCCTGAGCCTGAGCCTGACAACACCGCTTGCGGCGCAAGAGCCGTCCGCTGCGACTGTCCTGGCAACGGTCGGTGGCGTGAACATAACTCTTGGCCACGTCATTACCGCCACCGATGGCCTTCAAGACCAGTACAAGCAACTTGACGACGCCGAATTGCTTCAGGGTATTCTTGACCAGATGATCCGGCAGCAGGCGCTTTCCCTGGCGCTTGGCGATACAGTTTCCACTGAAGTCGCGCTGTCATTGGAAAACGAGACTCGGGCGGTCCGCGCAAACGTGTATCTTCAGGACGTCGCAAACCGGGCCGTCACCGACGAAGCCCTGCAAGCGATCTATGACACCCAGTACGGGCAAGCCGAGGTCGCGGCCGGGACCGAGTTCAACGCATCCCACATTCTTGTCGAGACCGAGGAAGAGGCATTGGGCCTGGTTGCCGAACTGAACGACGGCGCGGATTTTGCCGAGCTTGCGCGCAACAATTCCACAGGACCGTCCGGTCCGAACGGTGGATTGCTGGGTTGGTTCGGTGCCGGACAGATGGTGCCCGCGTTCGAGGCCGCCGTGGTGAGCCTGACCGCTGGCGAGATTTCCGCCCCGGTTCAGACCCAGTTCGGCTGGCATGTGGTGAAGCTGAACGAAAGCCGTCCGATTGCGACTCCCAGTCTGGAGGACGTACGGGGTGATCTGGTCAACGCCCTTCAGGCCGAGGCGGTTCAGAACGCCCTGACGGCGGCAGGCGATTCTTCAGCGATCGAGAAGATGATCGACGGCATCGACCCCGCGCTGATCCGCCGGAAAGATCTGTTGGACTAGCTGTGATGGATTGGGACGTTTGGGAAGCCGAGTTGCGGAGACGAAAGAAGGGCTCTGGCACGCGCCGCGGTCAGAAAAGAGGCCCTGCGCCGGGTCCGGTGCGGTCTGCGCGGCCTGAACCAAAGAAAAAGGTTCTGGCCGTATCGCCGCTGGCTCCAAAGGCTTTCCCGAATTTGCCCGTGATCCGGGGCGTTCGTTTTGCCAGCGCAGCAGCGGGCGTGCACTATACCGGGCGTTCCGATGTGATGCTGGCTTATGCGGAGCCCGGGTCCAGCGTTGCTGGTGTGTTCACCCGCTCGTCCACCCGGGCCGCTCCGGTTCTGGATTGCCAGGCCAAGCTGGCCAACGCGGCTGACACAAGCGGGGGCGTCGCAATTCTGGTGAATTCCGGCAATGCCAACGCCTTCACCGGCCATCGGGGCCAACTGTCGGTCAGCGAGCTTTGTGCGGCGCTGTCTGCACGAAGCGGCGTCCCGGAAGAGTGTATTTATACGGCTTCGACCGGCGTCATTGGCCAGCCTTTGCCGCACGACCGCATCGAAGCGGTTCTGGACGACTTGCTGGGGTCACTGTCCGAAACGGACATGGCTGCCGCCGCAAACGCCATCATGACCACCGACACGTTTCCAAAGGGTGCGGCGGCTGAAATCAAGATATTTGGCGAATCTGTCCGGATTGCCGGTATCGCCAAGGGTTCGGGCATGATCGCACCGGATATGGCGACGATGCTGGTCTATATCTTCACCGATGCAACGGTGGATCAGGCTGTTCTTCAGAACATGCTTTCGGGCGTCAATGAGCGCACTTTCAACTCAATCACCGTCGATTCCGATACCTCGACTTCTGACAGCCTGATGCTGGTGGCGACCGGAAGGTCGCAAGCCCCGCCGATCACCGACCAGTCCGGTGCCGCCGCAGTTGCGTTCCGTTCGGCGTTGCACGACGTGATGCTTGATCTGGCGCATCAGGTCGTGCGCGACGGCGAAGGGGCGACGAAATTCGTTGAAGTGCACGTGACTGGAGCGACGACGCGCCGCGATGCGGACAAGGTGGCGCGGGCCATCGCCAACTCGCCGCTGGTCAAAACCGCCATTGCCGGTGAGGATCCGAACTGGGGCCGCATCGTCATGGCGGTCGGCAAGTCCGGGGCCAAAGCCGACCGGGACAAGCTGGCGATTTCGTTCGGAGACATTCTCGTGGCCGAGAACGGATGGGTCGCGGAAAGCTATACCGAGGATGCCGGTGCCGTCTATATGAAGCAGCAGGACCTGACGATTTTGGTCGATCTGGGACTTGGTATCGCCCAGGCCAAGGTCTGGACCTGCGATTTGACTCACGGCTATATTTCGATCAACGCAGATTACCGGTCGTGAAAACTCTTCTTGTGTCGGCTGTCGCACTTATCGACAAGGACGGTCGGGTGTTGCTGGCACAACGCCCTGAGGGGAAATCCATGGCCGGGCTATGGGAATTTCCCGGCGGCAAGGTTGAAAGCGGAGAAACGCCCGAGGCAGCTTTGATCCGCGAGTTGCATGAGGAACTTGGGATCGACACCTGGAAAAGCTGTCTGGCTCCACTGACATTCGCCAGCCACAACTACGGCGATTTCCATTTGCTGATGCCGCTTTTCGTGTGCAGAAAATGGACCGGAACACCCCATCCGCAGGAAGGCCAACGACTTGCCTGGGCAAGAGCGCGGGATCTGAGGGACTACCCAATGCCACCCGCAGATGTACCCCTGATCCCCATTTTGCGGGACTGGTTGTGAGGAATTCCGTGAAGGGATTGTTGCCGAGGCAGCCGCAATTCACCTAATTTTAGTCAAATGTGGTTTTTTTGTGTTCACGACGCCGATCTTTGTCGTAGAAAACAACCGCGGTCCAGTTATCGCATTCAGGATACTGCCATGCTCAGAACGATTTCACTGGGGCGCTACATGTCCGTTCAGGGGGTTTTTGTGAAAACCCTGGATAACGGAAGCATCGTCGTGCGTGTGGGAAAACGTTTTTTCGAAGGCCCGCCCGTGGGGCGTAAAGCGGCCTGACACTGGTCTGTCATCGTGAAAAAGGGCGCCGACGTGGCGCCCTTTTCCTTTGACTCAGGTAAGGTTCCGTTCGATCTCTTCCCGCTCGAATATTTCGATGACATCGCCGGGACGAATGTCGTCGTAGTTTTCGAACGCCATGCCGCATTCCTGGCCGGACTGCACTTCCTTGACCTCGTCCTTGAAGCGCTTGAGCGTTTTCAGGGTACCTTCATGCACCACCACGTTGTCCCGCAGCAGACGCACACCGGCCGAGCGGCGGGCAATCCCGTCAGTGACAAGACAACCGGCGACCTTGCCGACGCCGGATACCTTGAAGACTTCCCTGATTTCGGCATATCCGATGAAGTTCTCGCGAATTTCGGCGCTGAGCAATCCGCTTGCCGCCGCTTTCACATCGTCCACCAGATCGTAAATCACCGAATAATACCGGATCTCGACGCCCTTTTGCTGCGCGGCATTTCGTGCCGGTGCATTGGCCCGCACATTGAAGCCAAAAACCGGCGCGCCCGAGGCCTCCGCCAGTCCCACGTCGCTTTCAGTGATCGCACCGACGCCTGAGTGAAGGACGCGAACCCGGACTTCGTCATTGCCGATCTTGTCCATCGCTTGCGAAATGGCTTCGGCAGACCCCTGCACGTCGGCCTTGACCAGTACGGGCAACTCGGTGACGTTCTCGTCTTCCTTTGCCTTGGCCATAAGCTGTTCAAGCGTGGTCGCGGCACCGGCTGCGGCGCGTTTCTCCTTGGCCACGCTCTCGCGATAGCTTGCGATCTCGCGGGCCTGAGCCTCGGTATCGACCACGTTCAACACATCGCCCGCCTCGGGTGTGCCGTTCAGACCAAGAACCTCGACTGGGACCGATGGGCCCGCAGAAGCAACACGGTCGCCCTGATCGTTGACCAGCGCCCGAACCTTGCCCCACTGCTCGCCCACGACGAAAATGTCACCCTGATTGAGCGTTCCGTTCTGAACCAGAACCGTGGCGACCGGACCCCGGCCCACGTCAAGCTGGGCTTCGATCACGGCCCCTGCGGCAGCCCGTTTCGGGTTCGCTTTGAGTTCCAGGATTTCAGACTGAAGCGCAATAGCCTCCAACAACTGTTCCAGACCCTGGCCCGTCGCCGCGGAAACTTCGACATCCTGCACTTCGCCAGACATCTTCTCGACCATGACTTCGTGTTGCAGAAGGTCGGTGCGAACCTTGTCCGGGTTGGCGGCGGGCAGGTCGATCTTGTTGATCGCTATAATCATCGGAACTTGCGCCGCCTTGGCGTGATGAATGGCCTCGATGGTCTGCGGCATGACCGCGTCATCGGCGGCCACAACCAGCACGACAATATCCGTCACCTGAGCGCCCCGCGCGCGCATCGACGTGAACGCGGCGTGGCCGGGCGTGTCGAGGAACGTCAGCAGCTTCTTATCGGGACCGGCCTGAATCTGGTACGCGCCGATATGCTGGGTGATACCCCCAGCTTCGCCCGCAACGACCCGGGTTTCGCGGATCGCGTCCAGAAGAGACGTTTTACCATGGTCGACGTGACCCATGATCGTGATGACCGGGGGCCGGTCTTCCAGTTCTTCCCGTTTGTCCTCGACCGAATGGATCACGTCTTCTACATCCGAATCAGAGACGCGCACGATCTTGTGGCCGAATTCCTGGATAATCAGCTCGGCCGTGTCGGCGTCGATGGTCTGGTTCTGCGTCACCATCATGCCGTTCTGCATGAGCGCCTTGACCACATCGGCGACCCGTTCGGCCATCCGGTTGGCCAATTCCGAAACCACGATGGCTTCGGGAACCTGAACATCGCGCACAACCTTTTCGCGGACCTCGTTGCCCATGGCTTTCTGACGCGCACGCTCTTGCTTGCGTTTCATCGCCGCCATCGAGCGTTGCCGGTTGCCTTCGCCGCCCAGAGCCTGGTTCAGCGTCAGCTTGCCAGAGCGCCGGCGGTCGTCGCCGCCACGGCCCTTGCCCTTGTTCCGGTCGTCCCGGTCGCGGTCTGTTTTGCGGGGTGTCTGAGCCGGACCCGGAGCCGGACGGCCACCCGGTTGTTTGGCCGCTGCGCCAGCGGGTGCTGCATCAGCTTCTCGCGGTTTCGGCGTGGCGGGGGCGCGCTTGGCCTCCTCAGCGGCCTTTTTGGCGCGCTCTTCGTCTTCCACGCGCTGCTTG
>Ga0316205_10004317_pt1 | contig 12567 bp, 6 predicted proteins | sample 3monthpyrite_MG_FD_204941 | JGI IMG/M metagenome (GOLD analysis project Ga0316205, IMG submission 204941) | Microbial mat bacterial communities from mineral coupon in-situ incubated in ocean water Damariscotta River, Maine, United States -... | ecosystem: Environmental > Aquatic > Marine >... | reverse complement strand
ACCTGTTTTACCAAGCTTGTTCTGAACAGCATTTAATTCTGTAATCATATTATTTCGATATAACTCGTCATCTAAAATCAAATTAATCTCGTCAGCAACTAATTGTGGTTTAGCTTCAAATTGTAAAAATTCTTTTATAATGTATTTTTCTGCTACGATATTCACAAGGCCAATATGTTTGATTTTTACTAATTGGCGTAATATCAGATATGAAATAGTTGCGATTTTATAAACAATGCAGTTTGGAATTCCCATTAATGCTATTTCTAATGTTGCAGTACCAGATGCTGTGATTATGGCGTCACAACACTGCATTACATTATAAGGCAGGTCTCTTACCAGTTTGATATTAAGGTGTTTATAGTTCTCAATGTAATCATTGAATAATTCTTTATTTAAGGTGCTTGCTATCGGCAGTATAAACTGCAGATCAGGTTTATCTTTAAGTAGTTTTTCAGCTGCAGCTAACTGAATGGGGAGTACGCGTTTAATCTCACCACGCCGACTGCCCGGAAATAAACCAACCACCTTTTCGGTATTGTTTAAGCCATACTCTTCAAAACAGGCCTGTCTCTCCTTATTTGGATGGGTTTTATCAGTAAGGGGATTACCTACAAAACGAACAGGCACATTGGCGTCTTTATAAAACTTCTCTTCAAAAGGCAGTATGACGGCCATCATATCGATGATTTTGCCTATTTTATGAACACGATGCTGGCGCCATGCCCAAACCTGTGGGCTAATATAGAAAAGTACTTTGATGCCGAGTTCCTTCGCTGTTTCTGCCAGTTTAAAATTAAACTCCTGATAATCGACAAGTACCAGTAAGTCGGGAGGATCATTACGCAGGGATTCTCGTAAGGTGTTAAGGGCTTTCATTATTTTGCGATAATGGAATAAAACCTCAACCAGCCCGACCACGGCTATATCTGAACAATCAACTAATAGCTCAGCCCCAGCGTCACGTAATTGTTGGCTTCCCATGCCGTAGAATTCAACATCGGCATCCATTGCTTGCAGTGCTTTTAATATATTAGCGGCATGCATATCACCGGAGGCTTCTCCAGCGCTGATCATTATTCTTTTCATTGGTCGATTAGCTATCTTTTGGGGTTGCTATAAGAAAGTGCCTTAAAGGGTTATAACTTTAATTATGTTTTGAAGTTATAAATCTTGCTCATTAGGTGAGCAACTCTGTATTATTCATTGTTTAATTAAGCAGATGAATTGTACCGGAAAATATGATTGACGACATTGATATTGATCTTTCAGCCTATAAATTGATTGCAGGTGTGGACGAAGCGGGCAGGGGGCCATTAGTGGGCTCGGTGGTTGCAGCAGCGGTGGTGCTAGATGATTCACATCCAATTGAAGGTTTAAATGATTCTAAAAAACTGACACCTAAAAAACGTGAGATGTTGGCTGAAGAGATAAAGAACCATGCGAAAGCCTGGTCCGTTTCCTCCATTGAACCGGAGGTAATTGATGAAATCAATATATTGCAGGCTAGTTTATTGGCCATGAAAAGGGCCGTTGAGGGCCTGACTCTGGAACCGGATTTTGCACTGATTGACGGTAATAAACTGCCCGATTTAGAGTGTAAAGCTGAGGCTATTGTGAAGGGTGATGCCAGGGTGAAATCAATTGCCGCGGCATCAATTTTGGCTAAAGTTGAGCGTGATAAACAGATGTTAGATTTGCATAAACTGTATCCAGAATATGAATTTGACAGGCATAAAGGTTACCCAACAAAAGTGCATATGGCATTACTTGAAGAGCATGGTCCATGCCCTGAACACCGTAAAACTTTCGGCCCAGTTAGGCGATTATTGGAGTCTTGAGGGCGCTGTTTTTCTGGCCACATTCCAGATAAAAATCCTTACATTTGGACTACCTTTTTAGTCTAATTTGCAGCCATTCTTATGCCCTCTTTTGGAGCTTGTTCATTGAGGGTAGACCGCCGAATTTTGGTGCTCTGTCCCCTTATGGATACCACCAGAAGTCGTGCGGAGTAGTGTATTACTTCGCCAATCTGATCGGAATTACCACGAGGGTAGGGAGCAAGTTTCACCAGCTCTGTCCCTGTTTTAGCGTTCTTTTCACTATATTAAGGTACATATCCCCCGGGGATAGACCGCCGCTTTTTGGCGCTCTGTCCCCTTATTGATACCATCAAAAGTTGTTCGGAGTAGTGTATTACTCTGCCAATCTGATCGGAATTACCACAGGGGACAGAGCTCATAAAGCGAGGTCTGTCACCGAGGGAGGCGTGCCCTGGCTCTGATCAAAACAACCAGATCTCTATCTTATTCTCTTTGCCTAGTATTGACATTAAGTTAATAAGTTACTAAATATCAATAGTTTACGACAACTAGTTAATCTGTTTATCTGCTGTGAGTACAACCTGAGCTTTCATTAAATTATGACCTGACCTAGATATCTGAAAAAGTGGTTAATTTATGACGGTTTATCAGACCTTTTACCTTAAAAGTGGGAAAACACCCTGATTCTAAACCCGCTAAAACAAAAAATAGTGGTAAATGATGATTAGTGATTGTTAGTCATCGGTTTCTGTTTCATAATGGATTCAATAATTACACATAAAAAAGCCAAGCTGTCATTGCTTATAAAACAATAACTTACATAATATATTTAAAGTAGATTATATTCTAAATGAATCCTCGATTTATACACCTGCGCCTGCATACAGAATATTCACTAGTGGACGGTGTGGTTCGCATCAAGCCATTAATGAAAGCGGCTGCTGACCAAAATATTCCAGCTATCGCTTTAACTGATCAATCCAATCTTTTTGCGATGGTGAAATTTTATCGTGCTGCTATGGCTGCGGGAATCAAGCCTATTATTGGTGTGGATATTTGGCTGCGTCCAGCAGTCGAAAATGAGAAGCCTTCGCGCATGGTTTTGTTATGCCAGAACAATGAAGGTTACCTCAATGTTACCCAGTTAATTTCTCGTGCTTATCTTGATGGTCAGCACGGTGGAATTCCGATGATTGAAGTTGACTGGCTTAGAGAATTAAGCGGTGGAATTATTGCTCTTTCCGGAGGTCGAGAAGGTGATGTTGGTCGGGCGTTATTATCGGGAAACCAGATGCAGGCAGAAGCTTTACTTAAAGCCTGGCAAAATATATTTCCTGACCGATTTTATCTGGAATTACAACGTACCGGTCGGGAGGATGAAGAGGAGTATTTGCATGCCGCTGTGAGTCTGGCAATGACAACAAATACACCCGTCGTCGCAACTAACGATGTGCGCTTTTTGAGGCCTGAAGAATTTGATAGTCATGAGGTGCGGGTCTGTATTACGGACGGTCGAACCCTTGATGATCCTCGTCGACAAAAGTTATATAGCAATCAACAGTATTTACGCACAGAAGAGGAAATGTGTGAGTTGTTTGCTGATATTCCAGAAGCCTTACAAAATACAGTTGAAATTGCTCAGCGATGTAGTCTGGACGTTCGATTGGGAGAAAGTTTTTTACCTAATTTCCCAATACCCGAAGGGGATACCATTGAGTCTTACTTCATAAGGGTGTCTAAAGAAGGCCTTGATAAACGACTGGAGCTTATTGTCCCTCTTGATTCGGAAAATGCTGTTGAACGGCGTAAGCCCTATTATGAGCGACTGGATATTGAGTTGGAAGTTATCAACACCATGGGGTTTCCAGGTTACTTCCTGATCGTTGCAGATTTTATACAGTGGTCCAAAGACAATGAGATACCTGTCGGCCCGGGGCGTGGATCAGGTGCAGGCTCATTGGTGGCTTACGCTCTACTAATTACAGACCTTGATCCGTTAGAGTATGAGTTGTTATTCGAACGATTCCTCAACCCTGAACGTGTTTCTTTGCCTGATTTCGATGTCGACTTCTGTATGGAGGGGCGTGACAGGGTTATAGCTTATGTCGCAGATACCTATGGTCGAGATGCTGTTTCACAGATTATCACCTATGGTTCTATGGCTGCAAAAGCAGTAATACGAGATGTGGGGCGTGTATCCGGTCTGGGTTACGGCTTTGTAGACCGCATAGCGAAAATGATTCCCTTTGAGATTGGTATGACGCTAAGTAAAGCCTTAGAGGAGTCAGAAGACCTGGCTAACGCTTATCAGTCAGAAGCCGATGTAACCGACCTCATTAATATGGCTTTGTCATTAGAGGGTTGTGCTCGTAATGCGGGTAAACATGCAGGTGGCGTTGTTATATCGCCCTCAGTACTAACTGATTTTACGCCTTTGTACTGTGAGCAGGGTGGCCACAGTATCGTTACGCAGTTTGATAAGGATGATGTTGAAGCAATAGGTCTGGTTAAATTCGATTTCCTGGGTCTTCGAACTCTAACGATTATCGACTGGGCCGTACGAAATATAAAAGCTCGCCATGCTGATCAGCAAGAGCTGGATATTAGTCAAATATCTCTTGAAGATGAAAAAGCGTTTACATTATTGAAAGCATCCGAAACAACCGCCGTATTCCAGCTTGAATCCAGTGGTATGAAGGATCTAATCAAACGATTACAGCCAGATTGCTTTGAAGATATTATTGCACTGGTAGCATTGTTTAGACCAGGGCCTCTACAGTCAGGCATGGTTGATAACTTTATTAATCGTAAGCATGGCAGGGAAGAAGTTTCATACCCTGATGCGCAGTACCAGCACGAATCCCTCAAAACTATACTCGAGCCTACCTACGGCATTATTCTGTATCAGGAACAGGTAATGCAGATTGCACAGGTCTTATCAGGTTATACCCTCGGGGGCGCCGACATGTTACGTCGTGCCATGGGTAAAAAGAAACCGGAAGTAATGGCTGAGCAGAGGGCTATTTTCGAAGATGGAGCTAAAGCCAATGGAATTGATGGTGAGTTAGCAATGAAAATCTTTGACCTCGTGGAAAAATTTGCGGGTTATGGATTTAATAAATCTCATTCTGCAGCTTATGCTTTATTGTCATACCAAACTGCCTGGTTAAAATCCCATTACCCGGCGGAGTTTATGGCAGCCGTTTTATCTGCAGATATGGACAATACCGATAAGGTCGTCACTTTAATTGAAGACTGCCATCGAATGGAGCTGGACGTCTTAACGCCGAATATTAACCGATCTATTATCAAGTTTTCTGTACCAGAAGAAACACAGGTTTTATATGGATTAGGTGCAATTAAAGGCGTGGGTGATGCTGCTCTTGAAGGTATTATAGAAGAGCGTAACAATAATGGCATTTATAAAGATCTATTTGATTTATGTCGTCGTGTAGATGGTCGTAAAGTTAATAAGCGTGTTCTTGAGGCATTGATAAAAGCCGGTGCGCTTGAAGAGTTGGGCCCGAACCGTGCCACTTTAATGGTTCGGTTGCGCGATGCAATGCAGGGGGCAGAGCAATATCAGAAAAATGCCAGCGTTGGTCAGGATGATTTATTTGGAAGTGCAGCTGAAGAAGATAACATAGCGCCGATAGAAGAAGTCACGGTTGCAGAATGGGAAGAAGAAAAACGATTAACTTTAGAAAAAGAAACGTTAGGTTTATATCTAACCGGTCATCCTATAGAACGATATGAAAAAGAACTAAGACGATTTACAGATTGTAATTTGGGTGCTTTGGCAGATCAGAGTGATCTGGCCTCAGGTGCTGGTGGCGGATATATGTCGCAACGAAATGCAAAAAGTTACAAGCTGGCGGGTTTGATGATTGGTATGCGTGTGCGTAAAACTAAAACTGGTGGGAAAATTGTATCTGCTGTGCTGGATGATCGAACCGCACGGGTTGAAGTAAGAATTTTTGAAGAAAAATTTGAACAATATAATTATCTTTTAAATAAAGATAAACTAATAATTGTAGAAGGTAAGGTTATATATGATGATTATTTTGGTGGTTATCGCATTACCGCTGATGTGATTTACGATATAACTGAAGCCAGGCAAAAGTTTGCGCAACGGCTGGAAATTAATTTAAAAGATAATGAAGGTGATCACAGTATTGTTCAGCAGCTCAATCAGGTGTTGAATCCTTTTAGAGAAGGCGCGTGTCCGGTGTGGATAAACTATACTCGAAATGATGTGATAGCAAAACTATCCCTAAGTGATGACTGGAGAGTACAGCCCAGTGATGAATTAATTAATCGCCTGGATAAGCTGGCAGGTGAGGATAATGTTTCAGTAGTTTACTGAAGGATTGAAATTAGAAATGAATACAGAACAACCAACAACAGTTGTTAGTCTCGTTTCAGTGCTTGGTAAAGTGCTTGATCATTACGGGCTCGATAAACGGGCTATTGCGGAAAAAGTTGGCATAGATACGAGTATTGCTTATAAACCAAATGATCGTGTTAGTACGGCTAAGCTTCAAAAAGTATGGAAAATTGCAGCGCAGGAAACATCAGATCAGTGTTTAGGTTTAACCTATGCAAAATTGATTCAACCTGCATCATTGTGTGGATTAGGTCTTGCCTGGATAACAAGTGATACATTAAAAGATTCAATTAATCGTCTGATTAGATTTCAACATGCTGTCACAACATCATCCGACTATGTTTTTAACGAGTTAGATGACTGTTATCAGATCGTCATGCGTACAAAAATAAAAAAGCCAGAAAATGTATCCGTTGATGCAGGCGTGGCGACACTGTTTCAAATGTGTCTCATCACTTATGGGCCAGATTTGACAGTAGATCGTGTGTGCATTGCTCATGATGAACCTGATTGTCGGGCTAAGTTTGATGATTTTTTTGGTGTGAATGTTGAGTTTAATGCAAAAGAAAATCAGTTGTTTTTTACTAAAAATAAGTTTGACAGAAAGTTAGCAACCGCTAACCCAGATCTTGCAAGAATGAATGATCAGGTCGTAGTAGAATATTTAAAACGATTTGATAAAAAAAATATCAGTATGCAGGTGCGTGCCCGAATTATTGAAGAGTTAAATAACGGCGTGCCTAATCAGGAAAAAATTGCTAATAATTTGAACATGAGTTTAAGAAACTTACAGCGAAAATTAAAAAGTGAAGGTAATAGCTTTAAAAATATTCTTGATGAAACACGAAGTGAGTTATCAAAACAGTATTTAAGAGGCAGTGATCGTCCCATTATTGAAGTAGGTTTTCTTTTAGGGTTTTCAGAACCCAGTAATTTTGCCCGAGCTTTTCGTCGATGGACAGGTGTTTCCCCTGTTGAATACAGAGAAAAGCCAGATTAAATCGTTTTAGAGTCCCTTCCTGCAGACGTTATATTAACGTTTTTAATTGATTTTTCACCTATAAACATGATCTTGCTCACGTTTTTCATGTTATTAGTAATTGTTGGCGCTAATTGATCTGTCGCTGGCATTAACTAACCATCTAATGTTTAACCAATCTCATAAATTGTATCCACCCACTCATAAAGGAGCAAGGCGATGGATACAACATATAAATATAATAGAGCAACTGTTCGTAAGCCTGTGTCATTTATTGGAATAGGTCTGCATACAGGTAAACTAACAACGGTGAGTTTGAAACCAAGTATTGATCAGCGAGGTATCTATTTTGTAAGAACAGATGCTGCTCCAGGTCAGGGAGTTGTTGATGCTAGTTGGTGTAATGTTTCAGATACAACCTTGTCTACAAATTTGAGCAATCAATTTGATGTAAGTGTGAATACAGTAGAACATCTGCTATCGGCATTGATCGCCTGTGGCATTGACAATGTTCGAATTGAAGTTGATGGTCCAGAAATTCCTATTATGGATGGTAGTGCCGAGGTGTTTGTCGAAATTATTCGCAATGCAGGTAAGAGTTATCTTAAAGCCGCTAAACAGGGGATATGGATTGAAAAGCCTATTGTAGTTAGTGAAGGTGATAAGTATGCCATGTTGATGCCTCACTCAGTTCCAAGAGTAAGTATGTGTATCGATTTTCCGAATACAGCAATTGGTTCTCAGTGTTATTCAGTTAGTCTGGAAGACGATGGTTATTTTGATGATATTGCTTATGCCAGAACATTTGGTTTTTCAGAGCAAGTTGATGCATTGAAAGAAAGAGGTCTGGCTAAAGGTGGATCCCTGATTAATGCGGTAGTAGTTGATGGGCAGAACATTGTTAACCCAGAAGGGCTGCGAGTTGAGAATGAGTTCGTAAGACATAAAATACTCGATGTTATTGGTGATATGTCTTTGGCTGGTGCGCCAATCATAGGCCATTATTATGCATATAAAGCGGGTCATAAACTTAATCAGAAGCTACTTAAAAAACTATTTAGTGAACCTGCTTCCTGGACACAAACATCTCTGGAGCAAGGTAAGGATATGTTTTCTAATCATGATGACCTGTATGACGGAGATTTTATTCAGAAAAGTCTTAATGTAGTACCAATTAAAAGTATAGCAAGCTAGGCATTAGCGTGGGTATTATCCGGTGAGAGAAAAGGTTTCAGGTTTTCTGGAATAACTCGCCGGATTTTTTTATTATCAAGCGGGTTATATATATTGTGAATATTCTGAGGTTTTTTAAAATAAGTTTGTATTAGCTGTCATTTAATCAATTCATTGAAGGGCACCGGTTTAGCGTAATAATACCCCTGAAACATATCGCAGTTATAATTTTTAAGCATGTTAACCTGATCAAGGCTTTCGACGCCTTCAGCAATAACGTTAATATTGAGGCCGTGTGACATCGCAATGATTGCGCGCACGATAGCAATATCTTCGCTGCTGCCTGGTAAACCAGTTATAAAACCCTTATCAATTTTTAACTTACTAACTGGGAAACTTTTTAAATAACTCATAGATGAGAATCCAGTACCAAAGTCATCTATAGCAATTTGTATTCCGAGCTTCTTTAATTCATTAACTTTTTCAATAACGAGTTTACTGTCATCCATTAACGTACTTTCGGTTAGTTCAATTTCAATATGCTTAGGATCTAATCCTGATTGGTTTAAAGACTCAGTAATATTTGTTATAAATGATTTATCACGAATTTGTATACCAGAAATATTTATTGCAATGGTGAAGCTTTTTAAACCAGAGTCTATTAATTTATTAGCATGCATACAGGCAGTGTCGATTAACCATTTACCCATTGGTAATATTAAACCGGTTTTTTCGGCGATAGGGATAAATGTGTCAGGTGAAATATATCCTTTTTCAGGGTGATTCCACCTCATTAATGCCTCAAATCCTATGACTTTATCGCTTTCAGAATTGATTTGTGCTTGATAGTATAGTTCGATCTGGCTCTTTGAAATAGCTTGCCTTAAATCGCTTTCGAGTTGAAATTTATGGCTATATTTTTTGTTCATTTCAGGGTTAAAGTACTGGTAATTATTCTTGCCCCTGATTTTTGCCTCGTACATTGCCATATCGGCATTAATCAGTAAATCATTTGAGGTGCAGGTATCGTCTGGGCATATGCTAATACCTATGCTGACGCCTATGAAGAATATTTTTCCCTCAAGCTCGAAGGGGTTTGATAAAGATTCTATGCACTTTTTAGTGACGGTTGAAACGGCATTAAGGTCCTTAACATTTTCAATTATGATGGCAAACTCGTCACCACCTATACGGCATATATAGTCATTCTGGCGTAAGGTATCCGATAATCTGCAAGAGGCTTGCTTAAGAAGCAGGTCGCCAGTTTTATGACCTGCTGTATCATTAACATTTTTAAAATTATCAAGATCAAGAAACAGCAGAACCATTTTTTGATTTGATGATATGGCTCTTTGAACAGCTATGTCGAGTTGTTTATGGAAAAAATGTCTGTTTGGTAAGTTGGTTGTAACGTCGTAATAAGCTAGTTTATCTAAATGTTCTTCAGTTTTATAACGTTCAGAAAGCTCATGTGCAAGTCGTTCATCATTTACCTGAATATAAGCAAGCATCTTATTAAAACCTTCAGAAAGAATACCTATTTCATCTTCTGATTGATTGTTTATACGAATAGTATAATCATTGTCTTTTATTACGGTTTGCATTAATTCTGTTAGCTTTAATAACGGCCGGGTAATGTTTTTGCTTAGTTTAAAAAGAAGTAATGAAGCAAAAATGAGACAAATGGAAGCTATGAATAATGTATATATAAGATAGTTCTTAATGTCCGCATATATACGTGATGTGCTGGCCTTAATATATAGGTTTCCGATTTTTTTATTTTCAAATGTGATTGATTCATTTATATAAATATTACCATCAAGTGAATCGGATGACTGTTTTATTTCAGTGATTTCTAGTTTTACTGTGTCGGTCTCACTATTTTTTAAATAACGTGCGAATATTTTACCAGAATCATCATAAATTATAGCGGTATGTATGTCCTGTGATACAGCAAATGCCCGTAAAATTTGATTTGCACCATTTTTGTCATTGAAAACCAGTACTGCAATGGAGTTGTTGGCAACGATTTTTGCCTGAACTTGAATTGATTCTATAAAAAAATCACGCTGATTCCTGTATTCACTAACCACCACCATCGTAGCTGCAAATAAAAGTGTGATAATTACTACAGAAATATTAATAATAATAAATTTGCTTTGTATAGACAGATTTTTATTTTTTTGTGTGTCTATTAAAGTCATTGCTTAAATTACTTTCTTTGCAAGTTTTACTAGCTGAGGTTTTATTTTAAGACCGGATGCTAATATGGCAGTGTAGTTTATGTCGAAGGTCATCTTGCTGTTTTTTATTTCAAAGCCAACCATAACTCCGTAATTGATTGCGTTTTTTGTGTCGGACATGGTCAAGATGCTGGAGCCTTTAATCGCGCTTAGTATTTTGTTGAATTTACGTTGATCTGGAGTCTTAATGTTCAGAAAAACGATATGACAATTTTTTATGTTATCTATAATGTTTGTACGCAATATACTGATGGTTTTTGAACTAGCAGTTTTAGAGCTCAGGAGATCAATGTGGTGGCCGAACGGGTCTTTTCCATATATGCATATTCTAAGTTCTTTATCTTTATCAGGCCATTGTGTAAATCTTGCAAAGTTATAAATGAATCCTGCTTTTATCTTATATTCTGAAACACTGTCAGAATATAATTCTGATGATGAAAATATTGATAAAAACATAAAAATAAAAAGCAGGGGCTTTATCTTGTAAAAGAATAAACCATTATCAAGGGTTGCCGCTTTGCACATATGTGAAATCTTAAAAATCATATGTTGCTTTAACCCGATAAGTTCTGCCGTCTTGCATTATACTGCTCTGAGTGTGTTCCTCAGAAGCCGGGTCAGAGTATTCTTTATCAAATAAGTTATAAATGCTGGCTGATAGTATAAGGTTGTCGAATAATTTATGGCTGGAAATTGTGATATTTGTTGTGCTGTACTCATTAACAATGTTGCCCTGAGGCGTGCTTCTGTCGCCAAGGTACTGTAACTCAATGCCTATAGTAGCTTTTTTGTTGAATATCGGGTTGCTAAAATTAAATTTGAAACTGTTTTCAGGTGAGTTGGTTAATGTCTCGTCTGTGCTTTTAATTTCAGTGTCGACATAGCTATAACTTGAACGAATTCTCAAGCCTGACTTGCTAATATATTCTGCCTCTAAGTCGGAACCAATAGCGTTAACTTTATCAATATTGTCATAAAAAATATCACCATTTATATCGCTATTTAAGCCAATTAAATTAGTGGTTTCATTTTGATATAAAGATAATGATACTTTAAAATTATTATTAATATAATGTTCAATGTCGAATTCATAAGATGCAATTTCTTCAGGCTTAAGATCTACGCTCGGCAGATAACCCAGGGCTGAACCATAAAATAACTCATAGGCATTAGCATTTCGGTATGCGGTTCCATAAATTAATTTTAAAGTTGTTTCAGACCTGAGTATGTAAATTAAAGCAAGCCGGGGGTTAATAATATCTTGCTTGTTGTTTGATGTGGCGTTATCAAACTTATTGCTATCGTAACGTATACCTGCATTTATTATAATTTTTTCACTTAGTCGAATCTCATCCTGAAAATATATGCCATACAATTCACTACTTTGGTTGTCATCCAGATAACTGAAAAATGGCTCAACATCAAAATTTGTCTGATATTGTTTGCTGTTGTTTTGATACTCTAAACCCAGTGTTATTTTTTGATTATCGATTTGAGATGTTTGATAACGTAAATCAAAATTCCACCACTTACCTGTGCTGTCATCACGATTAGTCGTTATGGGGGGGTAGTCGTAAGTAAAGTCTCCACTGTAATCATATTGACCAATTGATAATCGGCTATAAATTTCTGACTCATCACTGATAAAAGTATTGTATGTAACAGAAGCCAGACTAAGAGTATCGATTGTTTCGCTGGGAGCAGTATTAAACTCCTGCTCATAAGATGCAGTCGGTATTCCTTTTATTCTATCGTTATAGGCGGCTTCAAATCCCCAGGCTTTATAGTTTAATTTTATAAATAATTTGTTTGATTCATGATAATCAAGGTTTTCTGCTATGCCGTTGTTAGTGGCTGGGTCATCAAACTCAGAAAAATATAGATCAGCACCATCGCTTTTATATTTAGATATAGAAATATAAGTTTCAATATCGTTGTCAAAGGTATTTGCTGCTGTGATGC
>Ga0316205_10004316_pt1 | contig 12568 bp, 13 predicted proteins | sample 3monthpyrite_MG_FD_204941 | JGI IMG/M metagenome (GOLD analysis project Ga0316205, IMG submission 204941) | Microbial mat bacterial communities from mineral coupon in-situ incubated in ocean water Damariscotta River, Maine, United States -... | ecosystem: Environmental > Aquatic > Marine >... | reverse complement strand
CAGTGAACCTTTTAAACTTCCTGGAAATGATCGGTTGACATCTTTACCATCTGGAACTTCTCTTGAAAAATTAATAAATCCAAATACATTTAAAATAGGGATACAAATAACTGTTCCTGATTCAACATGATTAATTTTCTGGTCAATTATTTTACGTACAACGTCGATAGAATTAATCTCATCTCCATGTAAACCCGCCATTAACATCAAAACAGGACCATCTGTTTTTCCTCTGTAAACAACAATGGGAACATCAATTTCAGTCCCTGAAATTAACTTAGCAATAGATAGCTTTATAGTTTTACATTGTCCTTTCTCTATTTTTGTGCCTGCAATTATCATAGTGCGTTTTCGATGTGTTTTATTATTTTCTCGGCTATATTTACATTTGTGGTTTTTTCAATTCCTTCTAGTCCAGGTGAAGCATTAACTTCTAGGACTAATGGTCCTCTATATGATTGAAGCATATCGACACCAGCAACACTCAACCCCATTGCTTTTGCTGCATTGATGGCTGTGGCTGTTTCTTGTGCTGTCAATTCAATCTTTAGGCCTTTACCACCTTGATGTAAATTAGATCTAAACTCTCCTTTTTTTGCTTGGCGCTTCATGGCTCCGACTACTTTTTGACCAACCACGAAGGCCCTAATATCAGCACCTTTCGACTCCTTAATAAATTCTTGAAATATAAATTTTTTATTTGCACTTTGATGAATGTTTATTATTTCTGTTGCATGCTTTCTATTAGTGATTAAAAAAACACCATGTCCTTGTGTGCCCTCTAATTGTTTTATTACAAATGGAAATCCTCCTATTGAAGTTATTATCTCATCAGTATTATAAAAATAATGAGTAAAATATGTCTTGGGCATATCTATATTTTCACAAGTTAATTTCTGCAAGCAATGTAATTTGTCTCTTGCCATTAATAACGCTTGCGATGGTACAATTGTTGGAATATTTTGTAGCTCAAATTGACGAATGATGGTTGCGCCATAAAAGGTAAAGGTTGCACCTATGCGCGGAATTAAGGCGTCTATTAGTTTTAAATTCTTTCCATTATAATAAACGACTGGTTTATTTTTTTCATTAATAATATTGCAATGCATATAATCAACAATTGCCGTATTATGCCCTCTTTTTTTGGATTCTTCTATTATCCGTTTAGTTGAATAGAGATGACTGTTTCGAGACAAAATAAGAATATTCATAACTTACTTGCCAAAAAACTCTTCAACAAGGTTGCTTATTGTCGTTAAATAACCTGGTTTAGTTGAATCTAACCATATGGCATCTTGTTCTTTTCTTAACCAAGTCCACTGTCTTTTTGCCAGTTGTCTAGTGGCTACAATTCCTTTAAAAACCATATCATCATAGCTCAATTCACCATTTAAATATTGCCATACTTGACGGTATCCAACACAACGCATAGAAGGCATATCAAATTGTATTTTTGAATTGGCTTTTAGTTTCTCTACCTCTTCAATAAAACCCTGATTAAGCATTAACTCAAATCGTTGTTCTATGCGTTTGTGTAATAATTGTCTTTCTGGGGCTATAATAATCTTTAAAATTGAGTAATCTAATTTATTGCCTTCATCTTCTTGATGAAGTTGAGTCATGGATTTTCCAGAAATTTCGTAAACCTCAATGGCTCGTTGTATTCGTTGGGGGTCATTATTATTTATTCTTTTCGCAGATTCAGGATCAATTCTTTTTAAGTAATCATGCATATAATCCCAGCCATTCTCATTGGCAAGATTGCTTAATTTTAAACGAATGTTTTTATCTGCAATAGGAAGTTTTGATAAGCCATTTTCCAAACTGCGATAATACAGCATGGTGCCACCAGCAAGTAATGGCATTTTATTTTTTTGAATTGTAGATTCCATAATGTTATAAGCATCACTACAAAATGTCGCTGCAGAATAAGATTCCCATGGTTGTATAATATCAACCAAAGCATGTGGTGCTCTTATTAGGGTGTTTGCATCGGGTTTGGCAGTGCCAATATTCATGTCTTTATATACAAGTGCTGAATCTACAGAAATAATCTCACAAGCATACTTTTCATGTAAATATATGGCAGCATCTGTTTTTCCAGCTGCTGTAGGACCCATTAAGAATATGGCTTTTTTCTTCAATTGATTTGGCTTATACTAAAGTGTTTATTATACATAAATTTAATGCAGCTGTTTGTTAGATATTGTTAAGATGAAATTAAATAATTGTTAGTATTTAATTGTTTTGTGAACTATTGGTGTTAAGGAACACAACTGTCTAAAAATGCAACTATTGATGTAAAAACGGGATTATTTGGAATCAACTCATGGCTAAACCATGGTGATATTAAACTCCAAAAACCTATAATCACGATAAATAAACCAGCTCCATATCGAATGCCTTTAGATTGAATTTTATTTTTAAAATTTTTCATAAACCCTGTTGCTACCAACATAGAAGGCAACGTTCCAAACCCAAATGCCAGCATAAATAGACTTCCATTCACAATGTTTTGTGTTGATGCAGCACCAATTAAAACGCCATAAAGCAACCCACATGGAATCAATCCCCATAACATTCCTTTTAAAAAATGTGCCGCATGAGAATTAATATTATTTATTGAATGCAACTTGTTTTTCGCTTTCTGCCAAAAATAATTGTTTGCATAAGGTGCTTGCAAACTGGATTTGTTAAGTACAATTCGCGACCCTAAATAAATTAATACAAGTCCAAGAAAACTTCTTATCCAAAACCCAATGGTAGCAAGAGGAATTTGTAATATAAAACCACGTACTAAGCCAGATACAATCAACCCTAAAATAGTATAAGTTAATATTCTTCCTAAATTAATAAAGATTATGGTTTGAGTAGAAGGGTTGTTTTTAGCGAAAAGTCCACATAAGCCACCACACATTGCCAAACAGTGAACACTTGAAAATAAACCGATGAGAAAAGGTGTGACTAAACCCATAAAAACTGGTTATTCTTCCTCATTGGATTTTAAATATTCTTTTTTATCCTCATCATCAAGAATAGAATAAGCAGGCGTATCTAAATCGTCAAATTGATTATTTTTCACGGCCCAGAAAAATGCCCATATGGCAAAACCTACCAAAATCAAACTCATAATGACTAATACAAAAATAATACTCATTTGTTTTCCACATCGACGGTTTCATTGTGTGGAATAACGTAATTTCTGGCCTGCATTTTCTCATTGAGTGGTATGTTTTTTAATGCATTAGCAATCAACTCCATTGTCAATGCAACCGCACCTCTGTTTTCTTCAACTAATTTATAGGCTGCAGCTCCCATTGACGTTCTGGTGGCAGGGTTTTCTATTAATTGCTCCATACTGTGAACAATATCATTGGCATTTTTCACTAATTTTGATCCTCCACAATCATGCAGCAACTGAGTTATTTCAGCGAAATTGTGCGTATTTGGTCCTACTAGAACAGGTAAATTAAATACAGCGGCTTCTAGTACGTTATGACCACCAATATTTGATATTGAACCACCTACAAAAGCAATATCAGATGCGGCATAAAACTCTAACATTTCACCCATGGTATCAACAATAAAAACATATGCATTGATATCATACAATCCACATATACTGCGGAGTTGTGTATTAAATCCCTTTTGAATACAGGCTTGAGTAGTTACTTGGAAGCGTTCTGGATGTCTGGGCACAATGATTAATAACAATTTTGGGTATTTCTTTTTTAGAAAACTGTAAGCCTCTAATAATTCTTTTTCATCTTCTTGATGGGTACTGGCTGCTATCCAAATTAAATGGTTTTTAGCACAATGTTCATGAATGGCTTTGCCTTTTTCAATTATTTCATCTTCAATAATAATATCAAACTTAAGACTACCCACAACATAAATTTTGTCAGCGTCACAGCCTAATCGAATCATTCTTTCTGCGTCTGTTTTAGTTTGTGCAGCTACAAATTTGGTATTATTTACTGCCATTGTTGCCAATGATTGAACCCATTTATATCCCTTAAGAGACAATTCAGATAATCTGGCATTTGCAACCACAATGGGTATGTCTCTCTTTTTACAAAACCTAAACAAATTCGGCCAAATTTCTGTTTCCATTACAACAGCCAATTCTGGATTTATTTTTTTTAAAAACCGTTTGACCGCTCCAGGTAAATCATAAGGCAGATAAAGGTGAAAAACAGTGTTTCCAAATATTTGCTGAACCCTATCTGAGCCTGTTGGCGTTACAGTTGTTATGACAAAATCATAATCCTCATAGGTTTCCATCAATGCTTTAATTAAAGGGATGGCGGCATTTACTTCGCCCACTGATACTGCATGTATTAATATCGATTTTTCAAAATTAGGATTTGGGAACACGCCGAACCTTTCTCTCCAACGGCGAAAATATGCAGGTGCTTTTATGCCTCTACTGGCAAGGCGAAATAATACCACAGGCGTTAAAAACGCTGTAGCTAAAGAATATAAACGGCTTTTTATTTCAAGTTTCAAAATATCTCAACGAATTATTTTGTTAGAGTGGGCATCATGAATAGTACTGGGATTAGACTCTGTTCCTGTTGATGCATTAACATAAAAATCTATTTTATCACCAAAAACATCTTTTATGTCTCTAATTGATACCAAATCATCTTGTTTTGAAATATTTGCACTGGTTGAAACCAAAGGTGAGTTTAATTTATCACATAACTGTTTAACGACAGAATGATTGCTTACCCTAACGGCAATACTATCAAATTGGCCTGAAATCCAGGAAGGCACCCGTTTTGATTTTGGAAATATCCATGTGTGGTGACCTGGCCAAGATTTTAATGCTCTGGCTAAATCATTAGATTCAATGGGTTGAATGAGTGGTAATATTTGCTGCACATGGGATGCAATTAATATTAATCCTTGATTAACGTTACGCTGTTTAAGTTGCAATAATTGATAAACAGCTTTTTTATTAAATGGATCACAACCCAAACCAAATACTGATTCAGTAGGGTAAGCAATAACACCACCATTTATAACAGATTCTGCTGCTTGATTGAGCTGGTTCTCACTAATCATGTTTATTTTTGAGCTGTTTTCTTTTTGGCTACTTTCTTTTTGGTTTTTTTCTTAGCTACTTTTTTCTTTGTCGTTTTCTTCTTAGTTGTTTTCTTCTTAGTTGTTTTCTTCTTAGTCGTTTTCTTTTTAGCTACTTTCTTTTTGGTTTTTTTCTTAAAACGAGATTTTTTATCTGGGGTGTTTGCCAAAATTTCTATGCAATCTTCATGGGTTAAAGTCTTTGGGTCGGTTCCTTTAACAATTTTTCCATTTTTCTTGCCATCAGTAACATAGGGCCCCCAACGTCCATTTAAAATTTGAATGCCATCGTCAAACGTTTCAATTATTCTATTGGCATCTGCAATTTTCTTTTCTTTAACCAGCTCTAGGGCCTCTTCAAGGGTAATTTCATAAGGAGAATATGTATCTTTTTTAATAGAAACAAATTTATTATCATACCGAACATAGGGACCAAATCTACCAATGTTTGCGCTGACTTTTTCACCTTCGGGAGTTTCCCCTAAATGTCTGGGCAGCCTAAACAAATCCATGGCTTCTTCATAAGTAATTTTGTCAAGCTTTTGTCCAGGAAGCAATCCTGCAAATTGTGGCTTATCTTCATCATCACGTGTACCTATTTGAACAAATGAACCATACTTTCCTACTCTTGCCGTTACTGGCTTTCCTGTTTTCGGATCTGTACCAAGCTCTCTTTTGTACTGTGCTTCTTCTCTGCTAACAGATTCTTCTTTATCGTCTATAAGTGTTTTAAACGGTTCCCAAAATTGTTTTAATAGTGGTACCCATTTTTGCTCTCCTCTAGACACGGCATCTAATGAATCTTCCAATTTTGCCGTAAAGTCGTAATCTACATATGTTTCAAAATGTTTTTGTAAAAACCTTGAAACGACTTTTCCTATGTCTGTGGGATGAAACCTTTTTTGCTCTAATTCAACATAATCTCGATTCAGCAATGTACTGATAATTGAAGCATATGTCGAAGGTCGACCAATGCCATGTTCTTCTAAGGCTTTTACTAAACTGGCCTCAGAGTATCGTGGTGGTGGTTCTGTAAAGTGTTGTTTGCCAGTAATATCAACGACTTTAGATACGTCTCCTTCTGCTAATCTTGGCAACACATTTTTATTTTGTTTCTTTTGGTCGTCTTTTCCTTCTTCGTAAACGGTTAGAAAACCTTTCTTAATAATTGTTGATCCAGTTGCTCTAAAAGCATGCCCATCGCCAAATTCATAATCAGCTGAAACAGTACCAATGAGTGCATTAACCATTTGACAGGCAAGTGTGCGTTTCCAAATCAAATCATAAAGCCTTAACTGGTCACTGTCTAAACTTGAAGCAATTTTCTTTGGTACCAATTGCGCATTTACCGGTCTTATTGCTTCATGTGCTTCTTGAGCATTTTTTGATTTGCCTTTGTAAAAATTCGGATTCTCTGGTACCAACTCAGGTCCGAAATTATTGCCTATGGTTTGACGAATATCTTGTAAGGCATCTTGAGACAGTTGAATAGAGTCCGTACGCATATAAGTAATTAAGCCTTGAACCGTTCCATCTACAGACATTCCTTCATATAGTTGCTGTGCAATTTGCATGGTTTTTCTGGTAGAGAAACCTAGTTTTCTGGCAGCTTCTTGCTGTAATGTTGAAGTAATAAAAGGGGGTGCAGGGCGTCTTTTTCGTTGTTTTTCTGTAAGTTTTGTTACCGTTAAAGATTCACCTGCTTGGGCTTTCAGCTTTTCCAATGCCTCATCAACTTGCTTGCCATTATTTAAATCAAACTTCTTCAGTTTTTGACCATTATAATGGGTTAGGTTTGCGATGAACTCATAATTGTCCTTTTGCATCGGAGTAGAGACTGTCCAATACTCTTTTGGATTAAATGCATCAATTTCTTCTTCACGGTTAACAATCATCCTTAAAGCAGGGGATTGAACGCGTCCTGCTGACAACCCTCTTCTTACTTTCTTCCAAAGCAATGGAGAAAGATTAAATCCAACCAAATAATCCAATGCACGTCTGGCTTGTTGTGCATCAACCAAATCCGTTGATAGTTCTCTAGGGTTTGCTACTGCTTGTTGTATTGCATTTTTAGTGATCTCACTGAAAACAACACGGTAAATATTTTTATCTTTTAATATCTTTTTCCCTTTTAATATTTCAGACACATGCCATGAAATGGCTTCTCCCTCTCTATCTAAATCAGTTGCAAGATAAATGCTCTCAGCCTTTTTTGCTTCTCGAACAATGGCATCAATGTGCTTTTTGTTTCTATCAACTTCAACATATGTCATTTCAAAGTTGTTTTCTGTATCAACTGCTCCTGTTTTCGGCAACAAATCTCGAATGTGGCCATAGGATGCCAAAACTTTATAGTCTTTGCCTAAGTATTTTTCAATTGTTTTTGATTTTGCCGGTGATTCTACTATTAATAAGTTTTTTGCCATATTAGTGTTCGTAAGTTTCTTCTGTTTCAAACAATAACGCTTCTAAATTTGCGAAAGCTTGCTCTTGATCTGGTTGTGAAAACAATAACATTAATGTTAACCACTGTAAATCATCTACATCAAATTGATTGATTTCGAGTTTCATAATAGCATTAATCAATATCTCTCTTTGGACATTGCTTAATATGTTTGAATTATTTAAATACAAAATGAAATCTTGACATTCTTCGTCAATTCTTAGATTTTCTGAGTCTGTGAAAACCCTAAAACTATCATTTTGGATTTTCATATTTTGATATGATTGGATATCGTCTTGTAATTCTTCTAGCCAACTAAAGGCATTATTTATTGTTAAGGCTGCAAAACCAGCCTGATGCAATCCATTTTGAATTGACTTGTCATTTAAATCAGTATCTTTGTTTTCGTATAAATAATTTTCAAATAAATAAAGTAATAGTTCAACGATGTTTTCATTCATATGCGTATATATTTTGCTCCAGGTAATGCCTGTATTTTGTCTTCTAACTCCAGTATTAATAGAATAGAAGAAACCTCTTGTGTTTTCAATCTACTCTTTTCAATAATGTCATCAATGGGCGTTGCTTCATACATAATATGCTCCAAAACCATTTGGTGATCATTATTTTCGTCTTTAATATAAGGATTTTTTGAAGATTTAACAGTTTTATCATCAAGTATGGACAATTTTTCTTGAATTTCAACAGATAAAGACTGAGCAAGTGGAGTTAGCTCTTCTAAAATCTCTTCAGCCGATTCTACTAATTTAGCACCTTGTTTAATCAATAAATGGCAACCTTTTGCCATTGGAGAATGAATTGAACCTGGAATCGCCATCACTGGTCGATTAATTTCCATGGTCTGTCTTGCTGTTATTAAAGTACCACTTTTAATGCTAGCTTCGATAACCAATGTTCCCATAGATAAACCACAAATAATTCTGTTTCTTCTGGGAAAATTATGGGCATGGGGTTTGGTTCCAATTGGAAACTCAGAAATAAGCGCTCCATTTTCTACAATTTGATGGGCCAATTCTTTATGTTTTGCAGGATATACCACATCAAGACCTGTCCCCATTACTGCAATTGTCCTGCCTCCTGATGATAAAGCTGCACTATGGGCTTTCCCATCAACACCCAATGCCAAACCACTGGTAATAACAATGCCCTTTTTCGCTAAATCATAACAAAAAGAATGGGTGTTTCTGAGCCCAACAGCACTTGCATTTCTGCTACCTACAACAGCCAGTTGAGGTTGTAATAACACATCAGGACTACCCGTTACAAAAAGCAACGGAGGTGGGCTGTCTGTTTTTTTTAATAATGGCGGATATAAATCATTATCGATACCTAATAAGGAATTATTATCTTGTTCCAACCAAAGAAGATCTGATTTTATAATATTCAGGTCTGGTTTTTTTAATAAGGCTTGGGCTGGTTTGGGTATATTAAGGTGGTTGGGATAGTTAGATTGATAGAAAACATTTTCTACTCTACCAAAATAGTTGATTAAATTTGAAATTCTACTGAATCCTAATCCTTTAATTCGAATCAGCATTAACCATGCTTGATTATAATCTATCATCTATCTCCTTTATTAAAAAGCCTCTTATAGATAAAGAGGCTTTTTTCCATGTTTTTTTAAGGGGCTCTTACAAAATCTAACAATTGAACTGGTCTATTTCCATCGACGATTATTGCATATGAAATATGCTCAAATGTTTTAAACACCATAATATTTGCAGCGTGTTCTTCTGGTAAAGTCACCTTTCCTAATGAAGGTTTAAAAAATGTTTTTACATCTTCACTCGGATGCATCACTTCATCTCTAATCACTCGAGCAGGGCGTTTAACATCAAATACATCACCAGTTGAAATACCATCAAGATTGCCTCTGCTTATGGCTATAATTTGCCACTTACCACTTTTAAAATATGCATTGCTTAATGCGATAACTCGAATATTGTCATCATTAGTTGTTGCCGCTCTTGGTTGGAAGTATGCATCGAAGTTAGCTTCTTCATAGGGAAGTACTAAATCACCTTCTCTTACTTCTATGACATTATTATTAACAACCATAGTAGTAATACCATCTATTTCAGATCTAACAACCTCTGCTTTTGCAATTATTTCAACTTCATAACCCAAAACATCAACATAGTCCCAAAAAGTATAGTTAATGTGGTTTTTCCAATAATTAGTGAATATTGTTGAAAGTGTGTATTTACTGGTTTTTTTCCAATTCAATGATTCCGTTCTGCGCTTCTTATAGTTGGAATCCTTGTATGGATAATCAACAGGTATATCGCGGTATAAAACTCTGGGTCTTGCAATTGAATAATACTCTCCTTGTCTTGCACCATTTGCATGTCGAACATAGAGATTGTTGGTTTCAGAACCTAAAATATGCTCTTGCTCTAATGCTACAACATAAGAGGCATTTTCAATGTCCTGTTCATTGAGTATTTTGAGATTTTTAAGAAAAGGTTTAATATTGTCTAAAGGAACTGTAGTGATCGCATTTTCATGTGATATTTTTCTGCCTTTTGGCGACAATTTTATGGTTGGATGTCCACGAGTTACTTGTAATTGTGGTTTACCATCTAAATATACCAGCGAAATAACATCACCTGGATATATTAAATGGGGGTTTTCTATTTGAGGGTTTGCATGCCAAACTTCTGGCCAGACCCAAGGAGATTTTAAAAATCTTGCAGATATGTCCCATAAAGTGTCACCCTTTTGAACAGTATATGTATCTGGGTGAGATGGATTCAATTCTATTTCAGCATTAATGCTGGTATTTATTAAAAATATTGTAATGAAAAGTAAATGTAGTTTTTTAAGCATTTCCGACAAATCCTTGATTTCTATATGATTAGTTTATCCATATTATGCAATAAGTTAAACTAAAATATGTGATTCAAGTGGCATTTTTTAGAAAAAAGACTCTTTTTGCATATCAAATTGTCGGTTTTTATACTATTGTCTTTCTAAATTTACGCCCAATATTATAATATATTAAGATTATACAAGGCTTATATGCCTTTAAAATCTTGGTGTAAACTTCAAAAATCATTGCAAATCTATATAACATGACAATTTTAAATATACTGACAATACCTGACAAACGACTAAAAACTGTTGCAAAACCAGTTGAAGTCTTCGACGTTGATTTAAAGAACCTGGTTAAAAGCATGTTGACAACCATGTACGATGCTCCTGGCATTGGATTGGCTGCAACTCAAGTAAACGTTCACAAGCAAGTTGTGGTCATTGATGTTTCAGAAGAAAAAAACCAACCACTTTGTTTGATTAATCCAAAAATAGTCAAAAAAGATGGTCAGCAAATTCATGAGGAAGGGTGTTTATCAGTCCCAAATATATATGCAAAAGTAAAAAGGGCTAGCTTTATTATTGTTGAAGCTCAAGACGTAGATGGAAACAATATTTCAATTGAAGCAGAAGAATTACTGGCCGTATGTATTCAACATGAACTTGATCATTTAAAAGGTATTGTTTTTCTTGATCATTTATCACCATTGAAAAGAAAGATGGCATTAAAAAAGCTAGAGAAAGACAATGATTGAACTCTAAACAGCTGTAACTCCTAACGGCTGGAAAATATCAATCATGCTTGAAGAACTGGGTTTAAAAACATGTTGAATTATAAAACTTTAAACACCTTAACCAATGGGTAGAAAAATTGCTAGCCGTTCAGCAGCCTTTAAAGGCATCAACATTCCTAAAAAAGCGGATGCTGAATCTATTATAAAAATAGGAAAAAAGCTCATTCAGTAATCAAACTCTGCTATTACTGGCGTGTGGTCAGAAGGCCTTTCCCAGCCTCGAGGAACCTTATCAATATAAGCGGCTGTTAACATTTCACTCATGGGTTCATTTGTCAGGATTAAATCAATCCTTAAGCCTAAGTTTCTTTGAAAACCAGCCATTCTATAATCCCACCATGAATAATGTCCTGCGTCATCATGTAACAGTCTAAAGCTGTCATCAAAGCCTAAATCTAATATGTTGTTTAATTTTTTACGCTCTTTGTCAGTACACAAGATTTTTCCTTGCCAATATTCTGCGTCCCAGACATCTCTTTCATCGGGTGCTATATTAAAATCGCCCAGAACTATAACGTTTTCATATTCTTGTGTCTGATTTTCTATAAAATTAGTAACTTTTTCAAGCCAGTCCATTTTGTACTGATATTTTTCCGATTCAGGTTCAGAGCCATTAACAACATAAAGGTTGATAATTCTGATATCGTCAACTGTTGCTGCTAAAATTCGACGTTGAGGATCATCAAGTCCATCAATATCAGTGATAATATCTTTTGCAGGTGTCGAACTGATGATAGCAACACCGTTATATGTTGGCTGGCCAGAATAAACCACATGAAACCCAGCAGATTCGATTTCTGATTTTGGAAATTTTTCGTCTGTTAATTTGGTTTCTTGTATGGCCAATACATCAGGACTGTTTTCCTTAGACCATTCTAAAACGTGATTTAACCTAACTTTAAGTGAATTTACATTCCAACTAACTATTTTCATATTTTTCTATATCAATGTACTTAACTGCGAACTTTATCACAGTTTTACTTGCTTGCCATTATTAGTATACAATACTAAAAAAGAAACGTAGGTTAAAACACATGAAAACATTTTCTGTTCATTGTCTGGGTCGTATGGGTTTCGGACACAGAATTACACATAATGGTAGCGACATTATTGACTTCGATAATTTAGGAGGCAACAATAATGATCGATTGAGCAACTATTTAGCTCAACAAATGAATTGGTCGGCTATAAACGATTCTGCATTTGAAAACATGGTTGCTTCCAGTAATTATGAAACTTTAAACAAGACATTGGTACAAATGTGGCAAGATCACCATGTTAATGGGATGAACCGTGATGGACCCGCAGAAGAAATGGAAAGGTTGGTTGTTGCCAGAGCTTTACACAGTAAAAGACAACTTTTAGAAGTATTAGCTGATTTTTGGCACAATCATTTTAATGTATTTTC
>Ga0316205_10004315_pt1 | contig 12569 bp, 6 predicted proteins | sample 3monthpyrite_MG_FD_204941 | JGI IMG/M metagenome (GOLD analysis project Ga0316205, IMG submission 204941) | Microbial mat bacterial communities from mineral coupon in-situ incubated in ocean water Damariscotta River, Maine, United States -... | ecosystem: Environmental > Aquatic > Marine >... | reverse complement strand
GCAAGAGGATCCTGCAGCAGCGGCGCGCATTTTCAAGGCTTTCGTGAAAGATAACGATAAGTTAATTGTGAAGAGCATTGCTCTTGGCGATAAGCTTATGGACGCTTCACAACTTGAAATGTTGGCCAAAATGCCTACCCGTGACCAAGCCCTTGGCATGCTCGCAGGTGTTATGCAGGCCCCAGTCAGCAAGTTCGTTCGTACTGTTGCAGAACCAACCAACAAGTTGGTTCGTGTATTGGCTGCGGTTGGCGAATCGAAACAAGCTGCTTAAAACTTTGGAATCAATTCACCATGTTGGTGGTTGATTAAAAATTTAACTTTATTTTAATTAGGAGAAATAATCATGGCTGTCAGTAAAGACGATATCCTAGAAGCTATTTCCAACATGACTGTTGTTGAGGTCGTTGACCTTGTAGAAGCAATGGAAGAAAAATTCAACGTTAGTGCTGCTGCACCTGTTGCAGCTGCTGCTGCACCTGCTGAAGGTGGCGCTGCTGCCGCTGAGAAAGACGAGTTTGATGTAATGCTAACAAGCTTCGGTGACAACAAGGTTTCTGTCATTAAAGCTGTTCGTGCCATCACAGGTCTTGGCTTGAAAGAAGCCAAAGCTATGGTCGAAAGTGCACCTGCCGCAGTTAAGGAAGGCGCTACTAAAGACGAAGCTGCAGATATACAGAAGCAGTTGGAAGAAGCAGGCGCAAGCGTAGAGCTTAAATAAGCTCTACGTGCGTTTAGCATATTCCACAATGTGGCAGTTTGTGGCGGGTGGTCGAAAGATCACCCGTCCGCTGCCTTTTTGTCTTTGCTCGGTGTTGCGATAGTCGCAATAAAACCGGGTTGAGATTACAGAATTTATTATTGCTGAGGGTTCGAGATGGCTTACTCGTTTACTGAAAAGAAGCGGATTCGGAATAGTTTCGGCAAACGTCCTGGTATTATGGACGTGCCTAATTTATTGGCTATTCAAGTCAATTCCTATCGTAGTTTTCTACAGTCCGGTGTGTCTGTGGAAGAGCGTAGAGACAAAGGGTTGCATGCAGCCTTTTCATCCGTATTTCCGATTATTGGTTACTCAGGCAGTGCTGCCTTAGAGTATGTAAGTTACCGTCTCGGTACACCGGTATTTGACGTTAAAGAATGTCAGATGCGTGGTGTGACTTACTCAGCACCATTACGCGTTAAATTGCGCCTGGTTATCTATGATAAAGAATCCAGTGCAGCAGAAAAACCGGTTAAAGACATTAAGGAACAAGAAGTCTACATGGGTGAATTGCCACTTATGACAGATACTGGTGCCTTTGTTATTAACGGTACAGAACGCGTTATCGTATCCCAGTTACACCGTTCACCGGGTGTGTTCTTTGATCATGATAAAGGTAAGACCCATTCATCGGGTAAATTACTTTTTAACGCACGCGTGATCCCATACCGTGGTTCATGGTTAGATTTTGAATTCGATCCTAAGGACAATGTATTTGTTCGTATCGATCGTCGTCGTAAATTACCAGTAACCATCCTGATGCGAGCCCTTGGTTACGGTAACGAAGAAATTCTTGATATGTTCTTCGATACTGATTCCTTCACACTTGGCGCTGAAGAGTCAGTATTGGCATTAGTGCCAGAACGTCTACGTGGCGAAACAGCCATGTTTGATATGAAAGCGAAGAAAAAAGTCATCGTTGAAGCGGGGCGCCGCATTACAGCTCGACATATTCGTGAATTCGACAAGGCAAGTATTAGTGAACTGGAAGTACCTAATGAGTACTTGATTGGTAAGGTCATCGCGCATGACATCATTGATAAAGTATCTGGTGAGTTGGTTTGTGCGGCGAATGCTGAAATCACTGAAGAGTTGATTGCAGAATTGCGTGAAGCTGAAGTTACTGATTTCAAGACGCTTTACACCAACGAATTGGACTGTGGTCCATTCATTTCTACAACGCTGCGAATTGATGCAACAACCAATGCACTTGAAGCCAAGGTTGAGATCTACCGCATGATGCGTCCTGGCGAACCACCTACCAAGGATGCAGCAGAAAACCTATTTAATAACCTGTTCTTTAACCCAGAGCGTTACGACCTGTCTGTTGTTGGTCGTATGAAGTTCAACCGTCGTGTTGGTGTTGAAGAAATCACAGGTGAAGGTACCTTATCGAACGACGATATTCTTTCGGTGATTAAGACTTTGCTGGATATCCGAAATGGTAAAGGCATCGTTGATGATATCGACCATCTTGGTAACCGTCGTGTTCGTTGTGTCGGTGAAATGGCAGAGAACCAGTTCCGCGTTGGCCTGGTTCGTGTTGAACGTGCGGTTAAGGAACGTTTGAGTATTGCAGAAAGTGAAGGCCTGATGCCTCAGGAACTTATTAATGCAAAACCTGTTTCAGCGGTTATTAAAGAATTCTTTGGTTCATCACAACTTTCACAGTTCATGGATCAAAATAACCCGCTTTCAGAAGTGACGCATAAACGTCGTATTTCTGCATTAGGGCCGGGTGGCTTAACACGTGAACGTGCTGGTTTCGAAGTACGTGACGTACATCCAACTCACTATGGTCGTGTTTGTCCAATTGAAACTCCTGAAGGCCCGAATATTGGTCTGATTAACTCATTGGCTGTTTATGCACGTACTAATGATTATGGTTTCCTTGAAACGCCTTATCAGAAAGTTGTTAACGGTAAAGTAACGAGCGATATCGAATATCTTTCTGCGATTGAAGAAAGCCGTTACATTATTGCGCAGGCAAATGCAGAAGTGGATCCCAAGGGTGCTCTGCAAGATGAATTAGTTGCTTGTCGTCACTTGAACGAGTTCACTTTGTCTACCGCAGATAAGGTTGACTACATTGACGTATCTCCACGCCAGATTGTATCTGTCGCGGCAGCATTGATTCCATTCCTTGAGCACGATGATGCTAACCGCGCCTTGATGGGTTCGAACATGCAACGTCAAGCAGTACCGACGTTACGTGCAGACAAACCATTAGTGGGTACCGGTATTGAACGTACTGTTGCGGTCGATTCTGGTGTAACTGTTATCGCCCGTCGCGGTGGTGTTGTTGATACTGTTGATGCCGGTCGTATTGTAGTTCGCGCTAACGATGATGAAACCATTGCTGGCGAACCTGGTGTTGATATTTACAACCTGACTAAATACACACGTTCTAACCAAAACACTTGTATTAACCAGCGTCCGTTGGTGAAAAATGGTGACGTGGTTACTCGTGGCGATGTAATGGCTGATGGTCCTTCTACTGATATGGGGGAATTGGCATTAGGTCAGAACATGCTTGTGGCATTCATGCCATGGAATGGTTACAACTTTGAAGATTCAATTCTTATCTCAGAACGTATCGTTAAAGAAGATCGTTTCACGACAATTCATATTGAAGAACTGACCTGTATATCACGTGATACCAAGTTGGGGCCTGAAGAAATTACGGGTGATATTCCAAACGTCGGTGAGTCTGCGCTTTCCAAACTGGATGAATCAGGTATTGTTTATATCGGTGCAGAGGTTAAACCTGGCGACATTCTTGTTGGTAAGGTAACGCCGAAGGGTGAAACTCAGTTAACACCAGAAGAAAAACTGCTGCGCGCCATTTTTGGTGAAAAAGCATCAGACGTTAAAGACAATTCATTGCGCGTTAAGTCAAGTACCGTTGGTACGGTCATCGACGTACAAGTCTTTACTCGCGACGGTGTGGAAAAAGATGCACGTGCGATTGAAATTGAAAATGCTGAACTGGGACAAGTTAAGAAAGATTTGAATGACCAGTTACGTATTCTTGAAAACGATCTCTACGACCGTGCGGAAAAACTGCTGACGGGTAAACAGGCAAGCGGTGGACCAAATGGTCTGAAATCAGGTGACAAGATAGCCAAGGTTTATCTTACAGAAACACCACGTGATACCTGGTTTGATATTCGTCTGCATAACGAAGACGCGGCAGCCAAACTTGAAAAACTGGCTGAACAGTACAAGCAACAGCGTAAGGACTTCGATGCACGTTACGACGTGAAGAAGGAGAAGATCACCACAGGTGATGACCTTGCTCCTGGTGTACTGAAAATGGTTAAGGTTTACCTTGCTGTGAAACGCCGTATCCAGCCGGGCGACAAGATGGCGGGTCGTCATGGTAACAAAGGTGTAATTTCACAAATCGTTCCAGTTGAAGATATGCCATACAGTGAAGACGGACGTCCAGTTGACGTTGTACTGAACCCGCTTGGCGTACCTTCTCGTATGAACGTGGGTCAGGTACTCGAAACCCATCTTGGTTGGGCTGCAAAAGGTCTTGGTTATAAGATTTCTGACATGCTTGACGCGCAATGCAAGGTTGAAGAATTGCGTGGTTACCTTGAGAAGATTTACAACTCGAGTGGCAAGCAAGAAGATCTTAAGTCATTTAGCAACGAAGAAATTTTAGAGCTGGCACATAACCTTCGTGGTGGTGTTCCAATGGCAACACCAGTGTTTGATGGTGCGGCTGAGTCTGATATTCGTCGTATGTTAGAACTGGCAGGTTTACCAACCTCGGGTCAAACAACATTAATCGATGGTCGTACTGGTGATACATTCGAGCGTCCAGTAACCGTTGGTTATATGTACATGTTGAAACTGAATCACCTTGTTGATGACAAGATGCATGCACGTTCAACTGGACCATACAGTCTTGTAACGCAACAACCGTTGGGTGGTAAGGCTCAGTTTGGTGGACAGCGCTTTGGTGAAATGGAAGTGTGGGCGCTTGAAGCCTACGGTGCTTCATACACCTTGCAAGAAATGTTGACGGTGAAGTCGGATGATGTTCATGGTCGTACCAAGATGTACAAGAACATCGTTGATGGAAATCATCAGATGATCGCGGGTATGCCGGAATCCTTCAACGTACTGTTGAAAGAAATTCGTTCATTAGCGATCGACATCGAGCTTGAACAAGACAATTAATTTTTTACTGGATGACTCCTTTTTTAGGCGGGCAGTGATATGAAAGATCTTTTAAATCTTTTAAGACAACAGGGACAAACTGATGATTTCGATTCAATTCGAATTGGTTTGTCATCTCCGGAAAAAATCCGGTCTTGGTCTTTTGGCGAAGTTAAAAAGCCAGAAACCATTAACTATCGTACTTTTAAACCAGAACGTGATGGTTTGTTCTGTGCCAAGATCTTTGGTCCAGTAAAAGATTACGAATGTTTGTGTGGTAAATACAAACGGCTTAAACACCGTGGTGTAATTTGTGAAAAGTGTGGTGTTGAAGTCACGCTTGCTAAAGTACGTCGTGAACGTATGGCGCACATTGATCTCGCCAGTCCAGTTGCACATATCTGGTACCTGAAATCGCTACCATCTCGTATGGGTCTGTTACTTGATATGACCTTGCGTGATATCGAGCGCGTACTTTATTTTGAAGCCTTCGTTGTTGTTGATGCAGGTATGACTGAACTTGAAAAAGGCCAGTTGTTGTCTGAAGAAGCGTATCTCAATGCAATTGAAGAAAACGGCGATGAATTCGATGCTCGTATGGGTGCCGAAGCCGTTCTGATGTTATTGAAAGATATCGATCTGGAAGCTGAAATCGCACAGATCCGTGAAGACCTGCCGACGACTGGTTCAGAAACCAAGATTAAGAAATGGACTAAACGTCTTAAATTGATGGAAGCCTTCATTGAATCAGGTAATAAACCTGAATGGATGATCATGACCGTGCTGCCAGTATTGCCGCCGGAACTGCGCCCATTAGTACCACTAGATGGTGGTCGTTTCGCAACGTCTGATCTTAATGATTTATACCGTCGCGTTATTAACCGTAATAACCGTCTCAAGCGTTTGATGGATTTGAATGCACCAGACATTATCGCGCGTAACGAAAAACGTATGTTGCAAGAAGCGGTTGATGCGCTGCTTGATAACGGTCGTCGCGGTAAAGCAATTACGGGTACTAACAAACGCCCACTCAAATCACTCGCTGACATGATTAAGGGTAAGCAAGGTCGCTTCCGTCAGAACTTACTTGGTAAGCGTGTTGATTACTCTGGCCGTTCCGTGATCGTGGTTGGTCCAAGCTTGAAGCTACACCAATGTGGTCTGCCTAAGAAAATGGCTTTGGAATTATTCAAACCATTCATCTTTGGTAAGTTGGAACTACGCGGTTTAGCGACAACGATTAAAGCAGCCAAGAAAATGGTTGAGCGTGAAGGTTCAGAAGTTTGGGATATTCTCGAAGAAGTTATTCGTGAACACCCAATCATGTTAAACCGTGCACCAACACTTCACCGTCTTGGTATTCAAGCCTTTGAACCTGTTCTTATTGAAGGTAAGGCGATTCAACTACATCCATTAGTATGTACAGCATTCAACGCCGATTTCGATGGTGACCAAATGGCCGTGCACGTACCGTTGTCTATCGAAGCGCAGCTTGAAGCGCGTGCATTGATGATGTCGACCAACAATATTCTGTCTCCAGCCAATGGTGAGCCGATTATTGTACCAACCCAAGACGTAGTCTTGGGTTTATACTATATGAGTCGCGAACGTGTTAACGGCAAGGGTGAAGGTATGTTCTTCATGGACGTTGATGAAGTTCACCGTGCTTACACAAACAATATTGTTGAATTGCATGCCATGGTTCAAGTGCGTGTTAAAGAAGTGATCGTTGATGCGGACGGTAACAAGACCACTGCTATGCGTCGTGTTAAAACAACAGTTGGTCGCTCCATCCTTTCTGAAATTTTACCACCAGGTTTGTCTTTTGATTTGATCAACAAGACGATGACCAAGAAAGCGATCTCTAACCTCGTTAACGAGTGTTACCGTAACGTAGGTATGAAAGAAACGGTCGTCTTTGCTGATCAGCTGATGTACACCGGTTTCACATACGCAACACGTTCAGGTGTTTCTTTCGGTATTGATGATATGGTCATCCCTGAAAGTAAGGTTGATATCCTTGCGCGTGCTGAAGCAGAAGTGCGTGAGATTGAACATCAGTACACATCAGGTCTTGTGACTAACGGCGAACGTTACAACAAAGTCGTTGATATCTGGTCACACACGAATGACCAAGTTGCTAAAGCGATGATGGACAAACTAGGTAAAGAAGAAGTTCAAACAGCCAAAGGTGAAACTGTTAAGCAAGATTCGTTTAACTCGGTTTACATGATGGCTGACTCAGGCGCTCGTGGTAGTGCCGCACAGATTCGTCAGTTGGCGGGTATGCGTGGTTTGATGGCGAAACCGGATGGTTCGATTATTGAAACACCGATCACGGCGAACTTCCGTGAAGGTCTGAACGTAATCCAATACTTTATCTCGACTCATGGTGCTCGTAAGGGTCTAGCCGATACAGCCTTGAAAACAGCGAATTCAGGTTACCTGACACGTCGCTTGGTTGATATTGCACAGGATTTGGTTGTAGTTGAAGACGACTGTGGAACCACAGGCGGTCTTTACATGCAGCCACTGATTGAAGGTGGTGATGTTGTAGAACCATTACGCGAACGTGTTCTTGGTCGCGTTGTGGTTGAAGACGTCATGATCAACGACGGTAAAGATGTTGGTGTACCTGCAGGTACTCTGCTCGATGAAAGCTGGGTAGATCGCCTTGAAGAAATGGGTATTGATGAAGTTAAAGTACGTTCACCTATTAACTGTGAAACCCGCCATGGTATTTGTGCGACTTGTTATGGTCGTGACCTAGGTCGTGGGCACCTTGTTAATGTGGGTGAAGCGGTAGGTGTTATCGCGGCACAATCAATTGGTGAGCCTGGTACACAGTTAACCATGCGTACCTTCCATATTGGTGGTGCAGCATCACGTTCTGCCTCAGCGAATAATATTCAAGTTAAAACTAACGGTAGTGTTCGTCTGCTTAACCTTAAAACCATTAAGAACAAGGATGGCAAGCTGATTGCGGTGTCTCGTTCTGGTGAAATGGTTGTTATTGATGACAAGGGTCGTGACCGTGAACGTTACCGTATTGCCTACGGTGCAGTATTGACCATTGCTGATGGCGACAAGATTAGCGGTGGCGATATCGTTGCAACTTGGGATCCACATACTCACCCGATTATTACGGAAGTAGCGGGTAAGGCACAGTTTGAAGATTTTATTGAAGGTGTAGCAGTTAATCAGGTAACCGATGAGGTAACTGGTTTGGCGAGCACTATCGTGACCGATCCTAAAACTCGCGGCTCAGTGGGCAAAGACCTCAAACCAACGATCAAGCTGATGGATACCAACGGCGAACCATTAAATATTGTTGGTACCGAGATTCCAGCTCAGTACCCAATGCCGGCTAATGCAATCGTAACGATTACAGATGGCGTGGATATTGAAGTGGGTGACGTTATCGCCCGAATCCCGGTTGAATCATCCAAGACACGTGATATTACCGGTGGTCTGCCACGCGTAGCTGACTTATTTGAAGCGCGTAAACCGAAGGATCCAGCTGTTATGGCGGAAATTTCGGGTACGATCAGTATGGGTAAAGAAGCCAAATCGAAGACTAATGTTGTTATTACCCCATCAGACGGTAGTGAACCGCATGTTGAGGGCATCCAGAAATGGCGTCACCTCACCGTGTTTGAAGGTGAGCACGTTGAAAAGGGCGAAGTATTGGTCGATGGCCCGCCGTTGTCACACGATATCCTGCGTTTGAAGGGTGTAAGTGCGCTGGCGAATTACATCGTCAACGAAGTACAGGAAGTCTATCGCCTGCAGGGTGTGAAGATTAACGATAAACATATTGAGGTTATTGTGCGTCAAATGATGCGTAAGGCTGAGATTGTTTCGGGTGGTGACACTAAATTTCTTAAGGGTGAGCAAGTTGAATTGGCTCGCGTCCTGGATGAAAACGAGCGTGTTCAAGCGAAAGACGGTCAAGCAGCGATTTACGAACGTATGTTGCTGGGTATTACCAAGGCCTCTTTGGCAACGGAATCCTTCATTTCAGCGGCTTCTTTCCAAGAAACCACGCGTGTTCTTACCGAAGCATCGGTACGTGGCATGAAAGACAGTCTGCGTGGCTTGAAAGAAAACGTTATTGTTGGTCGTCTCATCCCTGCAGGTACGGGTCTTTCTTATCATGCCGAGCGTCAACGTAAGCGCAAAGAAGAAGAAACCCCAGTATTTGAGATTGAAACACCAGTAGTAGAAGCTGTAGTAGAGCCAGTTTCAGACGATAAAGAGCAGTCTGCAGCCGAATAATAGGAAAACTTTGACTTTGTGTGTTTCGGGGGCCTTTTGGCCCCCGAAACGTCTTGACAGCAGGCCTCAGTATCCCTAGAATTACGCGCCTTCATTGACCTAGTGGACATTTATCTCCAACTAGTTCAGAGGCAGAACATATTTTGAGTAAGCGCTCAGCAAGAAAAGCTGAGCGCTTACGTTTATTTAGGGCTGGAGAATAGAGTTAATGGCCACAACCAATCAGTTAGTGCGTAAGCCACGTAAGCGCAAGGTAGAGAAAAGCACAGTACCCGCTTTAGAAGCGTGTCCGCAGAAACGCGGCGTGTGTACACGTGTTTATACAACGACACCTAAAAAGCCGAACTCAGCGATGCGTAAAGTCGCTCGTGTACGCTTGACCAACGGTCAGGAAGTCACGACCTACATCGGTGGTGAAGGGCATAACTTGCAGGAGCACTCGGTTGTACTAATTCGTGGTGGTCGTGTTAAGGATTTACCGGGTGTGCGTTATCACACCGTACGCGGCACGCTGGATACCAGTGGTGTTAGTGATCGTAGACAAGGCCGTTCTAAGTACGGCGCCAAGCGACCTAAGGGTTAAGAACGATGCCTAGAAGAAGAGAAGTCCCGAAACGAATAGTATTGCCAGATCCTAAGTATGGAAATGACATGCTTGCCAAATTCATTAATATGATTATGGAAAGTGGCAAGAAATCTATTGCTGAAAAAATTGTTTACGGTGCGCTGGATCAAGTTGGCGAACGTAGCAAAGACGAAGAAGTGCTGGATGTATTTAACAAGGCACTGGACAACATTCGTCCAGTTGTCGAAGTAAAATCACGTCGCGTTGGTGGTGCAACTTACCAAGTACCAGTTGAAGTTCGTCCAAATCGTCGTACAGCACTTGCTATGCGTTGGTTGGTTGAAGCAGCACGTAAACGTGGTGAAAAATCAATGGGTATGCGTCTTGCTGGCGAAATCATGGATGCGATTGAGCAACGTGGTAGCGCAGTGAAGAAACGTGAAGAAACGCACCGTATGGCAGAAGCAAACAAAGCTTTCTCTCATTACCGTTGGTAGCACCCTATATAGAAGGTAAGTAGTTGTGGCACGCAATACACCGCTCGAGCGCTACCGGAACATCGGTATTATGGCGCACATCGATGCAGGTAAGACCACAACCACTGAGCGAGTTCTGTTTTATACAGGGGTCTCTCACAAGATTGGCGAAGTTCATGACGGCGCAGCCACAATGGACTGGATGGAGCAGGAGCAGGAACGTGGAATCACGATAACCTCTGCTGCAACGACTTGTTTTTGGTCGGGAATGGATAAGCAGTACTCGGAGCATCGAATTAATATTATCGATACACCGGGGCACGTTGACTTCACAATTGAAGTTGAACGTTCGCTAAGAGTTTTAGATGGTGCATGTGCTGTTTTTTGTGCCGTCGGTGGAGTTGAACCGCAGTCAGAAACGGTTTGGCGACAAGCGAATAAATATGCAGTACCGCGCATGGCCTTTGTTAATAAAATGGACCGTGCTGGCGCAAATTATTTGCGAGTAATAGAACAAATTAAGGAACGACTAGGTTCCAACCCAGTGCCGATTCAATTGAATATTGGTGCTGAAGAAGAGTTTAAGGGTGTCATCGACCTTATTCGTATGCAGGCCATCTTCTGGAATGAAGAAGATAAGGGTATGACTTACGAGGCGAAGGACATTCCGGCAGAGTTGCAGGATCAGGCCGCAGAAATGCGTGAAGAGATGGTCGAAGCGGCAGCCGAAGCGAACGAAACGCTGATGGATAAGTACCTTGAAGAAGGTGAGCTTTCAGATGCGCAGATTATTGAAGGTTTGCGGGTTCGCACCTTGAATAACGAAATTGTTCCTTGTTTGTGCGGAAGTGCATTCAAGAACAAAGGTGTACAGGCATTACTGGATGCGATAGTTGCATTTATGCCTTCACCAATCGAGGTTCCAGCCATTAGGGGAATCCTTGATGACAAGGACGAAACGGAAGCAGAGCGTGCAGCTGATGATTCGGCGCCATTTGCAGCCTTGGCCTTTAAGATTGCTACTGACCCATTTGTTGGGACGTTGACTTTCTTTAGGGTGTACTCAGGAGTGCTGAAATCAGGCGACTCGGTGTACAACCCGATAAAAGGCAAAAAAGAACGTATTGGCCGTATTTTGCAGATGCATGCCAATAGTCGTGAAGAGATTAAAGAGGTTCGCGCCGGTGATATTGCCGCCGCGGTCGGCCTGAAAGATGTCACTACGGGTGACACACTGTGTACACGGGACAGCGTAATAACGCTTGAACGTATGGAGTTCCCCAACCCGGTTATATCGGTTGCGGTAGAACCTAAAACAGTTGCCGACCAAGACAAGATGGGGATTGCCCTGTCTAAGTTGGCTAAGGAAGACCCTTCGTTTCGTGTTAGCACGGATGAGGAATCAGGCCAAACGATTATCGCCGGAATGGGCGAGCTGCATCTCGATATTATTATCGATCGAATGCGCAGAGAATTTGATGTTGATTCCAATGTGGGTAAACCACAAGTGTCGTACCGCGAAACAATTCGCCAGACAGTGGATAAGGCAGTTGGCAAGTTTGTACGTCAATCAGGTGGTCGCGGCCTATACGGGCATGTGGTACTGAAGATTGAACCAGTTGAACAAGGTGCTGGTTACGAATTTGTTAATGAGATTGCAGGTGGTGTGGTTCCAAAGGAATTCATCCCGGCAATTGATAAAGGAATTGAAGAACAGTTGGACAACGGTGTTATAGCCGGTTTCCCACTGGTTGATGTGAAGGTCACCCTCTACGATGGTTCATTCCATGAGGTGGACTCCAACGAAATGGCATTTAGGATTGCCGGCTCATTGGCCATCAAAGAAGGCGCTAAAGACGGCAATCCGGTTCTATTAGAACCCATGATGAAAGTCGAAGTGGCAACACCTGAGGAATATATGGGTGATGTGATGGGTGATTTAAATCGTCGCCGAGGAATCACAACCGGTATGGAGGATTCTCCATCAGGTAAGTTGATTCGCGCTGAAGTACCGCTGGCCGAAATGTTTGGTTATGCGACAGACTTGCGAAGTGCCACACAAGGCCGTGCTAGTTACAGTATGGAATTTGAAAAGTATGCGGAAGTGCCAGATAGGGTTGCTGAAGCGGTAATTAAGAGAATGACTTGTTAAGTCAGTTTTGTTTTTAGAGGATTACGATTGTGTCTAAAGAAAAATTTGAACGAAATAAACCGCATGTCAACGTGGGCACAATTGGTCACGTCGATCATGGTAAAACGACATTAACAGCGGCGATTACCAAGGTAATGTCAGAAGCACAGGGTGGCGAAGCGA
>Ga0316205_10004314_pt1 | contig 12574 bp, 13 predicted proteins | sample 3monthpyrite_MG_FD_204941 | JGI IMG/M metagenome (GOLD analysis project Ga0316205, IMG submission 204941) | Microbial mat bacterial communities from mineral coupon in-situ incubated in ocean water Damariscotta River, Maine, United States -... | ecosystem: Environmental > Aquatic > Marine >... | reverse complement strand
CCCGGTTTATGCTGTCTGGTGTGTTAAATAAGTAGAAGAAACTGATAATTACTAATCACTTGAAAGAGGATAGAAAAATGAATATTCATACATTAGATCCAATTACTTTAAACGATGTAACAGATCTTGATAATGCGCCATTTATTATTGAAGGAGAAGGTAGTGGGGCGATTAAGATATATTTTGAATCAGAAGAAAATAAATGTGAATACCTTGAAATACCAATGCATGGATCAGATGGAGAATCAGGTGCTGCATTAAAGAAAATATTTGATGAGATGGCTGATAACCCGGATACAGGCTCTATTAATTAGAATAATATTTTTATTTAATTGATAACAAATTAACAGGAGAGCATGATGAATGCTGAACGTAGCATAAACTGGGTTGAACGTGGATATATTCCCGATAGCATAATAAGAAAAGGAATAAAGCGTTTACTAAAAGAAAGATTGGTAGAGATTTCAGCTGATGATGCTGAAATTTCTTCTACTAATAAGCAAGATTTTATTGAAAGCATGAAAGCTTCGGTTCTTGCCTTATCACCAGAAAAGGCAAATGAGCAGCATTATGAAGTTCCAGCTGAGTTTTATGCGCATATTTTAGGTGAGCATAATAAGTATAGCTGTTGTTATTGGGATGATAATACACTTTCATTAAGTCATGCAGAACAAAAATCACTTGAACTTAGTTGTTCTCATGCTGATTTATTAGATGGACAGCAGGTACTTGAACTCGGTTGTGGTTGGGGGTCTTTAACGTTATGGGTCGCGCAACAATACCCAAATAGCCACATTACCGCAGTATCTAATTCGAGTTCACAAAAAAAATATATTGAAGATATGGCTCTGCGTCTCGGTCTGGAAAATATAAATATTATTACCAGTGACATGAATGATTTTTCAATTGATAAGACATTTGATCGCGTTGTTTCTATTGAAATGTTTGAACATATGCGAAATTGGCAGGAACTGTTTAAAAAAGTATCAGCCTGGTTGAACGATGATGGTAAGTTTTTTATGCATGTATTTACACATCATCAGGTCCCCTATGCTTTTGAAGTTAAGGATAGTAGTGACTGGATGAGTGAGTATTTCTTTACAGGTGGCATGATGCCATGTGATGACCTGCCTTTACACTTCCAGCAAGATCTAAATATTCAAAAAAGTTGGGTATGGGATGGTAGGCATTATGAGAAAACATCAAATGCATGGTTGCAACGCATGGATGATAAGAAACAAATCATAATGCCAATTTTACAAGCAACATATGGCGAAGATGAAGCGCAATTGTGGTGGATGAGATGGCGCTTGTTCTTTATGGCATGTGCTGAGTTGTTTGCTTATGATAATGGACAACAATGGCATGTAATGCATTATTTATTTTCTAAGGGTGAAAAGTGAAGCAAGGTACGAAAATTGCTATTAATTTTATAAGCTTTCAAATTTGCTGGTTTAGTTGTGTATTAATGGCAGCTAATGACACACCCGAGATAGGTGTAATTATAACCTTGCTTATGGTTGCATTTCACCTTGTTATAACAACAGGTAAATTGAATACCTTAGCGCTTATTTTGATTGTAACAGTAATTGGAAGTGCCTGGGACAGTGTGTTAACACAGCAGAATGTTCTTGTGTATACGAGTGGTGTGTTTGTAGAGAATATGGCACCGATATGGATTATCAGTATATGGTTAATTTTTTCAACAACACTGACTGTTTCATTCAAATGGTTGTATGGAAAATACTGGTCTGCAATGGTATTAGGTGCGGTATTTGGTCCACTTGCTTATATGGGGGGGGCTGAGTTAGGTGCTGTAATAATTCCAGATATTTTAACGGCTATGCTATCTCTTTCACTTGGTTGGGCTCTGTTGATGCCTTTATTAATATGGCTGGCTGAATACTTTCAAATTAATGATTTTATAAATGGTAAACAAAATGAATCTATCTAGTTATATCGATGCGCTTATTTTGATGCTTTTAACGAGTTTTGTTTTCTGGCTAATTAGTGTCATTAAAAAAGACGTAAGTATAGTTGATAGTTTATGGTCGTTATTTTTTGTAATAGCTGCCGTGGCTACTTATATATCGCAGGAAGAAGCAACATTACGTGCAACTATTGTGTTAGTGATGGTTGTTATCTGGGCTGCTCGATTATCACTTTATATTACTATTCGTCATTGGGGACATGATGAAGATCATCGTTACCAGGCCATTCGATTGAATAATGAACCAGGCTTTAAATATAAAAGTCTGTATTTAATATTTATATTTCAAGCACTAATTGCATCAGTTGTAGCTCTACCATTGTTTTACTCTATTGAATCTACATCGACGTTAAATTTTTTTGATTTTATAGCCATAGTTTTATGGTCTGTTGGTATGTTTTTTGAGTCTGTTGCAGATTTCCAGCTGTATAAATTTAAGCAAGATTCACAAAATAACGGAAAAGTAATGACGTCAGGTCTTTGGAAGTACTCAAGACACCCTAATTATTTTGGTGAATGTTTAATTTGGTGGGGGTATTTTTCTTTTGCATTATCTGATGGAGGTTTAATTTCAATCATATCTCCCATAATAATGACATTTTTATTGCTCAAGTTTTCTGGTGTTAATTTATTAGAAAATACACTTAAGTCTAGACCTGGATATGAAGAATATATGAAGAATACTAATGCGTTTATACCAGGCTTAGGGGTTAGTAGTAAAAAAAATAATAAACAGGATGTCATATGATGAAACCTTATATTCGAAGTATTAATTATTACATGCTGGTTTTAATGTCAATCATGTCATTTGATGTTTTAGCTGCTAATGAAGTCAATACTATTGATGACAATGGAAATACCAGCGAAAACTTTACTAGAGTCTGGGATTTTAATGCGACTTTAGATGGTGATCCTATTGGGAATCACCGGTTTGAAGTAATTGAGACCAAGTATGGCGTTACTGTAAATACGACAGCTCAACTTGACGTTAAATTTTTATTTATTACTGTTTATAGCTATAAACACAACAACGTTGAAAAATGGACTAATGACTGCTTGGTAAGTCTTAACTCTGATACAGATGATAATGGAGATATTTCATCTGTAGAGTTACTTAAAGAGGGTGATAAAAGCCGTATCACTACACAGAACACATCTGTTATTGAAAGCTCATGTGTACGTAGTTTTTCATACTGGGATCGAGAGTTGTTGAAATCGGGTGCTTTGCTCAATTCACAGACAGGGGAAATTATTAATGTAGATTTCACATACATAGGTTCTGAAAGTCTTGCTGTAAATGATCGAATGATCAAATCTAATCGTTATCAATTGCTTGGTATGGACAAAGACGGAATCGAAATAGAGATTGATCTTTGGTATTCAGATAATAATAGATGGATAGGACTTCAATCAAAATTAGAAAATGGTAGTTTTTTACGTTATCAGCTTGACCCGAGGTTTTTGTAATGAAGAAAATAATTATCATAATTATGGCTATGCTCATCCAGGCTTGCTCACAAACTAATCACAAACCAGTTGATATGGCAAAAAATGTTGATATTAAGCGATTTATGGGTGACTGGTATGTTATTGCAAATATACCTACTTTTATTGAAGTAGGTGCACATAATGCGATTGAATCTTATGAGTTGAATGATGATGGAAGTGTCGCTACTACCTTTAAATTTAATCAGGATGCATTTGATGGTGAGTTGAAAGTCTATGAGCCTACAGGTTTTATAAGTAAAGATAATTCAAGTCTATGGGCAATGCAATTCATCTGGCCATTTAAGGCAGAATATATTATTGCTTATGTGAGTGATGATTATCAACATACAATTATTGCACGATCAGCAAGAGATTATGTATGGATTATGTCACGTACTCCTGTTTTATCAGAAATTACTTACCAGTCATTGGTGAAGCGCTGTATAGATATGGGGTATCTCAAATCAGATATTCAGCGTGTGCCTCATAAATATCCATTAATGAATTTATAACAGAGGTTTTTGAAATGAAAATAGCTATTATTGGAACAGGAATATCAGGCAACGTATTGGCTTATCATTTAAATAAAAGTCATGATATAACTGTCTTTGAAGCTAATGACTATATAGGCGGGCACACGCATACGCATAATATTGAAATTAATGATCAAAATTATTCAGTTGATACAGGTTTTATTGTGCACAATGATGCCACCTATCCAAATTTTATAAATCTGTTAAATGAGCTGGGTGTTGAGCGTCAAAAATCAACAATGAGTTTTAGTGTTAAATGTGAAAAAAGTGGGCTTGAATATAATGGTAATAATTTAAATTCATTATTTGCACAACGTCGAAATATATTGAAGCCTTCATTTTATCGTATGATAAAAGATATTTTACGTTTTAATAAGGAATCACTGAAGCTGTTGGATTCTCCTAATACGCAAATTAGTCTTGGTAACTACCTTAAAAGTAATAACTATTCTAATCAATTTATTGAACATTATATTGTTCCTATGGGATCTGCTATCTGGTCGTCAAGCTATGATCAGATGTTAGAGTTTTCCGCTCACTTCTTTATTCGGTTTTTCCATAATCATGGATTGTTAAATGTCGCAAATCGCCCCGACTGGTATGTTATAAAAGGCGGGTCTAATGCATACGTTGATAAACTTTCAGCTAGTTATAAGGATAAAGTGAGATTAAATTCAGCTGTTAAACATGTTAAGCGTTTTTCTTCACATGTTGAAATTACCACTAATAACTCATGCTCTGAAAAATTTGATTATGTCTTTTTTGCTTGCCATAGTGATCAGGCTTTACAGATGCTCGATAATCCTGCTGATGTGGAAGGTGACATACTTGGGTCATTTCCATACCAGAGCAATGAAGTTGTATTACATACCGATATAACATTACTGCCTAAGCGTAAGTTAGCCTGGGCATCATGGAATTATCATCGTCTAGATAATAAGGCAAATCCGGTTGCAGTTACCTATAACATGAATATTCTTCAAAATCTGGACTGCCCTGAGACTTTCTGTGTCACTTTGAATAATTCAGATGATATTGATGAATCTAAAATTATTAAACGACTGCACTATATGCATCCATTGTTTACAAAGCAGACACTTGCAGCACAGGAAAGGCATTCTGAATTGAATGGAACCAGTCGTTGTTATTATGCTGGTGCTTATTGGAGATACGGTTTTCATGAGGATGGTGTTGTTAGTGCATTAAATTGTATAGAAGATTTTAATAATGAGGTTGCTTATGTACAGCAAAATTTACGTAGGGCAGGTTAGGCATAAGCGCTACCTGCCTCATGAGCATACTTTCAATTACCGTATGTTTATGATGTATTTAGATCTTGATGAGTTGCCCAGTTTATTTGATCGATTTTTGTTCTGGTCAGTTGATAAGATTAATCTTGCTCAGTTTAAACGTTCGCATCATTTAGGTGACAGGAATACTTTACTAAAAGAGTCAGTTAAAGATTTGGTATATCGAGAAAAGGATATTCAACTTAACGGTCCAATTCGACTGTTAACTAATCTTAGCTATTTTGGTTATGGTTTTAATCCTGTTAGTTTTTATTACTGCTTTGATAAAAGTGGTGAGACTTTAGAAGTGATTGTTGCAGAGGTCAATAACACACCCTGGGGTGACCAGTATAGTTATGTGCTTCCAGTAGAAGATAAAGAATCATCTCATCATGATTATCATTTAAACAAGGACTTCCATGTTTCTCCATTTAATCCGATGAATCAGCAATATGAGTGGAGTTTATCTGAACCCGGCAGGAGTCTATCAGTTTATATGCAAAATTATACTGATGGGCTAAAGGTGTTTGATGCAGGACTGTCGCTTAAACAGGAAGAAATAAATCATAGATCTTTATCTAGGGTATTGTCAGGGTTTCCATTAATGACAGTTAAGGTTGTGGTCGCTATTTATTTTGAAGCATTTAAGCTTTGGCTGAAAAAAACACCTATTTATGACTACCCAGGTAAAGCTACGGATGATTGTTCTGATAACTTATCGGTTGATATATCAGATCAAGATGATTTGGATAACAATATTATAGATAAAAATATTACTGTAATCAGTAAAAAATGAATGAGGTTTTATTATGAAAATGAATATCGTATCAGCACTGCAAAATAAAATAAAAGTGAATTCGGTTTCGTTTAACCAGTTAGCTAAGATAATTGTGTTGTCTAAACTTGAGCATTTAAATAAAGGAATGTTGCAAATAATTGATGATGATCAGGTCTTTGGATTTGGTAATTCTGATCTAAGTCCGCTAAAAGCGACGATTACTATTCGTGATGCTTCACTGTATAGCTCTCTTGCTTTTGGGGGAAGTGTAGGAGTTGGAGAGGCCTATGTTAAAGGAGTATGGGATTGCAATGATCTTACAAGCCTTGTACAGATATTTTTATTAAATCGAGATGTTTTAGATAATGTCGATAAGGGAACAAGTAATTTAAGTGGAGTCTTTAATAAGATTTTTCACTGGTTTAATAAAAATACAAAAGATGGTAGCAAAAAAAATATTTCTGCGCACTATGATTTAGGTAATCCTCTTTTTGAATTGATGTTAGATAAAACAATGATGTATTCATCGGCTATTTACCCTAACCATAATGCGAGTTTAGAAGAGGCTTCGGTATACAAGTTGGATCAAATCTGTAAAAAGCTTGATCTTAAAGCGGATGATCATTTGCTGGAAATTGGTACAGGATGGGGTGGTTTGTCTGCTTATGCAGCTAAACACTACGGCTGTCGTATAACGACTACAACCATCTCTAAAGAGCAATATGATTATTCAAGTGCACTGTTTAAAGAGCAAGGTCTAGACGATAATATTACGTTATTACTTGAAGATTACAGGGATCTTGAAGGGCAATATGATAAATTAGTTTCAGTAGAAATGATAGAAGCAGTAGGTCTGGAAAACCTGAATACCTATTTTCAAAAATGTTCTAGTTTACTTAAACCTGAAGGTTTAATGCTTTTACAATCAATCACAATAGAAGATCAACGTTTTGAGCAAGCCAAAAGAGAAGTTGATTTTATACAGAAGTATATTTTTCCTGGAGGTAGTTTGCCTTCATTAACGGCTATTACTGCTTCTCTTACGGCTGTTACAGATATGCGAGTTACAGGATTAGATGACATTGGTTTGCACTATGCAAAAACGTTGAAAGACTGGCGTGAGCGATTCTTTAAGCAAGAGACTCAAGTTCGAAAATTAGGTTATGATGATTTGTTCATTCGCTTATGGGAGTACTATTTGTGCTATTGCGAAGGTGGTTTTATAGAAAACTCAATAAGCGCTGTTCATATAGTAATCATTAAGCCGGCGTATAAGAAAAAACTTTGCTAAATTATATTTTATTGTGTCACAATCTATTTGATGATAGAAGTAATCTCTCAGTGTTGGTTTCTTTCAGGTTATATACTGATGATTTATTAGCTTTTTTCTTCAATATTTATATTTTAACGATTCAAGTGACTATTTATGAAAAAAATTAGAGAAACTGGTCATGGTTTAATTTCGATCGCTGAAGACATAGGTTTGTCTCTAATTGCAATTGCAACTGTGATTGCAATGGGTTTTGAGGTTGTAACCATGTTAGAAGCTAAGAAAGTAACACTTGCAGACCTGTTGTTACTTTTTATATATCTGGAAGTGCTGGCGATGGTCGGTATTTATCTCAAATCAGGTAAACTGCCTGTTCGTATGCCGTTGTATATCACTATTGTTGCCCTGGCAAGATATATGATACTTGATATGAAAAATATTGATACTTATAGAATGCTTGGTTTAGCCGGTGCTATCTTAATACTAGCTATTACTGTACTAGCTATACGTTATGGCCATGTTGTATACCCATATGACAATGAAGACAAAAACTAGTTTCTTACAAAAACTAGTCTCTAACGTTCAAATTTTCAGGGATTATAGTGTCAGAAACTATCTATCTACATCGTTTAGAGATTATATTTCGTAATTACAAGTGTGATATTCAATGAGTGGTTATGAAAGAGGTGATATAGGGCGTATTATTGGTATGTCAGATAGTATTCATGCAATACGTGCCAAACAATTTTCAAAAGAAAAACGAACTCTTGGTGATATACAGCCTTTCCTGCAGCTCAATAGTATTACCCAAAGTAATGATGTTTATTGTGTCATGATGTCAATTTTTAAAAAATCTAAACTAAAACGGTCACTTGTTTGTCCAGTAGACAATGCAAATAATTATGCGAAACAGGTTAAGCAACAATTGTCTATTATGACTGACAGTAAATCGGCTTTAGATGATGTATACAATAACCTTCATGATCAGTATTCAGATAAAGAAAAAGATAAAGACATTTCAAGTATTATGGCGATTCTTCGTCGCATGTTAACCACAACCACTGAATCAGGGCTTTTAAGTAAGGAGCTGGTGTTATGGTTGATTCAGGCATCTGATGATATGGATATTGATGATTCTATACTAGATGAAATAAATTAGGTTGATTTATTGTTAGGTGAGTTAACCTGGCAAATGCGCAATACACTTCGCATGTTGTGTTCACATAATGAGAAGCTTAAAAATAAGAATCAGACAGTAGCTGAACGAGTAACAAGTTCAATAGAAGTGATTATGGGTAAATTAGATGAACTTAACTCGGTTAAGAGTTATTAGTTTATCATATATAAATGTAATTTTTGTTTCTGGGTTTAATACTAATATCTTTGATTATCGGTTATGAACAGAAACAATATCTCGTAAATTATTAATCTATTTATAATATTATGTAATACTGTTTTATTGGTACTGATAATATTTTTACTTATATGATGACTCATTTTTTGAACTGGTTCATGTTCAGAGTATCGTTTATTCTATAAAGTTAGCTGAATTTGTTTTATTCACACGCAGTTGTTCTATAAATGAGAATATTATGGCTATCTGTTTTGACATGCAAATTAGTTTCTTAGATGAAGTGATTGATATTCACGAATTTTCATCTCTTCTTGATGAAAGGGTTACACCTTACAAAAACATACATTTTCACCCATTAGACGATATATTTACCAGCTTAGATGCGTCTGAGCAAAAACAGCTAAATGTAATCCCCAAAAATGTTGGTTTAGCCGTTTCTTCAGATGAGGGTGGCTTTATGCATAAGGTTGATGATAAAGAGTGTCATAATCTTAGCTTACATATGTATGATTTTATTAAGGGCCTGCCTAAGTATCAAATAGCTCTGGTTGGCTGGGAAATCGGTAAGTTATATGATTATCTTGTATATAATACACAGGGTCGAATTGTTGATATAAAACCGACTGAAGGTCTAGTAATTTCTAATGAACTATTTTCACTTATTAATAATACAAATGACTGGGTAGAGTTTGACTCTAATCATATGTGGATTCCCTGTGAGTCGGCGTTGGGTAATATGTTTACTAACTAATTAATAATGGAATTAAGATAATATTAGTGTTCGCATTATTTTGTTTAATCTATCAAATTAAATCTTTTTCCAACAGGCAAGTTTTTAATTTAATATCCATTTTGACGTCTAAGTAATTAAGTATTCTTGAAGTTAAAAAGTAAGCATGGATTTGGTGTTTCGAATATCTTTGTATACAATCACAGGTCTTTAGTTGCTTTAAAATAGATATGAATAATAATATGAACAATAAATTTACATGTGATTCTCTCATTGTTTTTACCTTTTTTACCTTTTTTACCTTATCTAATCCTGTGTTAGCTGAAAAAGAAATACAGGACATGAGTGATCCATTAGCTGTTTATACTCAGGCAGGAATTGGATATACAGATAAAGGTTTAAATATTAAGCTTGGTCAGGCCTATGATTCTGGAAAACCGGCCACCATGGCAATGAATATCGTTGAAATAAAAGGAATTTATGGTGATACATTAGGTACCAGGGATAATTTGGAAGATAGTGTCGATTTTATCCGTTTTAGAAACTTTATTGTTGATACAACAAATGGTCAGGGATCACAAATCGATGTTGAGTTTAATTTACAGGCAAAAACAGGATCTGCCTCATACTCAATTATTCAGGCACTACCAAAAATGGGTGCGTTCAATTTGTATCCGCTTGCTGGTTTGGGAGCGGCTATTGCAAATAATGTAAATAACCATCCCTTATGGAGTGATGCTGATAGTCCAAGTGGCTTTAGTGTGCCGGGTGCATTTGCTGTAATCGGTATGTATGGTAAATTAGCAATTACTGATAAGATCTGGTTTAACTATAACCCTATCTGGCTTACATCTATTAGTGGTTCGGATAGTTATAAAAATAATACCTATGGTGCAGGTAATGATACTGTTTTTACGCACGAAGTCGCATTCAGTTATCAGATTGACCCAAGAATGAATATCAGATACTTTGGAAACTGGAGTAATCATACAGATTTTTCTGATGGTGATCAGCGAATTGAAATTAATTATCAATTTTAGATAAATAATACACTCTAATTTACGAGTGCTAGCATAATGCCTGTCATTTTAACTAGATTGTAAAGAAGGGTTAGTGGCGTATAGAACGCCACCAATCCTACTTGAAATGCCTGTGTTGACTAAGGTTTAATTACAGGTCAAAACGATCAAGTTTCATTACTTTGTTCCATGCGGCTACAAAATCATTAACCATCTTTTCTTTACCGTCGTTTGATGCATAGACTTCAGCTATTGCACGCAACTCGGAGTTAGAACCGAATATTAAATCAACTGTTGTAGCTGTCCATTTTACTTTTCCGGAATTTCGATCTCGTCCTTCGTATATACCTTCTGATTTTTTAGACTTATTCCACTTAGTCGACATATCAAGCAGGTTAACGAAAAAATCATTACTTAATGCTCCCGGTTTTTTGGTGAAAACACCGTGTTTAGATCCATTGGTATTGGCGTCGAGTACTCGCATTCCGCCTACAAGAACGGTCATTTCAGGAACAGTTAAAGTCATTAAGTTAGCGCGATCAACCAAAGCTTTTGCTGGTGAATAATCACTGCTTTTGTTGTAGTAATTACGAAAACCATCAGCTTTGGGTTCTAGCATTGCAAACGACTTTATATCTGTTTGCTTTTGCGTAGCATCTGTACGCCCTGGAGAAAAAGGTACATCTACTTTATAGCCAGCTTTTTTTGCAGCCTGTTCAACTGCAGCAGATCCACCCAGAACGATGACGTCTGCGAGGGATACTTTTTTACCGCTGCTCAATGACTTGTTAAAGCTTTTTTGAACTTTTTCCAGTTTCGAAATTGTCTTACTAAGCTCTTTAGGATTATTAACTGACCAATCTTTTTGAGGTGCTAGTCGAACACGAGAGCCATTAGCGCCGCCTCGCATATCTGTGCCTCGGTAAGTTGCAGCAGAAGCCCATGCTGTTCTAATTAACTCAGCGTTTGTAAGACCGGCCTTAAGAATCTGCTTTTTTAGATTGGCAGTGTCTTTTGCGCTGATAAGTTTATGGTCCACTGCAGGTATATGATCTTGCCACAGTAATACCTCATCAGGCACTTCAGAACCTACATAACGTGCGCGTGGCCCCATGTCACGATGTGTGAGTTTGAACCAGGCTTTACCAAAAGCGAGATCAAATGCTTTTGGGTTTTTCAAAAAACGTTCAGAAATTTTTCTAAATCCAGGATCTTTTTTCAATGCCATATCCGTCGTAAACATAATTGGTGCATGACGTTTTTTTGGATCATGAGCATCAGGAACAAGAGTTGCAGCGGTTTTATCAGTTGGAATCCACTGTGTTGCTCCAGCAGGGCTTTCCGTTTTTTTCCACTCGAAACGCATTAGGTTATCCAGGTATAAAATTGACCAGGCTGTCGGTGTAGATGTCCATGCGCCTTCCAGGCCACTAGTTGTAGTATCTTCGGCATTACCTTTTCCACATTTATTGGTCCAGCCAAATCCCTGTTCTTCAATGGCTGCAGCTGCGGGTTCTGGTCCAGTGCAGTCTTTGGGCTTTTTAGCACCATGTGCTTTACCCAGAGTGTGCCCGCCAGCAACTAGCGCTACAATTTCTTCGTCGTTCATAGCCATCAGACCAAAAGATAGTCTCATATCCTGTGCTGCAGCTAATGGGTCATGGTTAGCACCAGGACCTTCGGGATTAACGTAAATTAGCCCCATCTGTACAGCTGCCAGATCACCTTTTAATTTACCTTTTTTAGTACGGCGTTCATCAGCCATAAACTTTTTTTCAGGTCCCCAATAGACTAAATCAGCTTCCCAGTCATCTTCGCGTCCACCAGCGAAACCGAAGGTTTCAAAGCCCATAGATTCAAGTGCAACATTACCGGCCAGTATCATTAAATCAGCCCATGACAGCTTGCGACCGTATTTTTGTTTGACTGGCCATAGTAACCGGCGGGCTTTATCGAGGTTGGCATTATCGGGCCAGCTGTTTAATGGATTGAAACGTTGTTGTCCGCCACCAGCACCGCCACGTCCATCGCCCGTTCGATAGGTGCCGGCACTGTGCCAGGCCATGCGAATCATAAAGGGGCCGTAATGACCGTAATCTGCGGGCCACCAGTCTTGTGAGGTG
>Ga0316205_10004313_pt1 | contig 12574 bp, 11 predicted proteins | sample 3monthpyrite_MG_FD_204941 | JGI IMG/M metagenome (GOLD analysis project Ga0316205, IMG submission 204941) | Microbial mat bacterial communities from mineral coupon in-situ incubated in ocean water Damariscotta River, Maine, United States -... | ecosystem: Environmental > Aquatic > Marine >... | reverse complement strand
CATTCTTGGCGATCTGTTTGAGGTCTGGCTCGGTGACGATGATGATAATAGTGATCATCTGAAAACCATCGAGGCACTGAGAACTCTCAGTCAATCCGGCACGCCTATTTATATACAACATGGCAACCGCGATTTTTTGATCGGCAAAGACTTTGAAAAAAATGCGGGCTGCACACTACTCCCTGACCCGTACCTGCTTGACCTTTATGGTGAACATATCCTGATTATGCATGGTGACCTGCTTTGCACTGATGATGTCGAGTACCAGGCCTTGCGTCAGCAAGTTCGGGATCCTCAATGGCAGAAAGAAATTCTGCAGTTACCGCTTGGTGCACGCAAACAGTTTGCAAAAGATTTACGCGCGCAAAGCCAGCTGAAAACGCAGGCCAAGCCCGAAAATATTATGGATGTATCTCAAGATACTGTAGAACAGTATATGAAGGAATATGACGTGAAAATATTGGTTCATGGCCACACTCATCGACCGGGCAAACATCAATGGAACAACAATAACGCTCAATTCCAAAGGATTGTACTCGGTGACTGGTATTCACAAGGGAGTGTTTTGAGATGCCATGCTCAGCAATATGATCTCGAATCCCTTGCCAGAAATTAAATCATCCCCTAACGACGAAGACGATCAAAACAACAATCAACTGAGGTTTTCACTCATTCCAGGGTGCATCCATTTTTTTTCTCATGGCAGGTGTAATATCGGCCACCTGCAGGTTGAACTCACCGCTTTTGCGATCAGAAAAATAACGTTTCAAGGTTTCTTTAATAACCGGGAAAGCCAGTTGTTCCCAGGGTATCTCCTGCTCGGAAAAAAGTTCAACTTCCAGGCTCTCGGCGGTTGGACCAAAGCCCAGATCATGCATGCGTGCACGAAACATTAAATAGACCTGACTGATATGAGGAATATTAAACAGCGCATATAAACTCTCGATCTCAACTTCAAGGCCGGTTTCCTCGCGTGTTTCCCTGGCAGCACCCTGCGCTGTAGTCTCCTGATTTTCCATAAAACCTGCAGGTAATGTCCATAAGCCATAGCGTGGCTCTATTGCCCGCCTGCATAGCAGTATCTTGTCTTGCCACTCAGGTATGGTGCCCGTAACAATTTTTGGATTCTGGTAATGGATGGTATTACAGGTCACGCATACAAAGCGTGGAAGATTATCACCTTCCGGTATCGTCAATATGACAGACTCCCCGCAATGGCTACAAAATTTCATCTATTGAGATACTCCAGTCGCTTTATTTTACACCCAAAGGGAAAAGCAGTGAATAAATGCTAACAATGCACAGCTAAATAACCCTAGTGCTCTATGCATGTGATAATGTCGAATTCAGCGTCCCTGTGGTGTTTCGCAGCAAGGCGCGGTGCGAAGGCAATGGCTATTTCCCTTGTCGAGCACTGGAACGAAGCTGCGGGAGACCACAGGGATGCCCTTCGGGTTAGCTTGTTATTATCACATGCATAGAGCACTAGTTCCACTGAAGGAATAATGCTTTAGCTGATTTTATTTCCAGTTGAAGCTGCATAACGGTAGCAGCACTGAACAACAATACATCAGGGCAAAACGCCAACACTTCATCGGCAAATGCCGGCAGGTTTTCGGGCAGCCGGTCAAATTCCAGACTCAACCAGTTATATCCTGCGCCGACAATAGTAATGCCATATTGTTTATCCCACTGCTTGAGTTTTTCAATAATCTTTGCGGTACTCAGATTATGGGTGTAAGCATGGGTTTTTCTGATATTAAGAATATCATATTTATTGCTGCTTTTAATGATCGCCATACGATCCCAGCTATAGTTATAACCGCGTTCCTGCCTGAACAGCTGGTACCCCATGGCCTGCATTTCTTTTACGTATTGTTGCAGGAACATCGATGATTGATCTTCGTTTACTACAAAGGATAAGCCATCCACTCTGATTTTATTACCAGAATGACTGATGCCGGTCAGTGGTTCGATACGATAACCCGCTTGTTTGATCATGTTAATAATTTTAATATCAAACGCGATGTTTTTAACCAGCGAGATTTCCTCGTCAGAAAGTAAATTTTTTGCAGACACATGGGGCACCATCATCACATTCATGAAAGTGAATATAAGTATTAAATTTTGCATGCATCGGGGCATCATACGTCTATCATTTGCTGATACAGCTTACTCTCTCGTTAGCTTTATATTTTTCTACCTGCATATTAATCGCATGAAATAAATAATGCCAAGACTGGCATCATGAGTGTTAGCCATTACAAGGCCACATCCAGAGATGCTCCCGACATGTCAGTCATACGATAATCAGGGGGTAATTTAAATAACTCCGGGGCTGCCTTATAGGACCGGTTAAAGTCCACAAGCAGGCGGGTCGCCCCATTGGCATCCTGTTGTAAAACCGGAAACCCGAATTGCATGCTTCGTGACGGGTACTTGACTTCATGGGCAAGGAAGCAATCATCCAGCATTTCGGCCGGAGTATTATTGATATTACCGAGATGAATGCTTGCCAGAATTCTTTTGAAGTCAGACATTGCCGTGTTGACTTCCTCGTTGAATCCCTTGAGTACATAGACATCGGAGCAAACATGACCATTAACCTGTAACTGATAATGCACTGGCTGTTGACCCTCGATACTCGGCATATCCTTGTCATTCAATTTTTTTGCATCCATTTCCAGATTACGAGTCACTGTATTATCGGTCTTTACCGGTTTGATCTGCATAATTCTTTTCTGTTCATGTGCGACTGTATAAATAATATTATTTTTTCTATCAAACAGGGTGAAGTTACTCTGATCGCTACCTTCATCAAGACGTAAAAACTGATCATTCACCAGTACTCGTGTGGGATAAGGATCAATGCCGGGCTCAGACTCTTGAAACATCAACATCAAATCCGACGATTGTTGAGAGGTTTTATCTGTCGTACATGCGAGCAAAAAACTCATGCCGATGATAGTGATAACATTAACGAACATTACTTTATTCATGGTAACCTGCCTGTTGCTTTAAGATAGTGAGTTCAACCTCGGAAAAACCGGCCTCGCGTCGGCCCTGTTCATAAAATGGACCTTTCACGTGCCCTTTCATATAGGTCTGTAACAGATCTGCGAAGGTTTGATCTGCATTCATATCACGTTGTTGACACAAATACTGAAACCAGCGCGTACCAATGGCAACATGACCTATTTCGTCGCGTAAAATAATTTCCAGTAACGCTACCGTTCTCAAATCTCCCGCACTACGCAAACGCTGGATCATACCTGGCGTCACATCCAGCCCTCTGGCTTCCAGCACCCTTGGCACCAGTGCCATACGTACCATCACATCATGATCGGTTTTGCATGCCATTTCCCATAATCCATTGTGGGCATTAAAATCTCCATAATCACAATCCATTTGCCGCAACCGTTCTTGTAATAGCGAAAAATGATAAGCCTCTTCATAAGCCACTTGCAACCAGTCACTATAATAATCAAGTGGCATATCACGAAAGCGATAAACCGCATCCAGTGCCAGATTGATAGCATTAAATTCTATATGGCAAATGGCGTGAACCAGCGCCTGGCGACCTTGCAGGGTATTGATGCTCCTTTTGGCCAGTTTGGCTGGAGACACCAGCTCAGGATACTCTGGTCGACCTGCATCGGCCAATGTCTCAACGGTATCGTTACCTGCAAGATCAAGCAGGCCATCTCGCCACTGGCGGGCAATAAACTGGGTCAGACGAATCTTTTCATTAACATCACAACAGAGCAAACAATGTTTCGCTGCGGTATAGAGTGAAGTAGACGGGTATGGTTGAGACATAGGCTTTATATTACCGCAAACATCATCGTATTAATAATCAATGACACACTACAATCCCCTGGCAAGATCAGCTTTAATATCCCTGATATCTTCAAGGCCAACAGCCACGCGAATCAAACCATCACTGATTCCCGCCTGTGCACGCTCTTCTGGCGTCAGCCTGCCATGCGTGGTCGTCGCCGGGTGCGTAATAGTGGTCCGACTATCACCCAGATTGGCAGTAATCGACAGCATTTTTGTCGCATCAATCAGCCGCCAGGCTGCTTGCTGCCCTCCCTTGACCTGAAATGAAACGATACCGCCATAATCCTTCATTTGCTCACTGGCAAGCTGGTGCTGCGGATGTGATTCCAGGCCGGGGTAATATACACGTTCAACATTTTCCTGCTGCTCCAACCAGGTAGCGACTGCCTGTGCATTTTGACAATGTCGCTGCATACGTAAACCGAGCGTTTCCAGCCCTTTAAGAAAAACCCAGGCATTAAAAGGGCTCATGGTCGGACCGGCTGTGCGTAAAAAGCCGTAAACATCGGACCCTACCACCTGTTCAGTTCCCACCACAGCTCCACCGACACAACGGCCTTGCCCATCTATATACTTGGTCGCAGAATGAATGACAATATCAGCCCCCAGGTCCAAAGGACGTTGCAAGGCAGGCGTACAAAAACAATTATCGACGGCCAGCAAACAGTCATGATCATGTGCCAGTGATGCCAATAAACGGATATCGGCAATTTCTGTTAATGGGTTTGACGGCGTTTCCAGAAACAACAAACGCGTATTAGACCTGAACGCATCAGACCATGACTTTATATCAGCCTGATCAACATAACTGATTTCAATACCGAACTTTGCCAGAAAATTATTAAACAGAATCACCGTACTACCAAAGATACTACGTGACGAAATAATATGGTCGCCCTGTTTTAAAATGCCGGCACAAGTCGCATAAATAGCGGACATACCCGAGGCAGTAGCGACGCAACGCTCACCACCCTCCATCGCTGCGAGCCTTTGCTCAAAAGTACGCACGGTAGGATTGGTGAATCGTGAATAAATATTTCCGGGATCTTCTCCCGAGAAACGCGCGGCAGCGGCCGCAGCACTGTCAAACACATAACTGGATGTCAGGAAAATGGGTTCAGCATGTTCGCCCTCTGCAGTGCGCACCTGCCCTGCCCTGACAGCCAGGGTATCCGGATAATAGTCGTTCTGATCATCAGACATGATGGTATTCCTCACTCATTGAACATTGAGCGGATACAAAAAAACCCGCATTAGCCAGGCTAAAGCAGGTCGGACACGCTTTAGCTGAATTTATTAAGCGCCCGCAAGCTGAAGCTCAAATCGGCGCTGTTTCATCAAGAGTAGAAAATAGTTGAAGCTTTGTCAACCACTGACTTTAGAGCTAACGTGAATTATGCATATCAATCAATGCAGACTCCATGCTATCTACCGCATCGTTGATATCTGCATCGTCAGCATTTTTTGCGCCGTCATTACGTTTCTGCTCAAGCAAATCAAGGTATTCCTGTGTAACATCCCCGGTAATATATTGATTATCAAACACAGACGCATCGAATTGTTTGATACGCGGGTTCCCGCGCCGAACAGATTCTTCCAGTGCATCCAGATCCTGGAAAATCAGCCAGTCCGAACCAATCAACTTATTTACTTCTTCAACCGTTTTTCCATGAGCAACCAGTTCAGTCGCCGAAGGCATATCGATACCATACACATTAGGATACTTTACCATCGGCGATGCGGAGGCAAAATAAACCTTGTTGGCACCGGCATCACGTGCCATCTGCACGATTTGCTGAGAAGTGGTTCCCCTGACAATTGAATCATCTACCAGCAAGACATTTTTGCCCTTGAACTCAAGGTCTATTGCATTCAACTTTTGCCTGACTGATTTCTTACGCTGCTTCTGTCCAGGCATAATGAAGGTTCGGCCAATATATCTGTTCTTAATAAAACCTTCGCGATATTTGATACCCAGAGAATTTGCCAACTGCAGGGCCGATGTGCGACTGGTATCCGGAATCGGGATAACAACATCAATATCATGATCGGGAAATTCGCGCATTATTTTATCCGCCAGCATTTCCCCCATACGTAAGCGTGCCTTGTAGACCGATATATTATCAATAATAGAGTCCGGTCTGGCCAGGTAGACATATTCAAATAAACAAGGCGCATTCACCGGATTATCAGAACATTGCTGAGTAAATAACTGGCCATCCTTACTAATATAAACTGCCTCACCCGGCGCAATATCCCTGATCAGTTCAAACCCGAGCGTATCCAGTGCGACACTCTCGGATGCAATCATATATTCAACGCCATTCTCGGTTTCACGTTGACCAAATACCACCGGACGTATTCCATTAGGATCACGAAAACCAACGATACCATGACCGGTAATCATCGCGACAACCGCATACCCGCCAACACAACGTCGATGCACCGCTTTTACGGCATCAAAAATATCGATCTCATTAATGAGGTGTTTGCCATGATGCAGCTCATGAGCAAAAATATTCACCAGGATTTCAGAATCTGAATCAGTATTAATGTGACGTAAATCCTCACGAAACAGACTTTCTTTCAGTGATTTTGCATTCGTCAGGTTGCCATTATGTGCCAATGAAATGCCATAGGGCGAATTCACATAAAATGGCTGGGCTTCAGCAGAACTGGAGCAACCGGCAGTGGGATAACGTACATGGCCTATGCCCATTTTCCCGGTTAATTTAAGCATATGTCGTGTATGAAATACATCGCTGACCAGGCCGTTGTCTTTACGCAGGTGCAAACGGTTGTTTTCATCACTGGTCATGATTCCGGCAGCATCCTGGCCACGATGCTGTAATACCGTCAACGCATCATAAATATCCTGGTTAACTGGTCTTTTAGAAACAATACCAACAATCCCGCACATAGTTACACCTTACTCATTCTGCCTAATTGATCAATCCGAGATTACCAGCATCCTTGCCCGCAAGCCTTATTTAAATACAAAGTTTTTCGCCATATCAGGCGGAAGAAAGTCGCGCATCCAGATAGCCATATCCTGAAAATGTTTGATGAGCATGGATTCCTGCCACCAGACTTCTTCAAACAGTGGTGGTATACCTCCTAACAAGACCAGAACGCCCACAATCACTATGCCGCGACCGATACCGAAAATAATGCCGAGCATCCTATCGGTTCCGCCCATGCCGGTCTTTTGCACCAGTTGACTGATAAGATAGTTAACCATGGCTCCTGCTATCAGCGTTATCAGGAATAAGGCTGCAAAGGCCACCGTCAGTCGTATCGTCGGCGATTCAATCATGCCATCCAGTAAAGGTGCCAGCTTATCGGAAAAACTGATAGCCACCCAGAAAGCCACTGCCCAGGTTGCAAGAGATACCGCTTCGCGAACAAAACCACGAAACAGACTGATAATAGCAGACAGTGAAATAATAATAAGAATAGCGACATCAACCCAGTTCATCTATGTAACAACCTCTGAATCGTAGATAAGGAAACATTATGCATTTTAACAGACTCTTTAGTGCACTGAAATCTAATCCAGCACCACATGACGGATCTATAACTCATGCCTGAATAACTCGTATTATTACAATTTTAAATATTAAAATCATATAGATAGAGATTGCTTTTACTTTCATGGATGGCGGGTGACAAAACCTTCAATACCCTGCTTCTTTAATTTCCCTGAAAGCACCTCAGCCTTGTCCCTGCTGGGCAATGGGCCTACCCTGACCCGATAGAGACTTTGCCCACTTCGACCACTGATTTTTTCGACAAATGTCTTGTAGTTTTTCTTACGCATACTATCCCGAAGCTGGAATGCTTTTTTTGCATCGGTAAAACTTCCTACCTGTACTACCCATACGCCGCTTTGAGGGCTGCTCAGGGTGCTTTTTTCAGTGACGGGTATCGCAGGCTTTGCAACAACCTTAGCTTCCTTCGGCTGCGCTTTAACGGCAGCAGCTGCTACCGGTTTGGGTGTATTTGGTGTGACGGCCTTAGGCTTATCGGGTTGTTTGTCCTTCGAAGCAGGTGGCGAAATTGCCTGGGTCAACGTGGTATCAGGCTTGGCTTTTTCTGTATTATCTACCGCGCTTTCACTATCAGCATCTGGCAAGGTTAACACGATCTGAGCAGTATTTTTATTGGCGGAATGGGTTATTTTTTCCTCATTCACCATTCCGGGTCTGGATTGGAATGCAGGTGACGGTGCATCTGGCATTTTTCTTAATTGCCGCTCACCAGCACCGTCCAGTAGTACAGGAATAACAATGACTCCCACAGCAATAATCACTGCAGCTCCAACCAGTCGTTGTTTCAATGCTTGCTCCACCAGAAATCCACCTCTTAACTATAGCAATATTCTACATGAATAAGCGTTTGCACACTTGTAAAAAATAGCGCGCATGAAAATTTAATACTTGTCTCTGTAACTGGCAGTATAAGCCCTGTACTAATAGCCTTTCGACCGCTGTTGGCGCAAAACTTCAGCAACGATATAGAAAGACCCGCATACAAGGATACAATCCTCCACCATGGCATCTTCCCTGGCTTGATCAAAGGCACTGCTAATATCATGATTTAGGTGAAAATTCTTCACTCCTTCAGACTCAAGTGCAGGTTTCAGCTGATCCGCGCCAAGACCACGTGGCGCGTTGATTGTCGCCAGATACCAATGGTCAACGCTGGGTGAGAGTAGTTTGACTGCACCCGCTACGTCTTTATCCTCAAGCATGCCAAAAACAGCGAGAATACGTCCTGGGCACGCAAATGCCTTAAGATTGTCGATAAGCACCTTGATGGCTTGTGGATTATGTGCCACATCCAGTATGACAGACGGTTTCCCCGGCAACACCTGAAATCGACCCGGCAAACTCACTTCACGCAAACCCTGACGAAGGTGGCTCTGGCTCACCGGCATCCTTGAAGCCAGGGATTCAATCACCATGATGACTGCTGCTGCATTTTCAAGCTGCTTATGACCCCGCAAGGAGGGCATCGGCAATCCGTAACGTGAATGTCCATCCGGCCCGTACCAGGACCAGGATCCCTGGGATATTTCAATCTGATATGCCTGGCCGTACACCAGGCAGTCAGCCGCAATTTCCCTGGCATATGACAGCACTGATTCAGGGGGATATGACTCCGCGCAAATAGCAGGTCGTGCAGTTCTGAAGATACCTGCTTTTTCCAGGCCTATCGATTCACGGTCGTGCCCGAGCCAGTCCTGATGATCCAGGCCGACAGAAGTCAGCAAGGCCACATCAGCATCCATGATATTGACTGCATCCAGTCGTCCACCCAGGCCGACTTCCAGTATCACCACGTCCAGATCAGCTTGCGAAAACAGCATTAATGCCGCCAGAGTACCGAATTCAAAGTAGGTGATAGAGGTATCTGCTCGCGCCTGATCAATCGCCTCAAAAACAGCACACAAGCTGTCATCATCAACAGCATGACCGTCGATCAGGATACGTTCGTTATAATGAATTAAATGCGGGGATGTATAACAACCGACGCGGTAACCGGCGTGGCGATAAACTGATTCCAGCATGGCACTACAGGAGCCCTTACCATTAGTCCCCGCAACAGTAATAACGATCGGTTTGAATGCCTGTGGATGGAGCCTGTTCCAGACATCACGCACTCGCTCCAAACCCAGCTCTATCGCATTGGGATGCAGGGTTTCCTGCCAACTGAGCCAATCCTGAAGATGATGAAAACGCATCAGTTTTGCTTATTTAAATGTCTGTAATAACCGGGACAGGACAGCTTGCTCCAGAAAAATAGTTCTGTATAAAAATAAAATAATATCTAGGCGGGCTGCTTTTGCATAATAGACAGCATATTCGCTATTCTGTCACGCATATCCTTGCGCTCAATAATCATATCAATAGCCCCGTGCTCGAGCAGAAACTCACTACGCTGAAATCCTTCAGGTAATGTTTCACGCACTGTTTGTTCAATAACGCGGGGACCGGCAAAACCAATCAGGGCATTAGGTTCTGCTGCATTAACATCCCCGAGCATGGCCAGGCTGGCGGAAACACCACCCATAGTAGGGTCTGTCATGACAGAAATAAACGGAATACCCAATTCAGACATGCGCGCCAGCACCGCACTGGTTTTAGACATTTGCATCAGCGAAGTGAGTGCCTCCTGCATTCGTGCACCACCACTGGCGGAAAAACAAACTAAAGGAATATTTTCGGCAATACAAACGTTCGCAGCACGTACAAAACGTTCACCCACCACCGAGCCCATTGAGCCCCCCATATAACCAAACTCAAAAGATACCGCCACCAATGGGCGCAGCTTCAAGCTACCTTTCATGGCTACCAGGGCATCTTTTTCTCCGGTTTTTTTCTGAGCCTGGGTAATGCGGTCCTTGTATTTCTTACTGTCGCGGAACTTGAGAATATCAACAGGCTCTATCTCGGCGGCAATTTCTTCACGGCCTTCGGTATCGAGAAACATATCCAGCCTGCGGCGGGCACCGATTCTCATGTGGTGATCGCACTTCGGACACACATCGAGATTACGCTCCAGTTCCGCACGATAAAGGATCGCATCGCACATTTCACACTTGGTCCATAAACCTTCAGGAACAGTACGTTTTTCTGCTGCACTGCCTTCCTTGCTGATACGGGAAGGCATAATTTTTGTAAACCAGCTCATAGCATAACCACTTTTATCAATTAAGTTTTAACATTTGCATTGGTGCTTTATTTTAACTATCCATCGCCTTGCGCATGGATTGTAATAACCCGGTCACTTCTTCGGTCATCTTGCCGACATTACCGACATTGGCGGCCAGGCGTTTAATGATAGCGCTACCGACCACGACAGCATCCGCACAAACTGATACCTTCGCAGCACTTTCAGCGTCGCTGATACCAAAACCTACGCCAATAGGCAATTCGGTGAAACCACGTATCTGTTCAATTTTTTCTATCACTGAGGTTATATCCAGATTAGCAGCCCCGGTAACACCTTTCAGAGACACATAATACACAAACCCACTGGCACTGGCGCAAATCGTCTTGATTCTTTCTGCGGTACTCGTGGGCGAAACCAGAAAAATAGGATCAAGGCCATTATTGTGCAGGGAATGGATCAGGTCACTGGATTCTTCAGGCGGGATATCCACCGTCAAAACACCGTCAACACCCGCTGCAGCAGCCGATGAAGCAAAAACATCATAACCCATCACTTCAATCGGGTTCAGGTAACCCATCAATACAACAGGTGTCTCTTTATCCTGTTGACGAAACTCGCTGACCATATCAATAACATTGTGCAAGCCGACATGATGCTGGAGTGCACGCTCACTCGCGGCCTGAATCACCGGACCATCAGCCATGGGATCAGAGAAAGGCACGCCCAGCTCCAACAGGTCCGCACCCGCATCAACCATGGCATGCATCAATGGAACCGTCACCGACGGATCAGGGTCACCTGCAGTAACATAAGGTATCAGTGCGGTGCGCTTATTCTGTTTAAGCTGACTGAAACAGGTTTTGATTCGGCTCATACTGATATCCCTTCCAGGGTGGCTACTGTATGTATGTCTTTGTCACCACGACCTGACAGGTTGACTATAATCAACTGGTCTTTTTTCATGGTCGGCGCCAGCTTGGTCACATAGGCCAGAGCATGGCTCGACTCCAGCGCAGGCATAATGCCTTCCGTGCGGGTTACTGTATGAAAAGCTTCGAGCGCTTCCTCGTCAGTGACAGCCACATATTGAGCGCGCCCTGTATCTTTTAACCAGCTATGTTCCGGGCCCACACCAGGATAGTCCAGACCGGCTGAAATTGAGTGTGTCTCGATAATCTGACCATCCTGATCTTCCATCAGATAGGTACGATTACCGTGTAATACACCCGGCTTGCCCGCACAGAGTGGCGCAGCATGGTGACCCGTTTCAATGCCATCGCCAGCCGCCTCAACACCGATTATTTTCACGTCGCTATCTTGCAAAAACGGGTGGAACAACCCAATCGCATTGGAACCGCCGCCGACACAGGCGACCAGCGCATCAGGCAAGCGCCCTTCCAGTTCAAGAATCTGTTCACGCGCTTCCCGACCGATAATAGATTGAAAATCACGCACCATCGCCGGATACGGATGCGGTCCGGCCACTGTGCCGATAATATAGAAAGTATCATCAACATTAGTCACCCAATCGCGCATCGCCTCATTCAACGCATCTTTCAATGTCTTCGACCCGGACTCCACCGGCACTACTTCGGCCCCCAGCAGGCGCATACGAAAAACGTTGACGGCTTGCCGCTTGATATCTTCAGAGCCCATATAGACAACACATTCCATGTTCAGGCGAGCGGCAATCGTCGCCGTTGCCACGCCATGCTGACCGGCACCGGTTTCTGCGATCACGCGTTTCTTGCCCATACGTTTGGCGAGCAGCGCCTGCCCTACAGTATTGTTTATTTTGTGCGCACCCGTGTGATTCAGATCTTCACGCTTGAGGTATATACGTGCGCCGCCGAGTTTTTCTGTCCAGGCTCTGGCAAAGTACAAAGGTGAAGGACGGCCAACAAAATGCTTCAGGTCATAATCCAGTTCAGCGATGAAAACAGGATCAACCCTGTATTTTTCGTAGGCTTCGCGTAATTCCAGCAATGGTGCCATCAGTGTTTCCGCAACGAACATGCCGCCATAGGTGCCGAAATGACCGCGCTCGTCGGGC
>Ga0316205_10004312_pt1 | contig 12581 bp, 10 predicted proteins | sample 3monthpyrite_MG_FD_204941 | JGI IMG/M metagenome (GOLD analysis project Ga0316205, IMG submission 204941) | Microbial mat bacterial communities from mineral coupon in-situ incubated in ocean water Damariscotta River, Maine, United States -... | ecosystem: Environmental > Aquatic > Marine >... | reverse complement strand
TGACTACATTGAAATGTTCTACAATCGAAAACGATTGCATAGCCACCTTGGTCATGTGTCACCCGATGATTATGAAAACCAGTATTTAGCTGGAAGCTAGAAGTCTACAAAATCAGGGGAAGATCAAAGGATAATCTAGCCCAAAATGAACTTTCAAAATTAAAGAACACTAACATTCATATATGTGAAAATGTGCGTTATACAATTGATGGAAAGCCCTTTGAACTTGAGGATAACGATTATATTAGGGATGGAAAGGATTACTTCATAAAGGTAAACAAGTTCTCATCATTGAAAGAGTTGAGGCATGATTTTGAATTTCAGGAATGTTTTGCAGATATTATTGGTTTGATTTTTGATATTCAGGAAACAAAAATATTTCGTGATATGGTAAAAGAAGAAGATTCCTATATTGAGCAAACAATAAGAAATGATATTGGAAGTGATGAGTTAATAAGAACTAGGGAGTTGTTAGGGATATCTGATGAGTACTATTCATTTTGGAAAACAATTTACGTTCTATTTGATAAAAATTATGAATTTGAATCAAATGCTCAACTTTTAGATAATGTAATAAAAGATCTGGAAATTGAAAGCAACATCACTGGTATAGATTATGCCAATCTAAATAGCTTAGAGAGCAGTACAATTATATTAGGCATATTTAAGGAATTAGGAATAGACATTGCTCAGTTTAATAAGTGCGAGCATTCATATTATAAAATCGATTTTACCAAGCTTCATAGATATAACTTGAAACAAGCTTTTGAAAATAACTTATATGACTTTAAGCAACGATTATATTTTTGGTGTGTTGAGTATTCAGAAGAGCACCTTTTTACCTCACATATAGGCACATATGAACATAACGAAGAATTTGTACAGCTTGTTTCGCTAAAACATAAAAATACACTATCTCTCGATTATAAAATCAAAGTAGAGCAGTTCATTAGTGATAATTTTGACGTAACTGAGTCAGAATCACCAGACGTAGATTTTCGTTCAATATATAAAGAAAATAAGAAGAAGGTTGATATAGCTTACATAGATGGGAATGTAGAATATTTGAGTATGCTTTATTTTGATCACAAGGTAAGCGATATACAAAAATATATTGATACTAAGCTAGCATTAGAGGCTGAAGAAAAAGCCAAGTCTGAAAGTGAAAAAGATAAAGAGCAGTCAGCTAAACAAATCAAAAAAGCTAAAAAGGTTTCATTAACTAAACCTAAGGCTATCAATGGTTTTAGGAAGAGCAAAAAGCCTTATAAACACTCGTCATCTAATGATGCTCGTAAAAAAGAGATTGGGGATAATTCTGAAGAAGATGTTTATTTGTACTTAGTAGACGTATATGGAAAAAGTAAAGTTACTTGGGCTTCTGATGACGATGATGGTTATGGATATGATATTAAATATATTAATGATGAAAGAGTTACCAAGTACGTTGAAGTTAAAACATTTTCTGGTAACAAATTTCATATAACTAAAAATGAAATAGAATTTTCTAAGAGGAATTATGGGCAATATGAGATATTTCTTGTTGGTGAAGAGATTAAAATAATTACAGAAGTAGATTTTGAGAACAAAGATCTATTTTGCTTGGAAGGGCAAGATTATTTGGTTTCTTATAATATTGACTAGTTTAGTGGAATAAAGATAAGTTTATTCCGAAACTCATTCCATAACTCATTGTTTTATAATGAATGTTGATGCACTTAAATGTACGATATAATAATACCAACAAACAGGTTAACCTATTGAAAATAAAGGTTTAAGTTGGTTTTTGTAGGCAATCTTGAGGGGGATGTGCCGTAAGGCGTGAGAGTTCAAATCTCTCTATCCGCACCATTAAACATTAAAAATATATTTAAAGGCCGATTTGTAATGAATCGGCCTTTTTCCGTTTGGTTGTCACATTAAGATAGCAACCTTGACGATTACGTAATTATGAAAGTAAATAATATCGTTTACTTTGGGTGCGTCTAAATATATACTTTAGTGTACTTTACCGCTAGTAAACGAAAAAGTGTACTCTATATGAACCCTTTCAGAATAGATAAAATCGTACCACCCGATGATTTTTGTGGTCGTGCAGATGAAATAAGTAGACTGTCCACTTTAATCGAAGGCAAAGCTAACGTTATTATTTTTGGTGACAGGAGATACGGAAAAACCAGCCTAATTCAAAAGGTATTCGCTGATATTCCCAATACAATCTTACCTATTTATCTTGATATGTATTCAGCAGTTGATGAAATGGACTTTGCTGCGCTCTTGTATAAAGCCGTAGAAGACGCCACGCCAACTACCTTGCGTAAGCAATCCGGCAAACTAATGAAACTTTTCACGAGTATTGATGGTGTATCTTTCTCTCCGACCAAATCAGGCGAGTCTTTTGTCATGAAACCAAGTTTTCAAACACAGGACTTTAAACAGTTGCTTGCCTCTGCATTTGATTTAATCGACCAATACTGTCAGTTCAGCAAGTGCACTCATGCCGTTATTGCCTTTGATGAGTTTCAGCAAGTGGCGGAGATCAAACACGTTAAAATAGACGCTATGCTACGTGCTATCTCGCAATCAAACCCAAATGTTAGCTTTATCTTTTCTGGCTCTAAAAAAAGCATGCTTAAATCGCTGCTTAGTGAGCCTAAGCAGCCTTGGTACGGAATGACAACACCGATTTCAGTAGAAGGTATCGACCCTACACTACTACAGGCCTATTGCGAAGAAAAACTCGATGGCAAGTTTGGTGACTATGCTTTCACTTGGCTGTACGAAACCTTGCGAGGTCAAACCCGACTTGTGCTACAAACCTGTTTTGACTTCTATGCAAACAAAATTTTCAATCCTTCTATGGACGATGCTATTGAGGCAATAAATCGTATGGTAAATGAGCATAAAGCGGACTTTACAGAAAAGTTTCTCATGTTCAGAGGGCAGCAAAAGAAAGGGCTTAGAGCGATTGCTAGCGCAGTAGAAGGCAAAGTATATGCCCAAGAAAACCTTGATAAGCACAATGTCACCAAACAAAGACTTAATCAGGCAATATTGTCTTTATTAAAATCGGATGAAATACAAAAGTTGGATGAAGGAACATACCAGTTCAACAATGTTTTGTTCGGGTTGTGGATGATCAAAGAGCAGCGTTAAACCACTACAAAAGGTAGGGGTGCAATTAATATTTAAACAATGGTTATTTTATTTATTTTCTAGAGCTATAAAAAACAATTCGCTATGAGCTACTTTGATTGTTATGGACATTTAAAGTATAAAAGATCAGCTCAGACCCTAATATCTACGTTTTGACCCAAGGATGACTCAGGATCAGGTGCTTGGGCAGAAGCGACCGAATCTAAGAGTTTACCAATTGTTTTTTCCTGTTGATCTTGAGACTGTTTCAACAAGTTAACATTCACTGTTTCAAGTGTTTGCTGTTGTGTTTTTGCGGTCAAAATAGCACCGACACTGCTTAGATCCATATATACGCTCCCATAAAGAGAAGAAATAGTTATCCTTTTAAAGTTATCGGCAGATTTAAAAATAACCGTAGTGAGTTAGCAAAATTAATAAAGACGCTTTTTTCAGGTCGTTTGAAAAACAAAAACTTTAACCCGTTGAGTCGGTACTATTTTGGATAACCAGTAATCGCGCGAATTGATTTATATAGCGGGCTTAAGCGCTGATACATTTTTTGATAAACCTCATGGTAAATTTGATCGTATATCGCTTTATTCTTAGCTATAGGCTCAAATTTGTCACCTTCGTGAGTCATGTACTTAATTGCGCTTTGATAACTATCGTATAAACCAATACCTACAGCAGCATTTATAGCAGCGCCTAATGCTGAGGTTTCAAATGTATGTGGACGCTCCGCAGTCATGCCAAAAACATCTGCGGTTATTTGCATGGCCTCATCACTTTGTGAGCCGCCACCTGATACTTTTAATGTTGTAATTTTGGTGCCTGATTTCTTTTCTGATAGCTCTTTGCCTTCACGTAACGCGTAAGCTAAACCTTCTATAATTGCGCGGTAAATATGAGCACGTGTATGCACATCACCAAAGCCTATCATAGCGCCTTTTGCTTCAGGGCCTGGTGTGCGAATACCTGGGCTCCAGTAAGGTTGTAATACCAGACCCATTGAGCCCGGCGGAACTTCTTTAAGTAAATCATCAAAAAAAACTTCAGCGGCAATGCCACGCTCATCGGCAAGTTGTTGCTCTCGTAAGCCAAATTCACGTTTGAACCAACTAACCATCCAATAACCGCGTTGTACAATCATTTCAGTATTAAATGTATCAGGCATAGCAGCAGGGTAGGCAGGCATGTGTTTTATAGCTTCAACATACTGAGTATTGGTGGTGTTAAATGTGGCAGTGGTGCCGTAACTCAAGCTACCAACATCAGGGGTGATGCAACCTGAGCCTAATACTTCACATGCTTTATCTGCACCTGCTGAAATAAGTGATAAACCTTGTGGAATGCCAGTGTCAATGGCAGCTTGCTCGGTAATTTTACCTAGCTCAGCACCGCAGGGGATAAGTGTTGGTAACATATCAGGTGTTACAGGCAGCGCTTGCCAACGCCAATCAAGTGGCTTACACCATGCAAGGCGTTTAAAATCGAAGGGTAGATAACCCACTTGGCTTGAAACTGAATCTACATACTTACCGGTTAATTTATAGCTGTGAAAACCTGATAATAACAAATATTTATGAGTGTTTTGCCATATTTCAGGTTGTTGATGCTGTATCCAGTTGGCTTCTGCTTGCGAGCGGAAATATTCGATAGTGCCGGATTCTCCAGCAACTTTAAATAAGCCGCGCCAGTACCAAGGCATTTTAGTTAATTGTTTTTGTTCACGTTGATCTAACCACACAAAAGCAGGGCGCAAAGGCTTGCCTGTTTTATCAAGGTTAACCATAGTAGCGCGTTGTGTGGTAAGTGCAACGGCCTTTATTTTTGATTTAGGAAAGTCTATTTTTTGCCAAAGTTGTTGGCAGGCTTTACATAACATTTGCCAATAATAATCAGGCTCTTGCTCTGCCCATCCGGGCGCTTTAGAAAAGTAAGCGTCTAAATCAACTTTACTTTTAGCAATCACTTGGCCGTTGAGATCAAATATAATGGCTCGAACACTTTGTGTGCCGTTATCAATGGCAAGTAGGTAGTCGCTATTATCAGCGTTAGGATTATTGTTCATAATAATTATTATTGTTCACTTTGAAATACTTCTATTGTGTAGGCAGGCTATAGTGCTTTTGCCAAATAGTTTGATAACGTACTACTTCATCTTGCCACTTTTGTTCATTCCAGCCAAGCTCTTGCTGACAAATAGCCGCAAGTTCAGGAAATAATTGTTGGGCACCATTTTTTAGTAATAAGCCTAAGCGGGTACGGCGAAGTAATAAGTCGTCTAAATGGTTAACTGCTTCATGTTTTGCGGCCCAGCGACATTCAGCTAAACAAAATTGACTTGCATCAATTAATGACAATTCACCATTGTTTTCCTCAGCAAAGAGATGCTTAGCGTTGTTACCATAACGGCCAAGTATTCTTTGTTGCCACTCACTTGTACTGTTATTTAAATTGATGTTTTTAAAATCATTTAAATCGGGTGTAGCAAATACTTTATTTGATTGTGATTGTTTTGCTGAGTCAAATTTAGTTTTAAGCCAAGGCATTGCCGCATTTAAGGCATCGATAGCGGTTAATCTAAAGGTGGTCAACTTGCCACCACTGGCGGTTATTAAGCCATTGTTAGCCCAAACAGCGTGATCGCGACGCTCCTTTGACGGTGCTTTTTTTGTGAAATTCCTTTTAAAATTATGATCTGAGCTAATAACCGGTCGAACGCCGGCAAAACTAGATAAAACATCCCTTGCTTTAATATCACTTTTAGGGAAATACAAAGCGATAACCGTCAATAGATAGTCAACTTCTTTTTGGCTGATACTAGCTTCGATGTCTAAGTTTTCATCGTGATCAAGATCGGTAGTGCCCACTAAAGTCACGCCTTCCCATGTAGAAATAAAAACAGGCCGGTTATCTTCTGGATGAAAGAGTGTTAAAGCTGCCGTTATTGGTAATTTTTGCTGACTAAACAACAAATGGCTACCACGTAATGGCCTAATGCGTTTTTCATCAACCACTTCATTGCGAAGTTTATCTGCCCATGCACCCGTCGCATTTATCACGACACTAGATGTTAGTTTTATATGCTCCGAAGGATTATCATCTTCAGTCTGCGGCTGTGCGGCATCTTTAATGAAAACCCCTGCTACTTGTTCGCTCTCATCTTTAACTAGCTTTACCGCTTTAACATAGTTAAGCACTTGACCACCATCGGCTATTGATTCTTGTAAAACTCTTAAGACCAAACGTGCGTCATCAACCACAGTATCAGTGTAATAACAGGCACCTTTTAATTTATTTTCTTCAATAGCATTAAAGGTTTTAGTTACCTCATTTTTACTGATAAAACGATTATCTTTGATGCCCGCAAACCAGTCGTAAATACTGAGTAAGGTGCTCATGATCAAGCGACCGGGGAACTGTCCTTTGCGAAGCAGGAAATAGTAACCCATGCGATTCACTAACCCCGGCACTGCTGTTAATAAGCGTTCTCGCTCTTGCACTGAATGTTTGGTGAGCTTGAAGTCACCTTGGGCTATATATCGCAAACCGCCATGTACCATTTTTGAAGAACGGCTTGAAGTGCCAGAAGCAAAGTCACCTTGCTCTATTAATAATACTTTTAAACCTTTACGACAGGCTTCGCGTAAAATTCCCGCACCAATAATGCCGCCGCCAATAACAATAACATCATAGTTGTTATTATGTTTTAGCTCATTTAAAAGCGACTGTCTGTTAGTAAAAGAGACTGGTTTATCACTCATGTTATGTCCTATTTGTAACTTAACTTACCTAACGACTCTGAGAGCTTAAGACACTAACTTACCGGGGTTCATGCGTTTATCTGGATCAAAGGTATGACATAACACTTTAATGGCTTTTATACCTAATTCACCTTTTTCTGCGGGTAGATACTCAGCGTGATCTTTACCAACACCATGTTGGTGACTAATAGTGCCACCAAAGCGAACTATGGCTTGTGCACCGGCCGCTTTTAACTTTTTCCAGCGTGCCATAGTTTCATCATAATCAGCTCCTACACGAAATAAGTAGGTGGTGTAAACGCTACAACCTTGCCCATAAAAATGAGACAAGTGCGTGAACACATGAACATTTTCTTGTTCAGTAGCACCATCACCACTAGAATCACCGCTAGAAAGCGCATTAGCAATGTCACTCTCTATACCGTCAACTGCTTTAGGCACCACAGACCAATCGAGGCAGGTTTCCATGGTATCGACAATGATTCCTGCATCCCACAAGCCATGACGTAAATAAGGACTACGAAAGCGACTATGTTCCCAATGTTTACCAAGCGGTGTGCCAATGTAAACACCCTTATGTTTGCTAATAAACTTACGTACTAATTTTAACGCCGACTTGCATTGCTCTTTAGTGCCAGTAACACCATAAGTGAACATGGTTTTACCATCTTTACAGCCTCTAAAACTTAAGTACTTTTCCATAATACCGACAGCACGTTCATGACCACCTAACTTTAAGTGTGAAGCCGTTTCAACTTCATTACTTAAGCGCATCATAGAGAGTTGTACATTGCTTTGTATTATTTCACGAGTCGCTTTCATGCCAATGTCCCAGCTAGGAAAAAAAGCTACATGAAAGCTTTCTTGCTCAGCAATTTTAGTAACGCGCATTTTTACTTCTGTAATTATGCCCATACGACCTTCGCTGCCTAAAATCATTTCACGAATATCAGGGCCCGCAGATGTGGCAGGAAAAGTTGGAATATCCAATGTGCCTTGCAGTGTTTCTATACGGCCACCGGCAAACATTTTTTCAATACGACCATAACGTAATGATTGTTGCCCACTAGAGCGACTAGCAACCCAACCACCAACGGTAGACATTTCCCAAGACTGAGGAAAATGTCCTAAAGTGTAGCCATGCTCAGCTAATTGCTTTTCAACGTCTGGACCTAACGTGCCGGCACCAAAAGTGGCAATTTGACTTAGTTCGTCAAATTCAATGAGCTTGTTCATTTTAGTCATGGCAACGGTAATAATAGGTTGTTCATTTTTCTCTGGATTGATATGACCACATACCGAGGTGCCCCCACCATAAGGAATGACAATGAGGTTTTCTTGTTTGGCAAATAACAGTAATTCTTGTACATCAGCGCTGGTTTCTGGGAACGCTACGCCATCAGGGAAAATACCGAAATCGCCGCTGCGCATGGCTAACCAATCTGGAATGCTTTGACCACGACAATGACGTAAACGCACTTCTGGAACGGTATTAATTAAACGATGCAGTGGCGCTCTAGAGCTTGGAACTTTCGCTACTGCTTCAGTTAACGTGGCATCAATAAGTGGTGTTGATTGTCCAATAATAGCTTCAATATAATTTTGTGATGACTTAGTTAATTCAAAATTAAAATTGTTTTTTTCATCACCCCAACCATTCCAACGTTTCATATCACTCTCTTTATTTGAAAATTTCTATGTTGCTATATTAATGACTTTACGTTTGTATTTTTATGTTTTTATCGGCAGTTAAATTGATTATTTCGGACATGGTGTTTATTTAAGTACGATTGATACTGTTATTGATAATACTGTCGCAAAATATCGATAAACGCTTGTGCACTTTTAGATAAAGGGTAACGTCGGCGGGTGATAATACCAACTCTACGACTAATGGTTGGTGCTGATAATTCGCGAAACTCTACATTCAAAGATTGCATTTGTTGCTTATACAAAGAAGGTATAGCACTTACGCCCAACTCTGTTGCTACCATTTGCACTACTGTTGCTAATTGATTTGACTCAAACGCCACATTAAAAAATATCCCTTGCTCAGCAAGGATTTTATCCATTAATAGCCGAATACTAGAGGGACGTTGTAAGGTAATAAAGGGATGCTTTACGAGGTGCTGCCACTGCATATCTTTTATTTTCATTAACTCATGGTTTTTAGGGAATGCCGCGATAAACTTATCTGAAAAAAGTGTTTCAAAATGTAGGTCTTTACTGATGTCAGGATCAAAACTAATAGCAAACTCAACTTTACCCGTTTGCACCATAGCAACGGCACTTTCTGCGATAACATCATGAACTTTAACCTTGACTGCAGGGTGCTTTTTATTAAATGATGACAAGTGTTGCGGTAGGTGTGTGCTAGCAAATGAAGGCATAGCAGCAAGTGATAGATTACCTCGTTGTAATGAAAACAACTCATGTAATTCAATAAAAGCGTTATCAAAATCGGCTAACAAGCGTTTAGCTACCGGTAAAAAAATTTCACCCTCAGGGGTTAGTGCTAAAGTTCGCGTTGAGCGTGCTAACAGCCTTCCGCCAACGCTCTCTTCTAAATTTTTAATCGCAATGCTTAATGCTGGCTGAGAAATATGCAGTAGCTCACAGGCTTCGGCAAAACTGTTTGCTTCTACTATGGCTAAAAAGGCTCTCACTTGCTTGATGGTTATATTCATGAATGGTTATAAATTAATTTTATCAATTATTAACATTAATCAATTTTACAAATTTATGCAATTGTAAGATGCTAACCGCTCAACCACATAACATAAGCAAAATAACATGGCAGGATTTAATAAAGTAGTGCACAGCTACCAAGAAGCATTGGCGGGATTAGAAAATAATATGACCGTTATTTCAGGCGGTTTTGGTTTGTGTGGTATCCCAGAAAATTTAATTGCAGAAATTAAACGTAAAGGCACCAAAGGATTAACATTAGTTTCTAACAACTGTGGCGTTGATGACTTTGGTTTAGGCGTGTTATTACCCGATCGCCAAATAAGAAAAATTATCGCCTCTTATGTTGGCGAAAACGCTGAATTTGAACGACAAATGATGTCAGGTGAATTAGACGTTGAATTAACCCCACAAGGAACACTAGCCGAAAAAATGCGCGCCGGTGGTGCAGGTATCCCAGCCTTTTACACGGCTACCGGTGTAGGTACGCTAGTAGCGCAAGGTAAAGATGAACGTCAATTTAAGGGGCGTGATTACATTTTAGAAGAGGCTATAACGGGCGACTTTGCTCTTGTTAAGGCGTGGAAAGCTGATAAGTTTGGTAATTTGGTATTTAGAAAAACTGCTCGTAACTTTAACCCTTTAGCGGCAACCGCTGGTAAAATCACTGTGGTTGAGGTGGAACAAATTGTCGAGCCCGGCGAGCTTAATCCAGATGAAATTCATACGCCCGGTATTTATGTAAATCGGCTCATTCAAGGAACTTTTGAAAAACGCATTGAGCAACGTACTATTCGCACAAACAATATTGACTAATCGGTATAATTGTAACTGCAAAGATTGCAGCCAGTTTGTTCAAGTTTTAGGAAAAAGCACGGAGTTGACGCTAGTCAATGAGTACTTTTGACAACAAAACTGGGCGAAATGGTAATAAGCTGCGTAGTTACTGCAAAGGAGAAAAATAATGGCATTAACAAGAGATCAAATTGCTCAACGTGTCGCACAAGAATTACAAGATGGCTATTACGTTAACTTAGGCATAGGCATTCCCACCTTAGTGGCTAATTTTGTTCCAGAAGGAGTCGATGTAATGCTGCAATCAGAAAATGGTTTACTTGGTATGGGACAATTTCCAACTGAAGCAGAAATAGATGCCGATTTAATCAATGCGGGTAAACAAACGGTGACTATGGCAACAGGTGCTTCAGTTTTTGACAGCGCAGAATCTTTTGCCATGATCCGTGGCGGTCATGTCGACTTAACGGTTCTAGGCGCTTTTGAAGTTGATGTTAATGGCAATATAGCCTCTTATATGATCCCCGGAAAACTAATTAAAGGTATGGGTGGCGCCATGGACTTAGTAGCAGGTGCAGATAACATAATTGTCACCATGACTCATGCTTCTAAACATGGTGAATCAAAGCTATTAAGTAGCTGTACTTTACCGCTAACAGGTAAAAGCTGTATTAAAAAAGTATTAACCGATTTGGCTTTTATCGAAATAAAAGAGGGTAAATTTCATTTGTTAGAGCGCGCCCCGGGTGTCAGTGTGGCAGAAATCATTCAGTTGACTGCGGGTGAGTTAATAGTACCGGAACATATACCCGAAATGCAGTTTTAATATGTATGAAACTCAATGAGTTGTAGAGAAGCACAAGCTTAATCTTTATTAATATTGTAATTAATCGAGTAGTATTGGCACTGTTTTAATAACTGACAAAAATCATCTATTTCTCGGTCTGTACTCGACTCAGGAATATACAAATGATAGCCCAGTCCTTTATGTAAAATTTGGCAGTGATGTAAAAAAGCGGCGATCGGGCCTTTAATTACTGTACCTGACGCTAAGAGGTAGGGATTAAAATTGAGTTGAACTTCTTCTAATGACAGTAAATTCTGAGCAAGACAAAAAGCCAACAACGGACGTTGCTCGTGAATCAATCGGTTAGCTAAACGCGGTGATATTTGCTCTGCTAGCACCTCAACACTTTTAAGTTTTATACCTAGGTAAGGTAATACTAGGGTTGAAAAAGCAACTACTTCATTAATGGTGTTAATGTTTTGTATCTGTGGCCAACTTAGTCTCCAATTGCCATGGCGATGAAAATAATGAAGATGTTGCGGGGTTAACTTAACGCTAACACTTGGCTCAGTACGTTTTAATAGTCCGGTAAACAGAATAACCAAAATTAATAGATATATAAAAATCAAGGTTAAGCGATAACTACGCCAATAATAGTGACTGACGATTAACGTGATAATAAAAATAACTATGGCAAGTAATATTAAAAAAACTGCATGGTGATTAGCTTTAGCTTTAATATTAATAAAAGGTGGTATTGTCATGTTTGCCAAAAGTGATAGTGCTACATAAGTGGTTTAGTGAGTATAACTTAATACCTCAATGTAAGTGGATTAGTGATATTTGACATGTCAGGTTTATAAGTCATGTATTTGCTTTTAACCGCTTTTTAATTTGTCTTAATGAAAACCAAACTCCTGTGAGTACAACAGGCATTAGAATAGCGGTTATTCTGTCAATATAAAGCCTAAAACCAAAACTGTTGATAGCATGTAAAAGATACTGACATAAAGCTAATATATAATAACTGATCACAACAACAGATAAACCCTCAACGGTTTCTTGTAAACTAAACTGCATTTGTGCACGTCGGTTCATTGATTTTAACAAGGCTTGGTTTTGCGCCTCAATAACCATATTGATGCGTGTTCTAAGGAAGTCACTGGCTCTATCAACTCGCTGTGAAAGATCATCAAGGCGACGTTTAGCTGCTTGTACTGTGCGATGTGATGGCGTTAACCTGCGTTCAATAAAAGTTGCCATGGTTTGTATTTTATCTATTTCGTTCTCTTCAAGCTCTGCCAAACGACTTTGTACCATTTGATAATAAGCGCAGCTAGCATCTAAACGATAGCGAGAGAAGGCTATTAACTCTGCAATTTCTGCAGCCATTTTCGATAGTTTAT
>Ga0316205_10004311_pt1 | contig 12582 bp, 14 predicted proteins | sample 3monthpyrite_MG_FD_204941 | JGI IMG/M metagenome (GOLD analysis project Ga0316205, IMG submission 204941) | Microbial mat bacterial communities from mineral coupon in-situ incubated in ocean water Damariscotta River, Maine, United States -... | ecosystem: Environmental > Aquatic > Marine >... | reverse complement strand
GAAAAAATCATATGTATATTTTGTTTTTTTATGGTTAAAAAAGAGGCTTGAAATTCCATGCATGATTTGCACATATGTTTGACTGTTACTGCGATATAATTTATTTAGTAAAATGGGTAGTTGCCACCGTGAACCGATATTTCCACCCTGAAAAATCATTATTGGTATATTTATCGCGTCTGCGATAGGTAGATATGTCGGGTCCTCACCTAATGGAGGGATGGCATCGTAAAGCGCAGGAGAAAATAAGATAGCGCCATTCAAATAAGTGTGGTCAGTAGTTGATTGCTGCCATCTTCTTATTCCCCGTAGTACTGGTATTGAGCCGTAAAAACTAGAGACTACCGTCACTTTTTTTTTGGTTTTTTTATGGACGACAGAAATGGCTTCCTTAACGTAATCACCTGTCAACCCTTTCATGACCAAACTGCCTTTTGTCATGAAAAGTGACTCTGCAATGTTAAACATCCAGACTTCAATACCTTGTTTACTTAACAGTTCGGCCATTTCATACTGCCCTTCATTAAAGCCATATTCTGGGGCTATCCATAAGATAACCTGATCGCCAGATGCTTCATGCCTTTTAAATTCAGCATCGATATTTTCAGATAATATCTCCGTTACTATTTCACTGTTAGAGGCTGCTGCTGAATGAGTAACGAATATTGAAGCAATGCACAGTAGTAGGTAGATGATTAATTTTAACTTGTACATGTAATTGGTTATTTTAACCCTAATGGATCATCTGCTTTTATACCATCCATAAAAGGTAAATGTCTTTCGTTGTTGGTTATTTGGTATACCTTTCCAATCCATTTATTGATAACGGCTTCAGCTGTATCGTGCCAGGTATTATCTAATCTATTTAATATTAATTGTTCTGGGAATTCACTAATATCAGAAGCTGCAGATTTTACCGATTTTTTGTATTCATTTAGTATTGATTGTGTTTGTTTATCAAAATAATTCTCAGGGAAAGGAGGGTAGTGTGTTATGTCGTTGTTTATAAACAAGGCGATTTCACGTTTATATTCTTTTAATAGGCTAATAATGTCATATTCTGGGTGCCCTTGAAAAAAAACTAACCTGAATAAGTCTTCACTAACGGCGAGGTGAACTCCAGATTCCTGGCTTTCAACAAGTACTTTTAATCCAGCTTCATCAAATTGTTTGCGGTCTATTTGATTATACCGTGAGTGCGGAACGTTGAATCGTGTATCAACACCACACACCAGAGGGTGATTTCTTTCAACAACACCATGGGAATAAATACCCCATTTCTTTTTAGGGAGAGGGTGTCTTTTTTGATTGTACCTGAACTCCATTACTGCATGTGTAGCAAGGCAAGAGCAGATAGTGGAAGTAACATTTTCATACGCCCAGTCTATTACATCAATTAAAGGATTCCAGAAAGCTTCTTTACTGAGATCTGGTTGTGTAACATTTGCCCCGGTAATAATGAGCGCATCTAACCCTTGTTCTTTAATCTCATCAAAAGATTGATAATGTTTAGCGATATGATTTTTTCCTTTTTCTCCTCGACTTATACCGTCAAGTGTAAAAGGGTGCATATGAAATTGTGCTATTTGGTTGCTCTCTCCGATCAAACGAAAAAATTGACGTTCTGTAGCGGCTAAAGCAGCATCTGGCATCATGTTTAACAGGCCAATATGTAATTCACGAATATCCTGATGAGCAGCACCAGCTGCAGATAATATAGTTCCTCCTTCTTCTTTAAGACGTGAGAAAGTAGGTAAGTTAGAATTAGCAACTAGTGGCATGATAGTTTTCTATTATTATGACCGTGACAATACATCTTCGATTAATGAAAGAAAATCTGATTCAGAATTTACCTTTGCTAATTCATCTGTAGAAATGCTATAGCCATATTTATTCGCAATAGCTTCGTAACGAGGTATTCTGGAATAAAATAATTTTGGGAAGACCCATCGAACAAACTCATCTGGATCGATCATTGCTACGTAGTCGAGACTATTTTCTTGCATATATAGTGATAACTGTTCATCAAGAAACTCTTCTCTGTAATAGAGTGGCTTGGGTGATTTTTGAGCTCTTTTAATTAACTCAGCTTCATTATCTTTTGTTGCTTGTATATAAATAATAAGAGAATTATCTGCAATCACATTTATCGCATCTTCATTATCTAACTCACAAACACTACCGCCCACATCGTTTATAAAATTCTTATAGCCATATATTTGATGAGCTTTGTCAATGAAGGATGGGATGTCCTTCATAGTTTCTATTTCAGCTGATCTATGTAAATTTTGTCTGCGTTTGAATTCATCCAGATCTAAACCACCTTTTTGAGGGTTTCCCAATTTCCCTAAAAAAGTAGAGACAGGGTTTAGATTTTTTACAGATATATTGTTTCGAATATAAATTGAGTCCGAACGTAGCAGATCACGCAGAAAGGGGACCTGCATCGCTTGTTCTTTAATGTTATCTAGAATTGCTTCATCCAGGTAACGTGTGCCGATACGATAGTCACCTGAGTAGTGAAACCAGTTTGATGATCTTAGGATATTAGCGAAGCGAGTTTTACCCACACCAGACATACCTAGTAAGGTAATGGACTTGTTTTCCCAATTCTTAAATTCTGATGCACTTAGTTTCAATTGCTAACCCAATCCTGTTAGTTTTGTCTTTTATGAAGTGAACGATATAAGTTTAACAGTGAATGATTTAAACTAAAATATCAGGTAAATAGATAAAATAATTAAGGTCATAATACTAACTACAACTGCAACTTTAGTTAGCATTTTAACGTTAGAGTCATCCATTTCACCTAAAAGCTCTGCTTGCATGGCTTTTTCATCAAAAGGCTCTTCAAATGGTAGGTCAACATCTGATTCAAGCGTAATGATCGTATCTTCATAACCAGAATAGCTGTCTTCAGATTGCTTTTCTTCAACGGCTTCGCTTTTAGTTTTTACAGGTTTAACCGTTGGTGTTGGTTCGCTTTTGCTATCGAGGTTAGTAACGATTGTCTCTGCCGAAGTTTTTCTTAACTCACTTAATGGCAGAGTTTGGTCTAGTGTTGGTATAGACAATGGTGTCACATCTTTGTCTGACTCTGATGGTTTGTCAATTGAGCTTTTTGGCTTATTGATGGTGACGCCAGCTTGTGACGGTGATTTTGAAATCATGGAGTCCAGTTTTGCTTTATCCATCGTTACAGTATGTTTGTCTTTCTCTACTGTTGCGCCATTGTCACTTTTAAATAAGAGTTGGAGGTTACCTATGGAAATAACATCACCGTGATGTAGCGTGTGGCGAATTATTTTTCTCCCATTGACTATTGTGCCGTTGGTACTATTTAGATCTTCAATAAATGACGAGGTAAAAATGGTAACTAATTTTGCATGACGTGAACTTGTAGCAGGATCTTCTAATCTAATATCGTTGTCTGGTGCTCTACCTATTGTAAGAGTACCCTTTTCCAACTGGATATCATCCAGCTTAAAATTTCCTAGGTTGAGAATAACTCTATTCATTCTTGTTTTGTTACCTTAGTGATAATTCTATAAAAATCAATATGTTCTAATAGTAAGTTCAAGTACAACACTATGTCAAACAATAAACGTCTCTATTTCAGTATTATGCAAGTATTCATAACAATATTTTATAAATATTACTTAATATTATCTGATTATATATATTATTGTTTTTGTAGGAAATATATTTAATTGTAATATGAATTGGTAGATGTTTTTTATGACTATGCATTGATACGATAAATTAGTATTACTTGTTATCAAAACAATGTACATTATTAGCTTAAATTGAATGGAAATCAGGTGGTTATGAACCTTAAAAATTGTATTATTGCGTTACTGTTGACTGTGTTCCTTACTATAGGCTGCTCTTCAAACAAGATTAAACAGCAGACAGAGCTAGAACAAGCAAAGCAGCTCATAAAGGACCAAAACACCACTAAACTGGATGCAAATACTATCCCTATTACCGTACATTCAGTTTTGCCTGAGAAAGTTGTTATCGGTAAGCAAATTGATATTGGTGTTGAGATAATATCTGATATTGATTTATCTGAATTGCAGGTTATATATGAGGTTTCTCCTGGCCTTAAATTTAGAAAAAAATGGGTTTTTATAAAGCAAGATAGTGTCAGTGCAACAATAAAGAGTATTAAATCTGACAAGCTGTATAAACAAATGATCAGGGTTGTTCCCAAAATAGAAGGTTTACTATTCGTTAACGTTTATACGATATATTCAAAAGATAACGTCAAGATTGCTAAGAAAACGCCGATTACACTCTCGATAGGTAACCCACTAGATAAATCTAATAGAATACCTACACCTGAACAATATTAATTATAATATTATGAAATACTAATTTATTGTATTTAGAGATGAAAAAATAAATAAATTAACATATCCTTAAACTATTGATAATTTTACCTAACATGTATTTACAGGAGTTATAACTAATGCAATTAAAGAGCTATATTTTAATAGTTTTTTCATTATTAATGCTGAATATAAGTCTGGCTGCTAATGCAGCTAGTAAGGAAATAAGTTGGGCAGGTTGCGGCATATCCAAAAAAGGGTTTATGAGCGACATGGCTAAAGCCTATGAGAAAAAAACAGGCATTAAAATAAACTTGTCAGGTGGTGGTGCTACTAAAGGGCTGCGCAAAGTTGCATCAGGTAAAATCAATCTAGGCGGTAGTTGCAGGTTGCCACTTGTGTTTAAAAGCAAAGATGGAACATCTAAAGTAATAGGAATAGAAAAGAATCTGAATGTTATTCCGGTTGGTTGGGATGCATTAGTGGCGATAGTTCATAAAGAAAACAAGTTAATTGACAATATTACGACTGAACAACTTAGGGGGATTCTTGTTGGTAAAATTACTAACTGGAACCAATTGGGTGCAAAGATTAATAAACCTATAAATGTTTATGTACGTAAAGGAAAAATTTCTGGTGTAGGATTAACATTGAGACAGCAGCTTTTTAATAATGTTGACCAGAAGTTTGCAACGACCGCGATTATTCTAAAGTCATCTGGTAAAATTGAAAAAGCATTAGAGAAAGATAAATTCGGAATTGCCGTAAGTGGAATTAGTAGTAGTCGTCATCGAAAATTAAAAATGTTACAACTCGATACGATAGAACCTACGATGGAGAATCTTAAGAAATCTAAATATAGCCTGTACAGAATATTGTTTTTGGTTGCTCCTAAGGATTATTTAAAAGACCCTGATTTGAAAGCATTCGTTGATTTTGCTTTATCAATACAAGGTCAGAAAGTGATTAAAAAGGCTGGCACGCTACCATATAGGCTTGGTTTAGGGCTGTTACGTACAGCAACAAGTTTTTCATACTTGCAATCAATGGATGTAGTTGACAGAGAAGGAATTTACTCTCTGGGTGGTCATTAATAACGTTGATAAATACCGACTTATTTAACGACTCAGAGACTTCAGTAGTCTCTGAGTCATTTGCTATTGTTTATGCTCCTCGAAAAAACAGAAAACGTTTCCCTATAAATTGCGTGACTCTTGTTGATAATTTAGATCAGGCAGTCGCACAACAAAATAATCTTAAAAACCTATATTCGGCAAAAGTTATCGGTCCCTCAAGATCCTCTGAAGGCTTGATGTTATATTACCTTGTTGAGTGGCTAGGTTAAAATAGAGAAATTATTTAGTAGGTTTATTTCTGAAATATTCTTTATTGTCGTAGTATTCAGGTGTCTCATTTCTTTTGTCCCAGCCTGGTACACCTAGTACAGGGAAGGGATGAAGTATTCTTTTATTAATTTCACTTACCTCTGAGAAATAACATGCGGCCAGTTTATCAATGTGTTTATATTGCATTTGAGTATTTAAGTTAAAGAAATCATGATCAACAGTTAATAAAATACTATGTGTGGTCATGCCAAGATATGGATCAAGAGATTTTTCAAACATAGCATGACCAAAGACTACACATTTTATTTCATTTTCAAACGCACTTCTGTGTGTTACAAATAACTCTTTCCATGAAAATTCTTTTATCAAATTAATTAGGTGCTTATTGGAGCAGAGTATAATAGCGCCACATTCATCAAATAAGGTTAATGAATTTTCGACTAATGAACGCTGCTTAGAGGTTAAGGAACTTTTCCTGTTAATTAATGCAGTGGCGTGTAATTTATTAATGAGCTTTTTTGTTATCGGGAAAGTAGACCAAACCATAACTTGAAAGAAATCATGCCAGTTATGTAACCTTGTTTGTATTTCACCTGTTTTATAAATACTGACTTCATATTCATCATTTATTGTTTCAGGTTTTCCTTTCTGGTGAATAAATTTTAATTCACTTCCAGTTAATGATTCTATCTTCCCATATTTTTTGTGAAGTAACTGGTTATAGTTAGAAAGCTCTGGCCATTCTGAAAAAAGATTGAATGTTTTAGCTGATAAACTTATGGGGTCAAAAATAGGAGATTGTTTATAAAAATAAGGAGACCAGCGGTCGCTGTGCTGTTTTACTGAGGTCAAGGTAGCTTTTGAATTTATCTTACGATTTTTGTAAATTTAGAACCTTCAATAGTTAAATTATACATAAGGCCTTTATTGCCAAAAATAAAACCAACGATAGGTTTGTTATGAGAAGTTGAGTCAATAGATTTTCCTGCACCTAATTCTGCAAGAGCAACAGAGCCATCTACACCTGCTTCCCAACCATCGCTTTTACGAAACTTCTTTAACGCAGTTGAGTCCAGGAAAACAATAATAACGCTTTTAAGCTGAGCGCCTAACTGGAAGCCAATTGATGCAGCGGCAGTATTGTAATAATCAACAGTACGTCCTTTTATGAGTAACGCACCTTCGCCATATTCTCCACCGATACCAAAACCAGCCTTTATCACCTCTGGAAAGACCAGAACGCCCTTGGCTTTCTTTAGAAAACTGTTAGCACCACCGACTTTATTTTTGAATTTTTTAAGGGTTTCTTTAACATTTATATTTATTTCTTGTTTGCTATCAGCTTCTACAGTTCCTGTTGTTAATAGAAATAAGCTTAATAGTGATATTGATAAAATGTTTTGAATTGATAATTTCATTTATTACCCTCTAAATTTTTTCATTAGCCAGCAAGCCCATACTTTAACTGATTAAACTTTGCTTTTAGCATTCGATCTTTAGCTATAAGACAGTGTAGTGCCTTAATGGTTTCATTATCAGCTTTGCTGAATTTAATAACCATACCATCATTAGTTTTACGTATAAATTTACCTAAAATTCTTGGTTGCTTGAGTCGATATTTGTTTAATTGATTAATCCTGATTTCTAACACCCTATGCTTAGGAAATGAGTGTTCATTAGTTTGAAGTGCCGCGCCACCAAGAGATAAATCCAGTGTTTGACATTTTAGAATGTCTTCGCCGTCAGGGCGCCACATTCTAACCTCAACATCAAGAGACATTGGGTCTCTTTTCCATGCTCTTTGTTCCATTTTAGACTCCTGAGTCCATGCTAACTGTTATAGTATTTTTATTTTTATTGTTATAACTATATTTATACATCATTTTATATGGAAAATGTATCCCAATTTTTATCATAATAAGCAGCCACTTATATAGCATTGGTGATAAGATTGTTTAAGCTCTTGACACAGATATTGATGTGACGCCTATAATTTAAGTTAAAATACTCATATTTCAATATAAATCATATACTTAACAGTTATACTATAATAAAATTAATAAATGTTCAGGAAATCCACCAGTTTATTTTCATTGTTATTTGTTTCTTTGACACAAATGTCTCCCGTCTTGAATCGTTATTTATGGAAAAAATGGTATAACTTTATAGCAAAACATGATTCGAACGATCTACTGACGGCTATGAATTATGGCTATATCGATGATCAAGACAGTGTTGATAAAGCATGTCCGCCACAACTAAATCTTTATGAACACGTTGTAGATAACGTGGTATTACATAAAAAAAGAGTTCTTGAGGTGGGTTCAGGAAGAGGTGCTGGGGCATCGTATCTTACGAATAAGTATAATCCTTTAGCTTACATCGCATTGGATATGGCCTTTATTGCAAGTAAAAAATCTGATGAGTTAACGGATAACCATTGTTTACATGCCGCTTCAGGAGATGCGTTGGCTATTCCAGTCAGACAATCCAGTATTGATGTTATTCTAAATATTGAGTCTTCACATTGTTATTCAAATTTAGAAAAATTTATTTCAGAAGTATCACGTGCTTTAAAACAGGGTGGTTATTTTTGTTATTGCGACCTGATGCCGATTAAAAATAAAGATCGTTTGTTAGATTATTTTAATAAACATAATCTAAAAGTTAGAAAAACACATAATATTACGCCTCAAGTATTGAAGTCTCTGGCTTATGATTCAGGGCAACACAGTGATCTCATAAAAAAACACGTACCTTGGTATTTGCAAAAAACTGTTTCAGAGTTTGCAGGCATTAAGGGTACTGCTGTTTATAATTTATTTGATTCAGGTAAGTTTGTTTATTACAGCTTTCAAGTAGAGAAAATATAATGGTGGGTGAGCAATGCAAAAAAAGACAACTTTAGTTGACCAAACAAATGCATTGCCAGGGCGTGATGAGGTGATGAATGTTAGTGAGAAACATAGTGTTCTCGAAACAAAAATGAAAGGGCCATTTCAAAGCAATCATAAAACTATTATTTTAGGGATGGGTTGTTTTTGGGGAGCTGAGCGTTTGTTTTGGCAATGTGATGGTGTTGTTACTACAGCCGTAGGTTATGCTGGTGGTTTTACACCAAATCCAACGTATGAGGAGGTTTGTGGAGGTTTAACAGGACATACGGAGGTTGTGATGATCGTCTATGATCCGCTTAAAATAAGTTTAAATGACTTACTTGTTATTTTTTGGCAATCACATAATCCATCACAAGGGATGCGCCAGGGTAATGATATTGGAACGCAATATCGATCTGCTATATATGTAGATAATGAAGATGATTATCAAGTAGTAGCTACTAGTAAAATGAAATATGAACAAAAATTAGCAAAAAATGGACATCCCTCCATAACAACGGAAATAAAGATTTTAGATAAACTATATTTTGCGGAAGATTATCATCAGCAATATTTGTTTAAAAACCCAAATGGGTATTGTGGCTTAAGTGGCACAGGCGTTGATTATTAGAATGTCAGTAACGGCAGTGAAAAAAAACAAATATAAAGTAATTAAATTTAATGAGATTACTGATATTAATAATAACATTTATGAAAAATATACCCGATTAACTGAATCAGAAATTAAGCATAAAAGTCATCTGTTTCATGGTCGTTATGAAAATATTTATATAAAAGAAAAAGCCTTACCTGAGATTGAGAAAATAATAATAAAGATCAAGAATGAAACTGCACAATATTTAAATATAAATGAAGATGAGTTAAAAATTGGCTTTTGGTTTAATGCAATGCATCCAGGAGATCAAACAAGTTTACATTGTCACGATGATTATGATGAAATCCTATCGGGTGTTTATTATATTAGAGTCCCTAAAAACTCAGGTAATCTTATTTTAAAAATGGATGATGATGTTGAAATTATTCCTGAAGAAGGAATGGCTATATTATTTTCACCTGCGCTGGATCATCAAGTATTAATTAATGAAAGTAAACAAGTGAGGCTATCGATCGGTTTTAATGTGGCCGTCTTTGATAGCGAAGAAATTTAACTAACCTCTGGAGACAGTGGTTAAATTACATGCCAATACATATTCGTCATTAATACTTTCTATTCGGATAATATCCCCTGAGGCGATTATCTCCGGTATTGTTTTCTGGCTGCCTGGTTTTACGTGAATATATATTTTTTTTTCTGATTGTGGATTGTCGGCTGTAATAAAGCACATGCCAGTTGCGGATAAATTTTGCATTTTTCCGACCTTCCATGGCTTGTTTTCATCATGTCGATATAACACAGGGCATTGCATGTCTGATCGAGGGAAGGTTCTTTTATCATCATTACTCATAACTGTATTCTATGCTGTCTAGCGTTAATTTAAAACAAGTAAAATCAGATACATAGCTTGTAAAATTGATAGTACTTGTCTACTATTAAACATAATTATGCATTTAATTGAGAAAAAACCATGACTTACGCCATTGTTATAACAGGTGAAATAAATCCTGGCTTCACGCAGGAGCAGGTAATTAATAACTTGGCTGCTTTATTCAAGAAAGAAACTTCGTTTGTTGAAAATTTCTTTTGTGGTAAGCCTGTCGTTATTCGACGCGACCTGGATATGCTAAATGCTCAAAAATATCAAGCGGCTATAAGTAAAGCCGGGTGTGGTACCAAAATCGTTGAAGAAGGAGCTGCTTCTCAACAATCTACTGATACTGTGAAGGTAGATAAAACTACTAGTTCACCTAATGATTTCACAATGGCCGAGGCAGGTGAAACTATTGTTCATTATGAGATGCCTGAAGAGCCGAGCATAGATATATCAAGTTTATCTATGTCGTCTGCTGGGGAACAAATAATAAATCCTGTCGAGGTTCCGAAAGTGAATATCGATACTAGTAATATAGATTTATCACCAAGTGGATCCGTTTTAACAGAAAAAACCATTATTGAAGATCCCAATATTGATATATCAAACCTGTCAATGTCTCAAGTTGGTTCAGAGATTTTAGATACTGATAAATAAAATAATCTACGATATAATGCTCGCCTTTAAATAATATTCATTCGCCATTAATATCTCTGCGAACTGAATTAATCGGGGAACTTCCGTTTGTATTCTGACGTAAAAACCAAACTAGCTGATTTGGTAGAAAAAAATCTAGCTCAATACCTGAGCGATAGTCTGGTAGGTATTGAAAAGGAAAGTTTAAGGGTTAATAGTGATGCTAATATTGCCCAAACACCTCATCCAGTTGTTTTAGGTTCTGCATTAACAAATCCAATTGTCACGACAGACTATTCAGAAGCATTGATTGAATTCATTACACCGCCATTAGATTCAATTAATAAATCTTTACAATACATAGAAGATTTACATAAATTTGTCTATAAACGTCTCGATAATGAAATGTTATGGGCTACTAGTATGCCTTGTGTTGTTAAAGGTGAATCCAATATTCCTGTCGCTCAATATGGCTCGTCAAATTCAGGTAAAATGAAAACGATTTATCGTGAGGGGCTAGGGCATAGGTACGGTAAAACAATGCAAATCATTGCTGGGGTGCATTTTAATTATTCTTTTTCAGAAGCATTATGGGATGGATTGTATGAGCATTCAGAAAAAATAATTGATAAACAGTCTTTTATTAATGAGCAATACTTTTCTTTGATACGAAATTTATTGCGCATAGGCTGGATGATACCTTATTTATTTGGCGCCTCTCCTGCTGCATGTAAGTCATTTTTTGGAAATGCTGAGTCTGAGCTAGAGTCATTTGATGAGAATACATACTACAAACCATACGCAACGTCTTTAAGAATGAGTGATATTGGTTATCAAAACAATAAAGAAAACGAAAAAGGCATTAAGGCAAGCTATAACAATATTGATGAATACGTAAATAACCTTCAAGCAGCAATCAAGACGCCTTGTCCTGAATATAAAAAAATAGGTGTTAAAGTAGGGAATGAATATCGTCAATTAAATGCCAATATACTGCAAATCGAGAATGAGTATTATAGTACAGTTAGACCAAAACAGATTGTACAAGAAAATGAAAAATCTATTGATGCATTACAAAAACGAGGTGTTAAATACATTGAGTTACGATCTATAGATATAAATGCATTTGATCCATTTGGTATCAATCAAGAACAATTACACTTCCTTGAAGTCTTAATGCTTTTTTGTTTACTAACAGATAGTCCTGATATCGATATAAAAGAAAACAAAGACATCGATGAAAACGAAATGATCAGTGCATTATATGGGCGTAAACCAGATGTGGTCTTGACTAGAAAGGGTGAAAAAGTATCACTAAATTCATGGGCAAAAGAAATCTTTGAAGCATTAGTGCCTATAAGTGAAATACTCGATCAAGTAAATAATACAAAATCATATACATCATCGGTTAAGAATATATTTACTATTGTAGATGCCCCTGATCTATCTCCATCAGCAAGAATGTTAAAAAATATGGAAGAAAATGGTGAGGGTTTTCATTATTTTGCTAAAAGGATGTCTATCCAGCATAATAATTATTTTCAGAAATTAGTATTAGCGAATGATAAAAATGATGAGTTTGAACGAATTGTAAAAGAATCAATTAAACGTCAATTAGAGATTGAATCGAAACAAAATATTTCTTTTGATGATTTTCTTAATGCTTATTTTGAAAATTAATATTGACTACGAAGCCAGAGAAAAAGACCATTTTGAAGCAAATGCTCTATCATAAACACTAACAGGGTCTGCGCCATATGCACCCATTGGCAAACTATATGTAATATCAAGTTGTCTGCCATCTTTAGTGTATTCTTTTTTCATTAAATCGATTGTTTTGTTTTTGTTGTATGGATTTTTTTCTTCATCCAACAACAATATAACCTTTGGCCGTAATCTT
>Ga0316205_10004310_pt1 | contig 12586 bp, 9 predicted proteins | sample 3monthpyrite_MG_FD_204941 | JGI IMG/M metagenome (GOLD analysis project Ga0316205, IMG submission 204941) | Microbial mat bacterial communities from mineral coupon in-situ incubated in ocean water Damariscotta River, Maine, United States -... | ecosystem: Environmental > Aquatic > Marine >... | reverse complement strand
CGCACATAGGGAATGTAGCCGACGATGTCCGTGGCCTCGGCGATCGCGGCCTGCACGTCTGGCGTGATACAGCCCTCGGCCCCCGGCCCCAGCCCCGCGATCACGACCCAGCCGCTCATGGCCGCCGCCCCTGCCCGTGCACGACGATGATCGAGAAATAAGGCAGGTTGTCCTCGGCCACCTCGGACAGGGCGCGCACCGTCTGGCCGTCCATGCTGGCAAATTCCACCAGCACCGCGCGCGCCGCCTTGCCGCTGGCCTCCAGCGCGCGTCGCACCTTGGGCAGGTTGCGCCCTATCTTCATGACGACCAGCGCATCGGCATCGGTCATGGCACGGGTCAGCGTGGCCTCGTCCAGAGTGCCCATGACGGTCGACAGGATGTCGTCGCCCCAGGTGATCGGCGCGCCGCTTGCTGTCCAGGCCGCCGACATGCCGGTGATCGCGGGCACGACCTGAACCGGAATGAAGTCCTTCAGGCGCGTGAAGAGATGCATGAATGACCCATAGAAAAACGGATCACCTTCACAGAGCACCACCACATCCTCGCCCGCGTCCACGAGGTCGCGAAGATGCGCGGTGCAATCAGCATAGAAGGACGACAAGACTTCATTGTAGCGAGGATTGGACAGGGGGATTTCCGTGGTGACGGGATATTCCATCGCGCATTCGATCGCATCCTCACGCAGCATACCGTCGACGATGGCGCGCGCGCGCCCGTCGCGGCCCGCCTTGCGGAAAAAAGCGATGTGGCGCGTGCCGCGCACAAGGCGGTCGGCGCGCACGCTCATCAGCTCGGGATCGCCCGGGCCGAGGCCGACACCATGAAGCGTCCCGCTCATTCGATCCGGCTCGCGATGGCGTTGATGGCGGCAACCGTGATGGCGCTGCCACCCAGACGGCCCTCGACGATCAGCGACGGCACCGGGCTGGCCTTCCACAACGCGTCCTTGCTTTCGCGCGCGCCCACGAACCCCACCGGACAGCCGATGATCGCCGCAGGGCGCGGACAGGCCGGGTCCTCCAGCATCTCCAGCAAGTGAAAGAGCGCCGTGGGAGCGTTGCCTATGGCCACCAACGCCCCATCCAGCCGGTCGCGCCACAGTTCGAGAGCCGCAGCCGAGCGCGTGGTCCCGAGGCGCGCCGCGAGGTCGGGCACCGAAGGGTCGCGCAGGGTGCAGACTACGTCATTGCCAGCCGGAAGGCGCTTGCGGGTCACGCCCTCGCTTACCATGTAGGCGTCGCACAGGATCGGCGCTCCGGCCTCCAGTGCCGAGCGTGCGGCGGCGACCATCCGGGGGGCGATCTTCACGTCCCGCTCAAGGCCCACCATTCCGGCGGCATGGATCATCCGCACCACGACCTGCGCATCATCTGGGACAAAGCGATCCAGATCGGCCTCGGCCCGGATCGTGGCAAAGCTTTCAAGATAGATAGCGGCACCGTCTTTTTCGTATTCGTAAGGCATCACTGGGACCCGAAAAGTTGGACTGAATTCACGGGCCAGAGCCCGGTTTCGCTGGGCTCATCCCACGGTGCGCCATTCCTGACAAGGTTGAACTTGCCCTTGGCACCTACTAGCGTGAGTGCCGCCGCGCGCGGATGCGCACAGCCCTTGGCACAGCCCGAGACATGCAGGCCGGTGCCCTCGGGCAAATCGGCGGCCAGACGCCGTGCCATGGCGCGGGTTTCGACCTCGGCCTGCGGACAGAGGGGCGCGCCGGGGCAGGCATGGACCGCCAGGAGCGGATCATCGGGGCCCGTCACGAACCCTGCCGTGTCAAAGCCCGCGGCCGCGCCCACCAGCAGGAACAGCCGGTTTGGCAGGACCCGTAGCGCCGTCGCACCGCTGGCCTCCAGAACCGCGCGCAAATCTTCGGCCTCAATCTGCCCGAACGGCGCGCCGAGGATCCGGCCCATAGGTTCCTGCCCAGGCTGCGGCACTGTAATTTGCGGGCGCGGCCGCGTGTCCTGCCATGCAGCGGGCAGCCAGGTCTGCGCCAAATGCCGGGCCATGCGACCCGATGTGCCGCCATCGCCCTTGGCGAACCATTGGCACAGCTCTGTCACCGCCCGAACGGCAGTCTCGGCGGTCACGACCTTGCCCTTCGCCGCACCATCGGCGCGCACGATCACCGCGCCGGTCCGGCCCAGCTCGATGCGGATGTCGGCGGAGGCATCCGCCAGCCCGGCGGTGCGCCCCGTGTCGATGGCAAATCCAAATTTGGCAGGTAGCTCCGGCAACTCCGGCAAGACGCGCATCAGCCCCCGCGCCAGCCGGTCGGTCAGGTCACCATCCCGCCGGTCATGCGCAAGGATGATGTTGCGCCGCGCCTCGATCTGCGGTGCCTCGTCCAGCACACCAAGCGCGGCCAGCGCCTCGATCAGCGGCGCATGATCAGGCTCGGCGACACCGCGTATCTGCACATTCGCCCGCGATGTAAGATCAAGTGTTCCGCTAGCGAACTGCTCGGCTGCATCGCACAGGCCCCGCACCTGCGCCGCGGAAAGCTCGCCCAGCATGGGCCGCACGCGCACCACCAGCCCGTCCCCCGACATCATCGGGCGATACACCCCGGGGCACCAGCCCTTGATCCGCGGCGCGCTCATTCCGCCGCCTCGATCGCGGCCAGGATCGAGTTGCGCCGCGACCGCCACAACCCGGCCTCGTGAAGTGCGGCAAATCGCGCGCGCATCGCGGCCAGCGCGTCGGGATTGGCCTCTTCCATGAAGGCCGTGACCTGTGGCGTACCCAGCGTCGCCTCGTAGTAGAGATCAAAAAGATGCGCGGGCACTACATGCGCCAATTGCGCAAAGGCGGACATGTTCTCGAGCGTGGCGGCAATCTCAGCCGCGCCCCGGAACCCGTGGCGCTGCATACCGGCAATCCAGTCCGGGTTGGCGGCACGGGCCTGAACGACGCGGGCAATCTCTTCGGTCAGGCCGCGCGCGCGGGGGGCCGCCGGGTCCGTCGCGTCCAGATGATAGAGCGACGCCTGCCCGCCTGTAATGGCCTGGGCGGCTGCAAACCCGGCCTCGTGGGCGGCATAGTCCTCGGCCAGCAGAATGTCCGTTTCGGGCAGATCCTGGAGATGCACGAAGACATCCGCCTGCGCCACACGCGCGCGCAAACCATCTCCATCCTGCCTTGGCATCTCGCCGTCCAGTGCCCAGCTTGACGCGGCCAGCCACGCCTCGCCCGCCGCCGCGCGCGCGGCATCGGAATAGTCGCCCATATGCGCACCCATACCGACGCCGAACTGGCCGGGCGCGGGGCCGTAGACCCGCGCCCCCCCGGTGACCACATAAGGGTTCCAGTCGGGGGCCTCGTCCCGTGCGGCCAGGGTGCTGACCGCCTGGGAAAAGAGCGCCGAAAGCGTTGGAAACACATCGCGGAAAAGGCCCGAGACGCGCAATGTCACGTCGATACGCGGCCGGTCCAACTCGGCGATGGGCAGCACCTCGATCCCCGACACCCGCTCGGACCCCTTGTCCCAGACCGGGCGCACGCCCAGAAGATGCAGCGCCATGGCGAACTCCTCGCCCGCGGTGCGCATCGTGGCCGAGCCCCAAAGGTCCACGACCAGCCCCTTGGGCCAGTCGCCTTCGTCCTGCAAATGCCGCCGGATCAACTCTTCCGCCAGCGTCACGCCTTGCGCATATGCCGCGCGCGTCGGCACGCTGCGCGGGTCGGTGGCAAAGAGGTTGCGCCCGGTGGGCAGCACGTCTGCTCGCCCGCGATAGGGCGAACCGGACGGTCCGCTCTCGATTCGCAGGCCGCCCAGGGCCGCAATCAGCGAACTGCGTTCGGCCGCTGCCGACGGGGCCACGTCGAACGCCTCCTGCGCCTGTGTCACCCGCCCCCAGACATGCAGCCCGTCACCGAACTGGCTGTCTTTCACGTCGCACACGAACCGGTCGATCCGGGTGATCGCCTCGGCAGTGCAGGCCGCCGCATTCAGGCCCAGATCGTCCTCGACCCCCAGTGACTGCGCCTCGGCGCGGATGTCGCCCTGAAGCCGGTCGCGGCGGCCCGGATCGAGCCCGTCCGCGTTGGAAAACTCGTCCAGGAGCGCCTCGAGCCGGGCCAGCCGCTCTGGTGCGCCCGCACGTTTGAGTGGTGGCGGCACATGTCCCAGCGCCACCGCGCCGATGCGGCGCTTGGCCTGTGCGGCCTCGCCCGGATCGTTCACGATGAACGGATAGATCACCGGCATGGATCCGGTCAGCACCTCGGGCCAGCAGGTCTCCGACAGGGCCACCGCCTTGCCCGGCAGCCACTCCAGGGTGCCATGCGCGCCGATATGGATCAGTGCATCAGCGTGGGTCTGCATCCAAAGGTAAAAGGCCACATAGCCGTGGCGCGGGACGCGGGCCAGGTCATGGTACTCGGCATCCCTCAGCGCGGGCGAGCCGCGCTCAGGCTGCAACGCGACCATGACATTGCCGCGCATGAGCACCGGCAGGGTGATGCCCCCTTCGGTGGCCGCCGCGTCGTCCTCGGGCACGCCCCAGGCCACCGTGAGATCGTCGCGCAGGGTTGCGGGCAAAACGTTCAGCGCCGCCTTGTACTTTGCCATGGGCCAGATCACCCGTGCCGTCCTCAGATCCTCGACATCCAGGCCCGTTTCCACGATATGGCCCGCGTCGCGAAGGTCTTCCAGAATGGCCTCGGCCGAAGCGATGGCGTCAAGCCCCACCGCATGGGCAAGGTTCCACTCCCGCCCAGGATAGGTCGACAGCACAAGCGCCAGGCGGCGCGCGTCCGGCGCACTGACGGCCAGCCGATGCCACGCCGCCACCCGCGCGGCGACCGCCTGAACCCGGTCCGCCACGGGCGTATGCACATAACGCGCGAATTGCAGATGTTCGTCGCGCTCCTGCGGCTCCTTGAACGAGGTGACGCCTGCGAAAATGCGCCCGTCCACCTCCGGCAGAACCACATGCATCGCGAGGTCGGCGGGCGACAGCCCGCGCTCGGCCTCGTTCCAGGCCTGCCGGGTCGAGGTCGCCAGCGCCACCTGGAACACCGGCACCCCGGCTGCATCCAGCGGCGATGTACCTGCGGACCCACGTCCCGAAAAGGACGTGGCGTTGACCACCGTCGCGGGTTTGAGATGCGCCACCTGCCGCGCCATCCATTCGGCCGCCCCGGGGGCCTTGAGCGATGGCGCAAAGAGCCCCATCACCGCAAACCCCTGCGCCCGCAGCGCCCGGAACAGCGCCTCGATCGGGGCCGTGTCGGCGGCTACCAGGAACGAGCGGTAGAATACCACGAGCACCAGTGGCGCATCGGCGTTCTCTCGCGCCAGCACCGGGCAGGCTACGCCCTCCTCAGGCGTCCAGCCGCCAACCACCGGCAGCGCCTTGGTGCCCCGCGCAGGTCCGGCATAAAGCCCCGAGGCCAGCGCCATCTGCGCCAGCGCGGCATGGGCCGCCACGGCCCCGCCCGTGTCGCACAGATGCTGAAGCCGCCGCAAGGTGGAAACCGGCAGGGTCGACACCTCATCCAGCCGCGCATCGGCCCGCCCGTCAGCGGGCAGCACGGCAAGCGCGATACCCTTTTCGCGCGCAAGACCCGCGATCTGCTGGATGCCATAGGGCCAGTAGGGCATGCCACCGATCAGCCGGATCAGAATGCCGCGCGCACCCTCCAGCGTCTGCTCCACATAGGTGTCCAGGGACAGGGGATGCTTGAGCGCCGCGATATTGGCCAGTCGCAGCGTCGGCATCCGCCCCTCGGGTCCGCCCGCGCGATGCCAGCCCGCCGCAAAAGCGCCAAGGTCGGAATCCGAGAAGCTGAGGACCACCAGATCGGCGGGGCTTTGCCCCAGATCGGTGGGCGTCTCGGTTTCCTCGAGCCCGTGGCTTTCGCGGAAGACGACATGCATGGGCGCTTACTCGGCAGCCTCGGTCTGCGGCGCCAATACGGCACGGATTGCGTCCGGGCTGACATCGTCATGCTCGGCGATCACCACCAGACGGCCCTGACGAGGCTCATCGGCCTTCCATGCACGGTCATACTGATGTCGAACCCGCGCCCCCACCGCCTGTACCAGAAGGCGCATCGGCTTGCCCGCGACATTGGCGTAACCCTTGACCCGCAGGATGTTCTGCGCCTTGGCCAGCGCCTCGATCCGCGCGACCAGCGCCTCTGGGCTGTCCACGTCGGGGATGTCGATCACGACGCTTTCGAAATCGTCATGTTCGTGGTCGTCATGGCCATCGTGATGGCTGGGCCGCGCGTCCATGTCGTCCTCGGCCGCAGCTTCAAGCCCCAGAATGACGCGCGGGTCCACCACACCTTCGGCGACTTCCACCACGGGCAGGGCGCGCGGTGCCTCGGCGGCGATGATCGCCCTGGCCTTGGCCACACCTTCCGGACCCGCCAGATCGGGCTTGGTCAGCAGGATGATGTCAGCACAGGAAATCTGGTCCTCAAACACTTCCGACAGAGGCGTTTCGTGATCGATGCTCTCATCGGCCAAACGCTGCGCATCCACCGCCGCGACATTGGGTGCAAACCGGCCCGCGGCGACGGCCTCGGCATCGGCCAGCGCAATGACGCCGTCGACGGTGATCTTCGAGCGGATCTCAGGCCAGTCGAACGCCTTCAAAAGCGGTTTCGGGAGCGCCAGACCGGAGGTCTCGATCACGATATGCTCGGGCCGCGGGTCGAGCGCCATTAGCGCCTCGATCGTGGGAATGAAATCATCGGCAACCGTGCAACAGATACAGCCATTGGCCAGCTCCATGATGTTTTCGGCAGGGCAATCGGGAATGGCGCAGCCCTTGAGGATTTCACCATCCACGCCGACATCGCCAAACTCGTTGACGACCACGGCCAGCCTCTTGCCGCCGGGGTTCTGCATGAGATGCGAAATCAGCGTGGTCTTGCCCGAGCCAAGAAAGCCGGTGACGACCGTGACGGGGAGTTTTTCGAGATCAGCCATTTTGGTCCTCCAGAGGGGGAATGCGTGCGATGCAGTTGCGTTTGAAATGGTCGGGACGGCTGCGCCAGGGGATCAGCCCATCGGGCGTGTTGCGATACAGCGTCGCCCCTTCGAGCAGAAGCGTGCCATGCTCGTCCTCGTGAAAGTTGCCATAGACATAGGTCCAGCGTCCGGGGCCACCGCGCAGGGCCACCGAACAGCCATGGTCGCAGTTCTGAAGGCATTCGACCGCGCGCAGCGTGACACCCTCCGGCATCTCGCGCCCGGTCAGGTCGTCATATAGCTTCTGGCCAGGGCGTTCCCCGTCCTCGGCCACCTCGGTCCCGCGCCGGCACTTGACGCAGACCAGCAGCTCGGCCGCCGCGCTCACGACCGACCCCCGGCATGGCCAGGGCGCAGGAGGGCAAATCGCGGAAAATTCTTGTCAGGCATCATCATCTTTCTCCTCCGGGGCACCCCGCCCGGGCCAACGCATTTCGGGTTCGGATGGCAGGTCTCCTGGCTTGCAGCTTGAGTGCGACCCCGCGCCTTCCCGACCCATAGCGGCCAGTGGCGTGGTGCAAGGTCGCTGGCCGCTTACAGTTGCGGGGGCAGCCACGGATTTGACGCCTCGCGCCGCACCGTATTCCCTTTTCAGCCCGGGCGTATCTCCGGACAACCATCAGCGCAGACCATGCTCAGAGCGGCGAGGTCTTGTCAATCATCCGCATGTTGTTCCAAGCCGCATTGACGCGGGCCCTCAGCGGTGCAAATCCTAGGCTAAAGTGCTGTGCCCAAAGGAGCCCGCCATGGATGACGTCACCGCCCGCCACAACGAAAAGATGCGCAAAATCAAGGCCGCGCGCGACAAGATGATGGAGACCAAGACCGAGGAGAAAGGCCTGATCATGGTCCATACCGGCACAGGCAAGGGCAAGTCCTCGGCCGGGTTCGGCATGATCATGCGTTGTATCGCGCACCAGATGCCCTGTGCGGTGGTGCAATTCATCAAGGGCAACTGGGACACCGGCGAGAAGACCTTCCTGCGGGAACGATTCGCCGATGAATGCCGGTTCTTCGTCTCCGGTGAAGGCTTCACCTGGGAAACCCAGGACCGCGAGCGCGACATCGCGGCGGCGCAGAACGGCTGGAAGATCGCACAGGCGCAGATCCTCGACCCCGAGATACAGTTCGTGCTGCTCGACGAGATCAACATCGCGCTGCGCTATGATTACCTCGATATCGACGAAGTAGTGGATTTCATGCTGACACAGAAACCGCACATGACCCATGTCTGCCTTACGGGCCGCAATGCCAAGCCCGAGCTGATCGAGGCCGCCGACCTGGTAACGGACATGGACCTGCTCAAGCACCCGTTCCGCGACGGGGTGAAGGCGCAGAAGGGCGTGGAATTCTGACACGCCACGCCCGTGATGCGACCACCTGTTCCGGACCTGATCGGGGGTCTCTCTCCGTCCGCAGGTGGAGGCCCCGGATCAAGCCCGGGGCGGATGTCTCCAACGTTGGGGCTACGCTCTAGATTTGCACTTCCACCAACGTCCTCGGCCTCCGGGTCAGGAGCTCACAACCCTCCTCCGTCACCACCACGCTGTCGCTGATCGCCATGCCGAATTCCTCGCGGAACATGGTCGGGATGATGTGAAAAGTCATGCCCGCCTGCAAAACCAGCGGATCACCGGGGCGGATCGAATAGATGTGCCCCTCGGCCCAGTTCGGCGGGAACCCGATGCCGATCCCGTAGGCCGTGCGGCTCTTGTAGTACGCGCCCAGACCGCGCGCCTCCACGCGGGACCGGCAGGCATGGTCCACCTCTGCCGATGTGAGTCCTGGCCGGATCATCGCGCAGGCGGTTTCCAGCACGTCAATCAGCGCCGCCGCGGTCTCCTTCTGCTCCTTGGTCGCGCGCCCCACCACCGCCGAGCGCGCCATGATCGCATGGTAGCGGTCCACGCAAGCGGCCCCTTCGAGAAGCACCACATCGCCTTCGCGGATCGTATTGCGCTTCCACAGCGCGAAGCACAGCGCGCTGCGCGGGCCGGTCGCCACCATCGGAGGATGACCGATATACTCGCTCCCCGCCGCAATGGATCCCCGGTAGAGCGCCGCTGCGATCTCATTGTCCGTCCGCCCCGGCGCGATGGCGGCCAGGGCCGCATCCATCCCGGCCTCGACCGCGCGACCCGCCGCGCGCATCCGGTCAAGCTCCGCCGCACTCTTGATCATCCGGTGCGCGTCCAGCACGCCGTTGAACGGCGTGAACCGGTCTCCGAACCGGGTGGCGAGCCGCGTGTAGTCTTGCACGTTCAGATACCGGCTTGTGGTGTCGAGACCGATCAATCCATCGGGCACGGCCTCGCCCAGATACCGCTCCAGAACCTCGACATGATCCTCGGTGTCAAAAACCGGATGCGCCTCGGCAATTGTCGGAAGGGCACGTGCCATGTCGCGGTTCACCACCCGCGTCACGATCACCGGCCGTCCCGTCCGTGGCATGCACATCGCCTGAAAGGTGAAATAGCCGATGGTCTGATACCCGGTCAGCCAGAACATGGTCTCGGGATCAAAGAGCACGACCATCGCAAGACCTCGCGCCCGCATCTCGGACTGTACGAGCTTCAGCCGCGCGGCATAGACCTCTTCGCCAAAGGCCAGCTCGCCAGGCCAGAGCCGCCGCTGGGCCTGCATGACCATCCGCTGGCTGTGCGTCCTGTCCGACATTGTGCCCCGCCTTTCCACCCTGCCGTTCCCCACGGCAACCTTGCCCCGGAATGCCCCATGGCTGAAAGGGCGAAGTTGCGCCTATAGTCAGACACAGGACTCACGCCCGATGGATACCGCCGACATGGACACGCCCTTTCTGACCCGCCCGGACATTCGCGGCCATTTCGGGGTGGCCGCCTCGACGCATTGGCTGGCGGCCCAGACCGCGATGCGAATGCTCGAACTGGGCGGCAATGCCTTTGACGGGGCGGTGGCGGCGGGGTTCGTGCTGCAAGTGGCAGAGCCACACCTCAACGGCCCCTTGGGCGAAGTGCCGATCCTGCTGCACGAAGCGGAGACCCGCGAGACCACGCTGATCTGCGGCCAGGGGCCCGCACCCAGGGCCGCGACCATCACGCGTTTCACCGCGCTGGGGCTCGATCAGGTCCCCGGCACCGGGATGCTGGCCGCCGCCATCCCCGGCGCGTTCGACGCCTGGATGCTGCTGTTGCGCGACAAGGGCACGCTGCCGATTGAAACGGTGCTGGCCCCCGCCATCGGCTATGCCGAACGGGGCGTGCCGGTCCTGCCCCGCATGGCCGCAGCCATTGCGGTTATGCAGGGCTGGTTCCGCACGCACTGGACTGACAATGCAACGATCTATCTGCCCGATGGAACGGTGCCCGAAACCAGCAGCCTGTTGAGAAACCCCGCTCTGGCCGAAACCTGGAAACGCACCCTGCGCGAGGCACAGAGCGCAGGCCCCGACCGCATGGCCCAGATCGAGACCGCGCGGGAGACCTGGAAAACCGGCTTCGTGGCCGATGCCGTCGCCGAGTTCTGCGCCACGCGCAGGTTTCGCGACGTGACGGGCCACGACAATGGCGGCCTGCTCACAGCCGAGGACCTCGCCGGGTGGTCCGCGACCTACGAGGCACCTGTTCAGGCCGACTTCGCAGGCCACACGGTCTGCAAATGCGGGCCATGGAGCCAGGGACCGGTGCTGCTGCAAGGCCTGCGCATGATCGAGGCGCTGGGGCCCGAGGCGCTGGCGGGTGAGGCCGATTTCTACCACACGCTCACCGAGGTCATGAAACTGACCTATGCCGACCGCGAGACCTTCTATGGCGATCCGGATTTCGTCGATGTGCCGCTCGACCAACTGCTGAGCCGCGGCTATGCCCGCGCCCGCGCGGCGCTTGTCGGGCGTGTGGCCGACAATTCGTGGCGGCCCGGCGAGGTCGCGGGCTATGGCCACGCGCTGGATTACGAGGCCGCGACAACCGTGTCTCTGGATACCGAGGCGCTGGCGGGCCTGGGGATCGGCGAGCCGACCGTGGCGGATCACACCGGCACCCCGCGCGGTGCCGTGGAGGGCGACACCTGCCATGTCAACGTGGCGGACCGCTGGGGCAACCTTGTGGCCGCCACGCCCTCGGGCGGCTGGATGGAAAGCGCGCCGGTGATCCCTGCCCTGGGCTTTTGCACCGGCACACGCCTTCAGATGATGCGGCTCGACCCCTCGGCACCCGATGCGCTGGGCCCAGGCAAACGGCCGCGCACGACGCTGACGCCAACCATCGTTCTGGACGGGGACGGGCGCGGCACGATGGCCTGCGGAACCCCGGGCGGGGACAAGCAGGATCAGTGGCAACTCGCCTTTCTCGTACGTCACCTGATGCAGGGGCTCACACCACAGGCGGCCATCGACGCGCCCGGCTTTTTCTCGTCGCACTGGCCCGACAGCTTCTTTCCGCGGCAGGCCTTTCCCGGGCGGTTGACCATCGAGGGCCGGATATCCGATGCGGCCGCCGCCGAATTGCAACGCCGCGGGCACGACCTGAAGGTCGATGCACCATGGTCGGACGGCTATCTCAGCGCCAGCTGCGTGAGACCCGATGGCACATTGGGCGCAGCCGCCAGCCCTCGCGGCCAGCAGGTTTATGCCGTCGGACGCTGATCACGGACGCAGGCGGGGCGTGACGGCCCACATAGTCATCAATCCGCCTCAGACCGTGGTCAGATCGAAATCGTCCCAGCCGCTCCATTCGGTACCGTCATTTGCGCGCACCCACAGCGTTTGCGACCCGGCAACCGTGTCGCCCCGGAACCAGATGTCGCTCAGGTTGCTGGTGGTATAGCCTGTGGTGGCATCCACATACCCGCCGTCGGCCCACCAGCTGTTGCCGCCTATGTTGTCCCATATCTCGTAATTCGTCATCGTGTCGCCATCGGGGTCCGTGATGGACATCACATCCGACAAAAGCGTCCACTCCGAAACGCCGACCGTCTGATCCGCCACGGTGACCGTGGGCGGAGTGTTGCCCTGCGTGCTCAGAACGAAACTGTCCCAGTCGCTCCAATCCGTTCCGTCATTGACCCTGAGCCAGAGCGTCTGGTTGCCCGCGGTGCTGTCCCCACGGAACCAGATACCCGAAAGGTCGGTCGTCTGGTATCCGGTCGAGGCATCCACATATCCGCCATCCGCCCACCAGCTGTTGCCCCCCTGGTTGTCATAAATCTCGTAGTTCACCATCGTGTCCCCATCAGGGTCCGTCACATTCAGGACACCCGACAACAGCGTCCACTCGAGGATGTCGACCGTCTGACCATCGACCGTGGCCGTCGGCGCGGTGTTGCCCTCGGTGGTCAGAAGGAAATCATCCCAGCCGCTCCATTCGGTACCGTCATTTGCGCGCACCCACAGCGTTTGCGACCCGGCAACCGCGTCGCCCCGGAACCAGATGTCGCTCAGGTTGCTGGTGGTATAGCCCGTGGAGGCATCCACATATCCACCATCTGCCCACCAGTTGTTGCCTCCCTGGTTGTCGAAAATCTCGTAACTGGTCATCGTGTCGCCATCCGGGTCGGTGATGGACATCACATCCGACAACAGCGTCCATTCGTTTTTGTCCACCGTCTGGTCGGGCACGC
>Ga0316205_10004304_pt1 | contig 12598 bp, 11 predicted proteins | sample 3monthpyrite_MG_FD_204941 | JGI IMG/M metagenome (GOLD analysis project Ga0316205, IMG submission 204941) | Microbial mat bacterial communities from mineral coupon in-situ incubated in ocean water Damariscotta River, Maine, United States -... | ecosystem: Environmental > Aquatic > Marine >... | reverse complement strand
TGCACTGGTCGGCCGCTTTGCCAAGCTCCTGCCAAAAGCCGCGCACCCCGCTTTCGCGCTGGTCGATCGAATATATCGCTTCAAGATCAGGCAGCTTATCTTTGATATTCAACACTTTTTCCAGATTAACCCCATCGGTGACCACCGCTTTGGCGCCCGAATTTTCAAGCCGGTATTGCAAGCCATCTTCGCCAAAAAGGGTAAAAAGCGGCACGGCAACCGCGCCGAGCTTATAGCAGGCCAGATGGGTGAGAATGGTTTCGGGGGTTTGGGGCAGCAACACAGCACAGCGGTCCCCCCGCCCCAAACCGTGTTCCTTTAGGGCATTGGCCAGCCTCGAAGAGGCCCGCGAGAGCTGGATATAGGTATAATCGCGGCGCTCGCCATCAGGGCGGATATAGATCACGGCCACGCGCTCTGGCTCGGCCCGCGCCCAGCGTTCACAGATTTGCTCGGCAATGTTATAGCGTGTTGGCTCCGGCCAGCTAAACTTTGCGCGCATATCTTCCCAACTATCTGATTTTAAAATCAATCTCTGCGCAACCATCCCTGATCCTTTCCGATCTGTCCGCGCAGTGTAACCAGTTGCGCACGGTGTTCAAGCCCTTGCGCCGCGGCCAATTCTCCCCTAAGTAAACGGGAAGGAAAGGCTGCCAAAATGCCCGCAACGCCACAGTTGATTGATCCCTTCGCCCGCCGGATTTCATATCTGCGGGTATCTGTAACTGACCGCTGCGATTTTCGCTGCTATTACTGCATGTCCGAAGACATGACCTTTCTGCCCAAAAAAGAGCTGCTCACACTGGAGGAGCTCGACCGCATGTGCACCGCCTTTGTTGATTTCGGGGTGACCAAGCTGCGCATTACCGGCGGCGAACCCTTGGTGCGCAAAGGCATAATGACCTTTTTTGACAGCATGTCGCGGCATCTGGCCAGCGGTGCGCTCAAAGAACTGACGCTAACCACCAACGGCTCCCAGCTTGGCCGTTTTGCCCAGCCGCTTTATGATTCAGGCGTGCGGCGCGTGAATATCTCTCTGGATACACTGGATGAGGCAAAATTTGCCGAAATCACCCGGCGCGGCAGCTTTAAGCAAGTCATGGAAGGCATTGATAAGGCTGATAAAGTGGGCCTAAAGATCAAGATTAACGCGGTGGCGCTCAAAGGCACCAATGATGACGAATTGCATGATATGGTGGCATGGTGTGGCCAGCGTGGCTTTGACCTGACCATGATCGAAGTGATGCCGATGGGGGATATGGGCGAGGCCGACCGGCTGGACCAGTATTGGCCGCTGACCGAGGTGCGCAAAGAACTCGAAAGCCGCTGGACGGTGGAAAGCATCCCGCTCAATACCGGCGGCCCGGCCACCTATGTAAAGGTCAAGGAAACCGGCACCCGGGTTGGCTTTATCACCCCCCTCACCCATAATTTTTGTGAAAGCTGCAACCGCGTGCGGCTCACCTGCACCGGGCAGCTGTTTATGTGCCTTGGACAGGAAGACGAGGCCGACCTGCGCGCCGCCATGCGCGACCATGAGGGCAACGAAGCCTTGAATGCGGCAATTTTGGCCGCCATCGCCCGTAAACCCAAGGGCCATGATTTTGATTATTCCCGCAAGGTGATCGAGGGTGAAATGACCCGCCACATGAACCATACCGGCGGCTAGCGCGCCATCGGCAAATTTCAGCCATTGTAACAAAAAGGTGAAGTGATTGTTACAAAACTTTCGCTACTCTTGGGATGCATTATTTGCCTGTGTCATTCAACCGGAGAACCTAAAATGAATTTCAGAAAAACCACCCTCACCACTTTCACCGTTTTCGCCGTTGCCGCCAGTGCTTTTGCGGCCTCGCATTCTCCGATAACCGAACGGCAGGAAGCCATGAAAGCCGTCGGCGGGCAAATGCGCACCCTTGGTGGCATGGCGCAGGGCAAAATCGAATATGATGACCTCATTGCCATTTCGGCGCTGGAAACCATGCGGGATGCCGCTGCAACCGCGCAACAGCGGTTTCCGGAAGGGAGTGATATGGGCGCAGAAACCCGGGCCATGGCCGCCATTTGGGCGACCGATTCCGATTTTGACGCGCGCATGACCCAACTTATTGCCAACCTTGACGCAGCGATTGCTGCCGAACCGGCCGATGTGGCCAGTTTCGCGCCGCTATTCGGGGCCGTTGCCGGTAGTTGCAAAGGCTGTCACGAGAAATATCGTGCGCCTGAAGAGTAAGCTTTTTATCGGGGCTGGCCTTGCCGGGCTGGCCCTTTGGTTTGCCTCGGCCCCGCGCGGACTGACCCCCGGCAACTGGCTCCCGGTTGAACCTGATCTCGCACGCGGTGAGCAGGTTTTTAATATTGGCGGTTGCGCATCTTGCCATATGGCCAAAGATGCCGAGGGCAATGAGCGGCTGGTGCTGGCGGGTGGGCAGGCTTTTGCCACCGAATTCGGCACGTTTTATGCCCCAAATATCTCGCCAAGCGCTGAGGGAATCGGCGGCTGGAGCGCGTTTGACCTCGGCAACGCCTTGCTGCGCGGTGTCAGCCCCGATGGCGCGCATTACTACCCTGCCTTCCCCTACGCTTCCTACACCCGTATGGCTCCGCAAGATGTGGCCTATTTGAAAGGTTATCTGGACACCCTGCCCCCGGTTGCCACCGCCAACCGGCCGCATGATCTGCCGTTTCCGTTTAACATCCGCCGTAGCCTTGGCTTTTGGAAACTACTGTTCCTGAAAAACGGGCCGGTGGTCGCAAGTGATGAATCGCGCGGGCAATATCTGGTCGAAGCCATGGGCCACTGTGCCGAATGCCACACGCCGCGCAATTTGCTTGGGGGGCTTGATAGCGCGCGCTGGCTGGCCGGCGCGCCCAACCCCGAAGGCAAAGGCCGCGTGCCCAACCTCACCCCCGGCGGTGATCTTGCCAATTGGAGCGTGGACGATATTGCCTATTATCTCGAATCGGGTTTCACCCCCGAATTTGATACCGCAGGCAGCACCATGGTCGAGGTCGTTGAAAACCTCTCGCAAGCCACTCCCGAGGACAGGCTGGCGATTGCCCGCTATTTGAAGGGGTTGCCCGCCCTGCCAAACGCGCCCAAGCCCTAGACAAAACCCGTTTCGCCGCGTATGCCTCTGGAAAATTGGGGAAAGCCGTATGGATTTATTGATCGGAGTAGATGGCGGCGGCACCGGGTGTCGCGTTGCTATTGCACAGGAAAACGGCAGTATTTTGGCCCGCGCCAGCGCCGGGCCCGCCAATATTGCCACCAATCTACAAAAATCCCGGGAGAACTTTCTCGAGGCCATCGCCAATGCCTTTGATACCGCCGGTATTGACCGCGCCGAAATCGCCAATGCCACCGCGGTTTTGGGCCTTGCCGGGGCTAATTTGGGTGATTACGCCGCCCAGTTGCAGGCCACCTTGCCCTTTGCCCGCGCCGATATCGTGTCGGACGCCGAAACCACCCTTGTCGGTGCCATTGGCGATGAAACCGGCTGTATTGCCGCCATTGGCACCGGTTCGGTTTATGGCCGCCGCGATGCCTTCGGCTTCTCGCAAATCGGTGGCTGGGGTTTTTTGCTGGGAGATGACGGCTCCGGCGCGCGGCTTGGGCGTGATTTTTTGCACCTCACCTTGCTGGCTTATGATGGCGTTGCGCCAAATTCCGGGCTCACCCGCGAAATTCTTCACACCTACAAAAATAACCCTAGCGAGATTGTCGAGCAGGCCAAAAAATTCACCCCCGGTGATTTTGGCTCGCTCGCACCGCGCATCGTCAAAGCCGCTGCCGAGGGCGATGTGAACGCCGAAACCCTGCTGGTGCGCCACACCGATATTGTGAAAAAGAGCATTGATGCCATCGGGTTTGACCCCGCGCAGGCGTTTTGTATGCATGGCGGCCTTGGCCCGGTTTATCTGGCGCGCCTGCCCGAGCCCTATCAAAAAGCGGCCCATGCCGCCAAAGGTAACGCGCTAGACGGCGCGATGACGCTAGCGGGATTGCTGCGCGCCAAATCCTGAACCGGCGGCGGCCTAACCTGCCGCTGCCGCCCGCTTTGCCCGCCTGATCTCGCGTCGTTCCATTTCCTTTCGTGGGTCCGGAATCGGCACCGAGGCTATCAGTTTTTGGGTATAGGCGTGACGTGGCTGCCCCACCACCTGCTCGGAGGTGCCGATTTCCACCACATTACCAAAGTAGAGCACCATGATCCGGTTGCTGATATGCTTGACCACGCTGAGATCATGGGCAATGAACAAGAGCGAAATGCCAAGCTCGGCTTGCAGGCTCATCAACAGGTTTACCACTTGCGCCTGCACCGACACATCCAGCGCCGAGACCGGCTCGTCACAAATGATCAGTTTCGGGTTGGTAATCAGCGCCCGCGCGATGCCGATACGCTGGCATTGCCCGCCGGAAAACTCGTGCGGGTAACGGTTGATCCAGGCAGGGTCCATTCCCACCTTTTCCATCATCAAACGCACCTTTTTGCGGCGCTCCGCCTTTTTCATACCGCTGAAATGGGTTTTGAGCGGTTCGGAAATTATGCCGCCGCAGGTCATGCGCGGGTTGAGCGAGGCCAAGGGGTCCTGAAAGATCATCTGGATGTCTTTGCGCACCGCCAGCATGTCGGAATCCGATAGCTTGAGCAGGTCACGCCCCATCCAGATTGCCTCGCCCGAGGTGGCTTTTACCAGCCGAATGATCGAGCGCGCCAGCGTGGATTTCCCGCAGCCACTTTCGCCCACTATACCGAGCGTTTCTCCCGCCATCAGGTCAAACGATACGCCATCCACTGCCTTCAGCTTTTTGGTTTTTGGCCAAATTCCGGCGGCATCATCATCGCGCACATCGAAATAAACCTTCATATCCCGCACGCTCAAAATCGGGTCGCTCATGCTTTGCCCCCTTCCAGAAAGTCATAAGAAACGGTGGAAAGCGTTTCGACGTTTTTATCGAGCCGCGGCACCGCTTCCAGCAAACCACGGGTGTAGGGGTGGTTGGGGCTGTCAAACAAATCCTGCGTCAGGCGATATTCCAGCACATTGCCACCAAACATTACCAATGTATCCTCGCAGGAGCCCGCCACAATGCCCATATCATGGGTGATCAAAATAATAGCCATGCCAAAATCTTCCTGAAGGTCAATCAACAGGTCCATGATCTCGGCCTGCACAGTCACGTCGAGCGCTGTGGTTGGTTCGTCGGCAATCAGCAGTTTCGGGCCGCACAGGAGCGACATGGCGATCATCACCCGCTGCCGCATCCCGCCGGAAAACTCGTGTGGATACATGCGTATCCGGTTGGCCGCATCGGGAATTTGTACCGCTTCAAGCATGCGGATGCTTTCCTTCATCGCCTCGCCCTTGCTCATGCCTCTATGGTGGATAAGCACCTCGGTGAGCTGCTTCGAAATCCGCATATAGGGGTTGAGCGAGGTCATCGGATCCTGAAAGATCATCGAAATCTCGTTGGCGCGGTATTTGTTCATTGCCGCTTCCGGCAGGTTAAGAATCTCGTCGCCCCGGTATTTAACAGAACCCGCGGCGCGGCCGTTTTTGGGTAGCAGACCCAGAATGCCAAAGGCGGTCTGGCTTTTGCCGGAGCCGCTTTCCCCGACAATCGCCAAGGTTTTCCCCTCACCGATTGTAAAGCTCACATCATTGACCGCGTTGACCATGCCATCAGGCGTATCAAATTTCACGCTCAGGTTTTTTACGTCAAGAATATTCATGGCCTACCTGTCCTTCGGGTCCAGCGCGTCGCGCAACCCGTCACCAATAAAGAAAAAGCTGAACAGCGTGATGACAAAGAAAATCAACGGCGCGATAAGCTGCCACTCGGTATCATAACGAATGGTGCCCGCCCCTTCGGAAATAAGCGCCCCCCAACTGGTCAGCGGCTCTTGCACCCCAAGGCCAAGGAAGGAAATGAAGCTCTCGGTCAGGATCATCAGCGGCACCAGAAGCGTGGCGTAAATGGCTACGATGCCCAAGAGATTTGGCACTATATGGCGGCGGATAATGGTCGGGGTGCTCACGCCCGTGGCCCGCGCTGCCTCGACAAATTCCTTGTTTTTCAAGGTCAGGGTTTGGCCGCGCACAATCCGGCTCATATCCAGCCATGAAAGCAGGCCAATGCCGACAAATAACATGCCGATAGAGCGGCCAAAAACCACCAGCAACAGGATAATCACAAACATGAAGGGAATCGACATGAGAATATCGACAATCCGCATCATCACCTGGTCGGTGCGCCCGCCCACATAACCCGCAACCGTTCCGTAAACCGTGCCGACCAGCACCGAAATACCGGCACCGATAACCCCGACCATCAGCGACACCCGCGTGCCTTGCAGCACCCTTGAATAAAGGTCGCGGCCCAGATCATCGGTGCCGAAAAAGTGGCCTGATGCAAAGCTCGGCATGCCCAAAGTGGCGGCACTGCCCATCACATCCCAGTCAATCTCCTCATTGCTCCACACAGCAAAATAAGGGCCGATGAAGGAAATCAGCACGATAGCCGCGAGTGCGATCAGCCCCGCCACCGCCGCCTTGTTCTGGAAAAACCGGTGGCGCGCATCTGTCCAGAGCGAGCGGCCTTTAACTTCAATTATCTCGTTCATATCAGCTTCCCTCAATACCGGATTTTCGGGTCAACCCACGCATAAAGCAGGTCAGCCATCAGGGCGAAAAGAATGGTAAGCGCCCCCACCAGAATGGTAATCCCCATCATCACCGAATAATCACGGTTGAGTGCCGAATTCACAAACGCCACCCCCATGCCACCAGTGGAAAAGTAAATATCAATCACCACCGAACCGGTGATCATGCCAACGAAGGCCACGCCAAGATAGGAGATCAGCGGCACCAATGATGGCTTGAGCGCATGGCGCAAAATCACGGTGCGTTCCGGCAGGCCTTTGGCGCGGGCGGTGCGGACAAAATTCGAATTCAGCACTTCGAGCATGCTGGAGCGGGTGATGCGCGCAATTGAGGCCATATAGCTTGTGGAAAGGGCAATCACCGGCATTACAAGGTTTGGCCATGCGCCACCATTCCAGCCGCCTCCGGGCAGCCAGTTAAGTGTGAGCGTAAATAGCCACACCAAAAGCGGGGCCATCACAAAGTTGGGCAGCACCTGCGCGCCAATGGAAACGCCAACCGCGAAATAATCAATAATTGTGTTCTGCCGGATCGCGGCCACCACGCCAAGCGTGCCGCCAACCAATGTGGCCACAATAAAGGAAAGCCCGCCATAAGTGAACGTAATCGGGAAGCCTTGCGCGATGATCTCGTTTACCGTCTGGTCTTTGCGCTGAAAACTGGGGCCGAAATCAAAATGGAAAATAATACCGCTAAGGTATTCCCATAGCTGCACATAAAGCGGGTCATTCAGCCCGTATTTCGCCTCGATGTTGGCCAATACCTGCGGCGGCAAGGGCCGCTCGGAGGAAAACGGGCCACCCGGGGCGGCGTGCATCAGCAAAAACGAAATGATTATCAGAATCAACAGGGTTGGAATCGCGACCAACACCCTGCTCAAGGTATATTTCAACATGGGTTCGACCTAATGTTTTGCCAAATGCAGCAAATGAAAGACACCGCACCTGTCAAGGTGCGGTGTCATTTTTTTCTTAGGTTATTCAGCGATATAAAGGTCGCGTGAATACCAGTTTTGCTCAACATTGTTAACAGGCCAATTGCGCAGTTTCTCGTTCATCATATATACGCCAGCGTAGTGATAAACCGGGATAACCGGCATTTCGTCTGCCAGAATCTGCTCAACACGGGTGTAGTTGGCAGTGGCATCCGACAGGGATTTTGCTTCCTGCATCAGCGCATCAACTTCAGCGTTTGAGTATTTGCCATCGTTGTAGCCTGAAGCCGAGGTGAGCAGGTCAAGGAAGGTCGAAGCCTCGTTATAGTCACCACACCATGCGCCACGGGCAAGGCCGAAATCCTGGTTGCCACGGGTTTCAAGGAAGGTTTTCCACTCCATATTCGCCAATGAGGCCGTTACACCCAGTTTCTGCTTCCACATTTGCGATACCGCAATCGCGATTTTCTCGTGGGCGTCCGACGTGTTATAGAGCACATCAAAAGAAAGCGGGTTATCGGCACCATAACCAGCGGCTGCCAGCAGCTCGACGGCAGCGGCATCACGCTCGCCTTGGGTCATGCCCGCATAGGGCACGTCTGGCACTTCAAAGCCGGCTGTTGCGCCCGGGGTGAAGGTATAGGCCTCAAACTGGCCACCTTGCAGCACCTTGTCGGTGATAATCGAGCGATCAACCGCATAGGAAAGCGCTTGGCGCACCCGCACGTCCTGGAAGGCTTCCGGGCCGGAAGGTGACAGGTTGAAGGTGTAATAGTAGTTACACAGGCGCGGGAAGCTCAGCGCCTGATCAGGATACTGTTCGTTCAAACGCGGGTATTGGCCTGCGGGCACCTCGGTGCGGTCCAGCTCACCGGCCAGATAACGGGTCAGTGCCGTGTTTTCGTCGTTGATCACCAAGGCCACAACTTTTTCGATGATGGTTTCATCGTTGTTCCAATACATCGGGTTGCGCTCGCGCACCGACATTTCGGAAGGCACATGCTCGGTCAGCACATAAGCACCGTTGGAAACGATGTTTTCCGGTTTTGTCCAGTCATCGCCAAATTCTTCAATCACCGCCTGGGGTGACGGGAAAGTGGACGCATGTGTGGTCATCAGCGGGAAATAAGACAGTGAAGCGGAGAGGCGCACTTCAAGGGTATAGTCGTCAATGGCGGTCACGCCAAGGGTGTCGATCGCGGCCTCGCCTGCCAGAATGGCCCCAACGCCTTCAATCGACATCAACTCGCCAAACCATGAATACGGCGATGCGGTTGCCGGGTCTACCAGACGGCGCCAGGCGTACACGAAATCACCCGCGGTTACCGGCTCGCCATTTGACCATTTGGCCTCGGGTCGCAGGGTAAAGGTGTAAACATCTTTCGCGTCATTGGTGGTGAAGCCGGTGGCCACGCCGGGAATGAGGTTACCGTCGGCATCCTGGTTCATCAGGCCTTCAAACAGGTCACGCACGAGCTCGGAGCCGGTCACGTCTTCCACGATTTGCGGGTCAACCGAGCTGTGCTCATCCAGCACGCGATAGGTGAAGGTCTGGTCGGCGGCGAGGGTGTCGCCAGCCTGCACAGTTGCGGCGATGGCCGCGCCGGAAAGCATGGTGGCGCCCAGCAAGCCCGCCGTCATCGTTGTGGTAAATTTTTTCATTGTTTTCTCCTCTGTCAGATCAAAATGACCAGTTTCTAAGGGGAGAAAATAGCACCTCCCCTGAAATGGATGGAAAGAGGCTACTCGCTTTCACGGAAAGTTCAACGGATATTATTTATTTACCCAACGTTAACCGGCTACTGCCAGCGATCTGCTATGTTATCGAGCACTTTGCCAGCTTCAAAGGTGCGAATGGGCGCATTTTGCACGCGGTTGAAGTTTTCCGTAGGGTCATAAAGCTCAATCCCGAGGTCAAGATTCTCGGGCGTGAGCAACCCCATGGCCGAGAGCAGGCTGTAAGCAGCTATCCGTTCATCATGCATCGCGGTTATCAGGCTGTTTTGCGCGGTCAACACCTCCTGTTTGGCGTTGAGCGTATCCAGCACCGTGCGCGCGCCAAGGCTGGCCTCTGCGGTGATTCCCTCAAACGCATATTGCGCCGCTTCGATTTGCAACCGCGTGGCCGAAATCGAGGCGCGGGCGATTTGAAGCTGGAACCATGCTCCCGCTACCTGCTGCTGCACCTGCACCCGCACATTGGCAGTTTCGGCCATGCGCCGCTCCAGCACCGCGCCAGCTTGGCGGATGGCAGCGGAAAGCGCGCCGCCCATATAAATGGGCTGGCTTAGGTTTAGCCCGACCGACGAGGAATTCGACGGCGAGAAAACCCCATCATCGCGATAGTTGATCGAGGCATTGGCCCCCAACGTTGGCAGCCGTGCATTGCGCGCGCGGCGCAAATCCAGCATTGCCACTTTTTCGGAAAGATGTGCTGCGGTCATCAGCGGGTTGGTGCGCAGGGCAACCTCTTCGGCTGCGGCCTGCGAGCCGGGCATATCGGGCAAGCGCGGCGGATAGGCGAGATTAACCGGCGCGGTGCCCACCACGGCAAGATAATTTTCAGAGCTAATGGAAAGCGCACCCCTGTTGGCGGCCAAAACCGCCTGCGCCGCTGCCAGCCGCGCTTTGGTTTGGGAGACATCGGTGCGGGTCACGGCACCGACAGAAAAGCGGTCTTCGGCGGCCTGCACCTGTTGTTTGAGCACATCAACATTGTTGCGGGCCAGAGCGACAATTTGCTGATCCCGCCTCACGGTCAAAAACGCCTGTGCGGCGCTCAACATCACCGATTGTTCGATGTTTCGCAGGTTGGCCCGCGCCGCCATCACCGCCGTTTCGGCGGCCTCGATGGCATCCCGGGTGCGGCCACCATCAAACAGGGTAAGGCTGGCATTTAACCCGGCAGAGAAGGTTTCGGTCGCAGTGCCTTGAAAAGCCGGAGAATTTCCAAGCCCGGCAGAGCCCTGAACGGTGATTTGCGGGCGGCGGCCAGAACGGGCCAGCGCCACGGTCTCGTCGGTTGCGCGCAGGGCCGCGCGGTTAAGTATCAACGTAGGGTTGGTTTCGTAAGCAAGGCGTAGCGCATCGGAAAGCGTATCCGCCGCAACCGGCGCTCCTGCTAGAAAAACAAACGCAAAAATGCCGAAAATACGGCCGCAGGCACGTTTCATGCCGATTCTCCAATTCTAGATATCCGCTTAACCTAGCGCATCAACTTGCCGGTGCAAGCGCTTATTGGCTAAAACGAAAACAGTGCCCGCTTTTCAAAGCCGGAAAGCAGCGGGGCGGTCGCGTCAAACGACCAACGCCAATCAACCCCGATTGCCGATTTCAGCCCTATCATGCAGCGGCCCAATGCGCCCTCCATCATGATTGCGGCAATTCGTCCACCGATTTTAAGCTGGTCCAGCAAGGCCGCGGGCACATCACCGACCCCGCCCTCAAGGATGATCACGTCATAGGGGCCGTGTTTTGGTGCACCCTCTTTCAGCGGTCCGACCTCGACAAGGGCATTGTCAACATCATGCGCCGCCAGCAAGGTTTCGGCCTCTTTGGCCATGGCTTCATTGCTTTCAAGCGCCACCACAACCTGCGCCAGATGCGCGATCAGTGCGGTGGAAAGCCCAAGCCCTGCCCCGACATCCAGCACCATATCACTTGGCTGAATCGCCAATGCATCCAGCATTTTGCCCATCACGCGGGCATCCAGCACCACACGGTTTTCGCCGATGGCCAGATGGTCACCGATATAGGCGACCTCGCGCAGCGCTTCGGGCACATAATCCTCACGTGGCACCGAAAGCATCGCTTCAATCACCGGATAAAGGGTCACATCGGAGGGGCGAATTTGGCAATCCACCATGGCGGTGCGGACGGTGGCGAAATCTGTCATTGCGCGTGGCCTGTTTTGCTGAGGTTTCGCCCTTTATTGGCATAAACCGATTGCAGGGGCAATGCCCACAGGGTTGAAAATCTGCTTTTCGGATGCCGAAATCGGGATTTAATCATCACGAAACCGGGCCGAGTTTTGGCCGCCCTGCTCCGCTTGGCTGCAAAAACGCAAAACCATTGGCCCCAAGCGCCAACCCTCCCGCCGACAGTGTCGCAGCCTGCGCTGGCCCGACCAAGCCCGCGTCTCCTTTAACTGTAAGATCGACCAAATTCGCTGACAGATTGAAAATACAGGTTAAAACCTGTTCATCTGCCACCCGATGAAACGCCAATACCGGCTCCGGCAGGTCAATAAACGCCGTTGCCCCGTGCAGCAGCGCCGGGCAAGATCTACGAAAACCAATGGTGTCGCGGTAGGCATTGAGCACGCTATCGGCATGGATTTCCTGAAGGTCTACCGCGCGTGCCAGTTGCGGGTCTTTCACGGGCAGCCACGGGGTGCCGGTCGAGAAGCCGCCATGCGGGCTGGAGGCCTCCCACACCATCGGGGTGCGGCAACCATCACGGCCCTTGACCTCGGGCCAGAAGCGCAGGCCCGGCGGGTCGGTCAGCTCATGATAATCCATTTCGGTTTCCGGCAGGCCTAATTCCTCGCCCTGATAAATCCCGATCGTGCCCTCAAAGGCCATCAGCATCGCCACCGACAGCTTGGCCAGCGCCTCGATGTCGTCACCATGTTCCAGCCAGCGGCTCACATGGCGCGGCACATCATGGTTGGAAAAGCTCCACGATGGCCAACCATCGGCAGCGCCCTTCTGGAAATTCTCGATAATGTGCCGGAAATGCGCGGCGTTAAAAGTTGGCCCGAGCATTTCAAAATTGTAACACATATGCAAACGATCTGTGCCACGGGTATAATCAGCCATAATTTCGATACCGATATCGCCGCTATCCCCGACCTCTCCCACCATCATCCGCGCCTCGAACTCATCGGTCAATGCCCGCATTCGCTCCAGAAACGCAATGTTTTCGGGGCGGTTTTTGGAATATTTATGCTGCTGCCAGCCGTAAATTTCGGCGGGGGTGTTTCCCGCCTTCAAA
>Ga0316205_10004303_pt1 | contig 12600 bp, 12 predicted proteins | sample 3monthpyrite_MG_FD_204941 | JGI IMG/M metagenome (GOLD analysis project Ga0316205, IMG submission 204941) | Microbial mat bacterial communities from mineral coupon in-situ incubated in ocean water Damariscotta River, Maine, United States -... | ecosystem: Environmental > Aquatic > Marine >... | reverse complement strand
AGGCCTATTTTTTAATAATAAATAATATTTATTTATATTATATCGGTCCACTTATTCAGATTTTCGTCTTATTTTCTTTCAGATTGCTTTAATGTTATTAATATCTAATATAGATTAAATAACTAATAGTTTTGTGTGGTTATTGCGAAGTATCAATAAAAAATTTTATAGTATAGATATAATTAATATATATTTACCTTAACGGGGTAAGGAAGTTTATAGTCATCTACTGATGTTATGGCTTTTTCATGGAGAGAAGAAATGAAAAAATATTTAGCATATTTCCGATATCTGTTTGTTCTATTGGTTGTATATGTTTTGGTTGGGTGTTCATCCGACTATATAAAGTTCTGGAAAATTATACCTATCCAATTATCAAGAGTTCCTCAGCAGGAGAGTTATGAGCAGAGTTTTGTTATCAAAGTAAAGAATGAGGAATCACTTAATAAAAATGAGCTGGAAATAAAACGTGATGAGAAGATGGACGCTATTTTTACCAGTATGATTGGTATTGAAAACTGGCAATATCTTAAAAATCATTATGGTATTCATGATATCAGAGACGAGCTCATCGCCAGACAAATAAAGATGCATGGGATGATTAATTTCATTGCTTATTTGGATCCGCTTGATAAACATGATCCATCACTTCATGTGGTTCTTGAAGGGACTGGTAAATATTTCGCCATAAGAAATAGTACACGGGCTATACTTATGTCTGGTGATTTTAAAATATTACCACAACGTTTTCCGCTTAAAAGTCTTAGTGATGGATGTATTGCATTAGATGTAAATCTTTATACGACTCGTATCCCCGGTGAAACAACTTATTATCACCCCATAACTATGCGTTATGATCTAAAAATGATATCAAAAACAAAAGATACTTATGTAATAGATTATGGCAATGTACATAAGGGGTATTTGCAACTTAAAGGAAGTAAAATCTATGAGCATGTTGCAGATATAAAATTTATAGGTGGATTCAATCATATAAAGCTATTTGATCTTCGTGGTAGTGAGTTTATCAATAACCGTTACAAAGTATCAGATGAAATAAAAGTGTCTCTTAATAAGAATAATACCAAATCAAAAAATAATACATGCATGTAGGCAAGGAGCTATGACAATGAATAATCCAATAGTATGTGATCATTGTACTCATGTAAATGAGGAGGGGAGTCTTTTTTGCTGTAGATGTGGGCATAGTGTTGATGAAACTACGAAAACATTAGTTGATCAGGCAAAGCCTGAAATTGAACAGTGTGTTAATGAGGCGAGGCGTCAGTTAGATCTGAGTATGATTGAAGCGCGTCAAGAAGCATTTAAATGGGTGCAGCAAGAATCTGTTAAGTGGGCAAAACTACAGTTTATCATAGTGAGTATTGCTGTTGCTGTAATTACGATAGTGCTGGCAATTGCGGGTTTAAAAGGAATGAGTGCATCTGACACTTTTCAAAGTTTGTTGAAAAAGGCAGATGAAAAAATTGAAATAAGCTTAAAAAGTATCGATTCAACATATATTAAATTTAATAAAAAGTCTGAAAATGCAATGAATAAGCTGGATGAAAAAATTAAAGCGCTCAGTAAGCTGAATGTTGAAAATATACAGTCTTATCAAGAAAAACTCAAGTCGCAGCAGAAAAAATATTCAGAATTGAAGTATGTATTGGATGACAACTTTAAAAAGCTTGATGAAGTGATGGTGCATGCTAAAAAATTGAAAAATGCTAGTTTCAATATTGAACTTCACTATAGAGATGAAACAGTAGAGAATAGAAATAAAAATATTTTGTTCATAAAAGATGCATTAAGTACTGAAGGATATATTCTGGCCGATAATAAGATTGCGAATCTCAGATCAGATAAGCAGGAAATAATTTCTTATACCAAAAATGATTTTAAGATATCAAAGGATATTAAAAGTTTGGTATCAGAAATCTATCCTGATATTGTATTGAGCTTGAAGCCATATGAGTATACAAATGAAAACAATATACTTATAAAATTGTGCCAAAAGATAAATAAATCTACTAACGAGTGTGTTTATAAAGACTGAAGGAGACTGCTATCTTTAATTATTATGGGAGGTTTTAAAATGTTAATAGTCATGACAAATCGTAAGCTTTCAGAAATACCCTCGGATGTTTCAAAACTTATCGACGTCGAAGATATGGGTGTTGAGCTGGCTGAAAGGCATTCAAATGAAAATGTGTTATTTAGCGGGATACTCAGTGCTGATCTGAAACGAATAAGGTTTTATCCAAAACAATCTACAAAAGATCTTTTTTCTAAGATCAGTCCTGCTGACAAAGCAAAGCCCTGGGTGTTTTTTGTGCATGGTTTTCATCAGGATCCGGAAGAGAATATTAAAAAAGCAAATCAATTAAGCAGGCGCCATAACGTCAATGTGGTTGCTTTTGCCTGGCCATCCAGGCCGTTAGATGAAGACATGAATATGGATGATGTTAAATCCATTGTAAAGAATGATGTGATCTCTAATGTATTAGGGGGCGCTACTCTGGCAAAGATTGGGGTGCATTGGCTTTATAAATCATTACGAGATACCTGGATGAATTATGAGCCTGCTTTAAAAAATGCTGAAAATTCGAAGATTGATTTATTAGCTGCAATAAGTCTGGTTAATGACTATTTGCCTTCTGAAAACCCGCCTGTTTTATTGGTTCACAGTATGGGTAATTATTTGTTGGAAAATATTATGAAGAGTGTTGATGCGTTGCCAATGCAGTTTGGTAATATCATCTTACATCAGGCAGATGTAAACTCTAATGATCATAGCTGGGTTAAAAAGCTTAAATCTAACCTGGCTGATAAAGCTAAATTATACATAACGACAAATGCCTATGACACTACGCTTGCAGGCTCACAGATACATAAGAAAATTAATAGAGAAGAGAACACAGAAAGACTGGGGCAGACTCGAAATCATTTTGTCTTAGGCGATATCAACTATCTGGACTTCACGGATGGCGTTTATGTATCTGATGATCATGAGTTCTTTAAACGGGGAAAAGAAGATACAAACCTCGATATATACCAGTGTTTAGGTCGAATATTTCGGGGTGAACCAGATTTATTGCCTGAATACGACAAAAAATCAAAGTCCGGGTTTACTAAAATGCCTACAAGTGTTCAGCTATTCCGGTTGGAAGATGTTATTCATCCGGCTGATATTGATTTTGATCCTGAGAATGATCAGACGGTGTCGTCGCTGAGTTTATTTGACGATACATATATCAATACTCATTAATATCGAGTTTAATAACAGGGAGTATGTGATGACAAAACCAATAAAAGAAAAAGAAAAAATTGATGCGATACTCGATAAGTCAATACCCGATTACAGGCAAGCTTATAGTGACAGAACGTGCTGGATCATGTCGTATTTGTCAGAGCTGGCATATTATAGATTTGAGCCTCTCTTTAAGAATGATAAAAAGAAAAAGCTGTTATCTAAATTAATAGACAAATCAGAAGATGTTTTGGAAAAGAGAAAAGATCTGTCAGTACTCAAGCAAGTCATTGATAGTCTTGTGTATGATGAAAAAGAAGAAAAGAAAAAATTAATTTCAGAACTTAAAGACCTTCGTATGTCGTTAATAGATACATTCGCAAATGACAAGCTCGATACTCAGGCGATTTTAATAGGCATGCAAGATAAGATAGTTTTATCTTTTCGTGGTACGGAAGCGATGAGTTTCAAGGATATGAAAACAGACTTTACCGCCACACTTGTTCCTTGTGAGACAGGTGGCGGTATTCATGAGGGGTTTGATAAAGCCTATAATGGAATTATAGGTAAAATTGAAGCCAGACTGGCTAAGGATGACGTTAAAGATAAAGTGCTGTATTTATCTGGTCATAGTCTGGGTGGCGCTCTTGCTGTGATTGCAGCAAAAAAGCTAAAGCACGGTGCTGGTCTGGCAGCATGTTATACATTTGGTATGCCTAGAGTGGGCGATGCCAAATGGATTACTGGTATCAAGACACCTATATACAGAGTAGTTAATGCTGTCGATGGGGTAACAATGCTGCCATTTGGTGATCTTATGGTGACTGTAGTAAAAAGCTTGCTTGGTTTTATACCTAAGTATGGTACTAACTTAAAAGAAAAATTCTCTAAAAATTATGAAGGTTATATGCACTGTGGCAATATGCGGTATCTCACCGACTGTCGTAGCGGAGATTATAGTAATCTGCAGTTATTGTATTCAGTCAGTGGATGGTACAGGGCTAAACAGTGGTGGAAGTCCAAGTTTTTTAAGGGTTTTCTAAAAGATCATTCAATTGCGGTATATAGAAAGAAATTATTGATGATTGCAGAAAGGAATAATAAATAAAATTTGTCAGCAAGAAAAAATATAATTATTAGCAGTTGGCTTAAGAGTCTAACTGATGGGTTATTCTATTTTTCTAATAAGTGACAGTATTGTATACTCAAAATGAATACGCTGCATTTTGTCGGTATAATAGCTGCTACTTACAGCTCTTATGACAGTACATGAAAATAATACTAGCGAAATACTTAACTCTATTCGTTATCATCACCTACCTGTCTTCTGGTGTTGCTCATGCGGGTCTTATTAATTTCAAAACGGTAAAAGATTACGCTACCTTGTCTGCACTGGCATATGAATCGCCGGATGTTATCCAGCGGGTGGTGTCAGCACAAGGTTACACAGTTGCTCGCATCAGCAATATTCCTGAGATTAATATCGGCTATTACCTGCTCGTTAATGAGAAAGCGCACGAGCAGATTATTGTTATTCGAGGCACGTCAAATATTGAAAACGCCATCATTGATGCTTCTGTAAAACTGGTTAAAGACCCTGTTGCGGGTGTGCTGTTGCATGAAGGATTTTCCTATGCTGCTTCACGTGTATACCGTGACATTAAGCCGATGTTAAAAAATGATTATACAGTGAATACCACGGGGCATAGTCTTGGTGGGGCTGTGGCATCGATACTAACAATGTATTTGCATGCTGAAGGCATTAAAAGCAATATGACTATCACATTTGGTCAGCCGAAAATTACTAATGTGACAGGAGCTGATCATTATCGTGCTCTTCCAATTTTACGTGTGGTCACGCCAAATGATATGGTACCTGTTGTACCGCCTTTTGATCCGACCAATATGAATGATATTAATATTTACTGGCACCCGGGCACAGAATTATTACTGAATGTAGATAACACCTATTCAACACTGACAGGCGTTGACAGTATGTTGCGTGCGGTTAGCTTCACACAGGCTGTTCCTAACGAAGAGAACTTGCTTAATCACCAGATGCGTTATTACCTGAAACTCATCGGTTCTAAAATGACAAATGCCAAAGAAGTTCCGTATAAAGATTTACTAAATCCTCTTGACTGGTTCTTTAAATAAAAAAGAAAGGTTGTATATAACCCGTTTAAGTCAGTAGTAATTTATTTCTCGGTGCCAGACTTAATCCATAAATAAAACAGGAAAATATGGATGATACTGAACCCCAGCAGAGCGCTGAAGCCTGAAATAATTGCGATCTCTGTTCCGTAGGTAAAATAACAACAAATAATGATAAGACTAATGCCAGTCAGGGTGCCGGTTAATAACGAGACGATTACTTTCTTTTCAATTCTATTCATGGGGTTCATTTTATGAAAATTGAGACTAAGCTTCAATTATTATAAGTAATGAAATGAAAACTCTAAAGCTGTAAAGGAGTGTTTATTGTGAATCTTAATATTGGTGGCTTCTTATATTGATTGTTTTTTTTGCGTCTGCGTGAGCAGAGCGTTAAGATGTTGTTTTAGTGATTTTTGATATACACCTGATTTTATGTAAACTGACATACAATCTAAAGGTAACTGGTATGCAAGAGAGCCAACCAAAATCAGAATCTTCCGGGATTTACCGTTGGTATAAGCGCTTATCAACCAGTAAAAAAGTAATTCTCATCGTGTTTTTTATCTGGTTGATTCAGGCAGTTCCCAAGTGGACTGTCGTTATCGTGGCCGATGGTGAAACATCAGCAAAAATCATGCGTTTTTTTGTCACGCCTCGTGCGGATTTGTAGTAATAATAATTTACTATTTTTATAGTGAGTAAAATGGAGGATAGAGATATATGGAAGTTGAAAACGAGATTAAGTTAATTAAGAAGCTGTTGGATGTTGTTCCTTCAGACGTAAACTATTTTGAATTCCAGAAAAATTTCGAGGACCGTGCTCAGTCATATAAAAGCCGTTTATGGTCAGTGAGTTCCTGGTTGTTTGGTTTTCAAATTGCACTGGTTTTTTCTGTTTTTAGTCTTGAATATGTCAAACTAGTGAATGATGAAATTAAGGTCGTATGGATGGTACCTGTGTTTTTTACATATATGCTTGAAATATCATTATTTATTTATACTTTACTTTTTATTAATAAGATGGATAAGCATATTAAACGCAATGAATTGCGAGGAAATATCATACTGGAATATAAAGATAATTGGGATCGCTGGAAGCAAGACAAAGATCCGAAAGCGAGAGAGATTTATCTTGAGCCTGTATTTGCTTATAGGCAGGGGAAAAGTAATGGCTATTTCCAAAACATGCTGCAAATGTTTAGCCTGAGTGTGTTTCTTATTCACACTGCTGTTTTTGGTTATTTGTTATTTTGTATATAACGAAAATACTGGATGATAAAAAACAGATAATGAAGTATTAAATATGAGCCATATACTTTTGAAAAGGGTATCTGCTACATCAGATATATCAGCCCACTAAGGCTTTACTATCCCGCCAAAACTTAAGAATGTGACCTTTAAAGGGCTGATCAAGGTAATCGGTGTTTACAGGTTTTATGTGGATATTGTTATACCCGTATTTGTTCATCAGTAAAGTGAGTTTACTTTTTCGGCCCCGTCCCGGGTCGACAAGAATGATTTCACATGCGGGATTAGCGTGGTTTTCTATAAAATAAGCTAACAATTGTGTGTGTTCGTCTTCGTACAGGAGATCACTGCCTATAATAAGGTCGAAACGCCCCAGATTGTCTGTCTCATCAGCCCAGTCAACGCGTTCAAAAGCGATGTTTTTATCATTGTTAAGCAGTGTGTTTCGGTTTAAGAAAAATTCAACTTCCGGGTGATAATCAGTCGCTGTTATATCTGCATTGTGTTTGTTAAGAAATAAACTGGATAATGCCATTCCACAACCAATTTCTAATATTCTTTTGTCATCAGTTTGATACTCAGAAATATAATGTGCAAGCACCAGGCTTGAGGGCCAGATGACACCAAAGATAGGCCATAAGGCTGAGGATATTCCGAGTTGATGAGCAATGCCTTCCGGGTCGCTGAATTGTTGCTTATCCCGTAGTGTACAGATGTGGATATCGATATTACCGAATTCGATAGTTTGGTAGCGGATTCTGGGCGGTGATGTCATATCGTATCCTGTTAGATTATGGCTGAGCCAGCTATCTATCTAGGATAAATGACAATTTATGAGTGCGGTCTAGAGTACAGTGATCTGAGGTAAGTGCAAGCTATTTAATCGTAATTTCTGTTATGTCTTTTGTGTCAAAGAATATAATTCAGACAATGAAATTTGATCCGACAGAGCCATGTCATAGTAACTTAACAGGGAGTCCATTTTTTGAGATAAACCGGATAAGCATGTTTAGTGTTGGCTCTGGCATTATATGAAACGAATAATAACTTTACTGCATGACCTTTACATCGGTTTGACTTATGATAAAGAAAAACACATACAATCAGTGGCCTGTTTAACTTTCAAACCTGATTGAAGATAGCATAATATCAGATCAGGCAGTGCAGGCTATAGAAATGATAAACTGGAGTAAATTTGTAATGACATATCGTAGTAGAGTTATAGGCTTTCTGATCAATTGTATTACAGCAGGTATCCTGAGTATTGGCATGGCAAGTTCTGTTACTGCTGAAGTAGAAAGTAAGGGTGTGCATGCCCAGACATCATCTGGAAAGGTTTATGGGAAAGTGACACAAACGATGGATGCAGCAGGTTATACCTATGCTGAAGTAGACACGGGTAAAGAAAAAATATGGGCTGCTGCAAGGAAGACGGTATTGAGAAAAGGCGACATGATTGCATTTTCTACAGTCATGCCTATGCAAAACCACTACAGCAAATCTTTGAAACGTGAGTTTTCAGTTGTTTATTTTGTTAATCAATTTATTACAGATAAAAAAACAGATGTAAGTAGTCACCCGGTACAGAGTACGCCGCATGCTAATATTAAAAATATGAAGGCTCTCGAGCCTGTTACAGGTATCAAGAAAATAGAAGGCGGTTACACTATTTCAGACGTATATAAAAATAAAAATAAGCTGAAAGGAAAGACAATTCTTGTGCGCGGTAAAGTTACCAAGTTCACTGCAAAAGTGATGAACAAAAACTGGATACATATTATGGATGGTAGCACACATGATGATCTGACTGTTACTACTGATGAGATAGTGGCAGTAAATGATATGATTGTCATTAAAGGTAAGCTTGTGTTAGATAAAGATTATAATTATGGATATGTTTATCCACTGATTGTAGAAAATGCCAGCATTGTAAAATAGAGGTTATTTGAAAGGCGTATCATATTAAATGTAACTACTCTGTTACAGAGTAAATGATATTAAGATGTTAACTATGCGCTTTTAAAATCCCGTCTGCTTTTTTCTTTATATTAATCGTAAGTCTTTAGTTACTTATTTTTACAAAGATTGATGTATCACAAAGATCCTTCTAGTGACTTGGCATGACATTAATTAATAATACGCTGTTATGAAATTGATGATATATCGGGAATGTGAGTATCTTTGTTTGTATATATCAACCACATATATACAAACAATGTGTTTTAACACGGTAGTCAGAATAGGCTTCACCTGATTTTATCCAGCGGAAAACAGCTTCTCTTGCTTCATCATCTGTTAAATTTTTATCCTGCTGGCTGCAGTATCCATACTTATGACGGGCATCAGAGGGTTTGACAGTGATAAGAACTGATCCATCGATGATCAGAGCCTGTTCATTTAGTTTTGATGCATGGTGGCAGAAGCTTTCTGGTTGCGTTTTCATGATAAGCAGATGTGCCTGATAATCAAATTCTTTTCGGCATAAAGGATTTTCTTTATACAGTGCTTGCTTAATTAAGAACTGCTTATCAATTAGCATCTGCCTCACATTTTTTTTATTTGCATACTGAGTCAGATTTACTCCATCGGGGCTTAGAAGGTAATTGTTATCATCAACATTAATACATTGACTCCCTGAGATCAGGTTAGCAAGGTTGTCTTCAGTAAGGGATTCTATAAATTCTTGAAAAGGGTTTCTGGTCATATAAATTCTCAGTTTTTCTCCAGCTTTACTATAATAATCAATTTTATTGAACTCGACACCTGTATATTCGATTCTGGTAATCTAAATAGAATAAAGCATATATATTATATAAATCCTATCATCCACAATTTATATATTTTTATACATGTTATCAAATAAATTCCATTATATTTAAAGTACTGAAATCAGAAGGTATTGTTATTTCAAATGTGAAGAGAGAACTTCATATTTATTTAAAAATTAACCTCTGGCCTTTCATGGAGAAATAACCAGAGGCTATTCTTGTACGATTAATTTCTAAGTGGATGTATAAAAAGAAGCAAAGCAGCAATGATGCCAGCAACACCTGCTGGAAGCGCTACAAGAAGGGTTCCCCATTGTGGCCAGGTGACCGGGAAGTGTACACCCTTCCCATTATTTACAATTTTCAATTCTGCTGTTTTCAGTGCAAAGGCTGCTGCGACTGCACCACCCATGATTGTAGCTGCTCCTCCTGTGAGCAGGCCTGCAACTCCCAGAGCAGCGACGATAGCCGTTGTCACTGTTCCTGTTGCAGCAGTACCATCAATAATGTCAGTCGTTAATTTATTATTCAGAATAATATCTATTCCCCACCAGTGAGTTTTTATAATAACGCTTTCTGAAGTATTCAGACTGTTAGGAATTGCATTTGCAAAAATTAGATCATTGGAGTCTAAATCGATGCTTTGGGTATCGATTTCATATTTTCTTAAATCGATAGCATTTTTTAGAAACTCGAGATTATTGTCAAAATTATTTTGGTTATCAGTGGCAATACTGTTGTTGTTCATTATCATCTCCTTGTTAAGTGAGATTAAATACTAATAATTTGTTTTATTGAAATGAATAGTCTAATCAGACTAATGCATGGACTAAATAATAAATTTATGAACTAGATGTCTCAGTTATATTAAAAATAACTACAGTATCGTGTAATTAAGAGGATGATTTTTTTTCTGCGCTCATATGATATTATAAGCATTGTGGGTATAAGCAGGTACGCCTATACAAGTATGGCACTCATATCAGATGATGCAAGACAGGGAGCAACAGGATGTTGGAATATATTAATGTATTTATATCGAGTGTCGTAATTATTCGGTTTGTCAGTATTTATCTAACCCTGAACAAGGTGTGGACAAGAAAGCATATCCATGAAGTGGCTGACAGCAACTCTGTGACCGCATCACTACTTGGGTTTCTTGTCGGCTCAGGGTTGTTATTAGAAAGTATACAAAATAATAGCTTTTCAAATGCCATGCATGGCGTTATGGCATGCTGCCTATCTGTGTTTTATTTCTTGTTATCATCGGGCTACTGGGTAGAAAAAGAAAGAAAAATAAGCTTCTATACAAAGTTGCTTCGCGCATTACGTATGGAACGCAAAGAAGTTGCAAATATACTCAAAGCGATTACTAAACCAAAGCACCCGGAAATGTTAATAGAACTGATGGTTGCATTGAGTTGTGCTGATGGAAAGTTTGACAAGCAAGAAAAGGATGTGGTTGTTGATTCTGCCGTGCTCTGGGGAGTCGGACCGGATGAGATATCAAAATATGAAGAGGAATATCTGTCCCATCCGGCATGTGTACCATTCAATATCAGATCTATTCTGGATAAATATTTAAAGACGTTGCCATCGAGGCATGATGTCCTGTTACTGATTGACCTGGCTAACAAGGTGATTGAAATTGATGGGGTGATTGATAAGGAAGAAATTGCTGCAATAAAAGAATTAACCGCCCATATAGAAACATATCTCGGGCAGAAACGGCAATCTCTCAATTATGCTGTTGTAGCTGTACCAAAATTTGAAAAAGACAGGGATGAATTATTCGGCTTCTGCAAATCTGTTTCCTATACTGAAGATTACGGTGGAACAGGTGTTCTTTTAGGAGATTTTTACACATCTGAGTGTGCGATGTCTGTTTGTGACAAATTCAGAAACAATAAACTTTTTGTGACGATGATAGATCACAACAAAGAAAACAAAAGAAAATAATTTCATAAGAGTGTTTTATTCAATATATAAATTAAGAAAAAAGGAAGCTTAGTTATGCCAGAACAAATATTAATTTGGACATGTGTTGCCGTATTTGTAGTTACTGCCTTGATTACTTTGTTAGGGATTATTGAAGAACCTAAAATTGTTGTTATTAAAGATAAATGGTTAAAGCCATTGTATGTTGCTTTGATACTTGAAGTTGTGTCTGTGGGTGTGCTGGTCTTTAAGGGTTATATTACGATACCCGGGGCAGAGGCGAGTGTGTCTTCAAATACAGAAGTTAGTTTCCCGGATCATATAAAAAATCTGAAAGATGAAAAAAATATTAGTGATTTTTTCCGGATGTTTTTTTTATCTAGGGGTACCAGTTTTAGTGGTAGTCTGGGCAGGCCAGATGCAGACCGGGTGTTTGTAGCACCAGCGAAAGTATTTACAAAACCCATGGCTTTAGGTACAGCAGCAAAATATCTTGGTAATGATTACCGTGAAATTGAAGATGTTTATTTATTAAAGTGTAACCCACATGACACGAGAATTTTAGATGCCCGCTTGGCTACCTGGCCAAACGTATTTGATTTGATCGCAGAAAAAGTTCAGATGTCAGAGGCAGACTGTAAAACGAATTCACCAAAATCAAGTGAAGAACAAGCATCTTGCATTGCCGGTAAATATTCAGCAACGCGTGCCGGAACAGATGCACACGATTCATTGGCTTACATGTTTAAAGGCGCTACTGAGCTATACGATAAGAAGTTAGGTGGTCTTCTTAAGAAAGAGTATGGCATTACGAAAAACAGCTTTATTGGAACCGGTCATATTGTTTCAGGTACCGGGGCTGGCAGACGATTAGACATTAATGATCTGCTGATTGATGCAAATGTACCAGAGTATCTGGTGAAAAATGTCTCAATATCTACAGCATCATGTAAATGTATTGTCGTTACACCATATAACAAGCGACAAGATCAAGAGTTTTCAATTTCAGTTTTTTCTAAAATCAAAGAGATCGGAAAATGCCACAAAATGGAGCAGTTACCGAAAATATAGCTGGCATGAATTACAGTGGTTATTTTCACATCTGAAAATAAAGTTAATTCTAAAGTGCTTTTTACACAAATATGTGGATTTGTTGATAATGATGAAGTGTCAGTGTAAATTATGGAAAAAAACAGATCAGATGCTGTTTTTGTAGGTTTCTACGAAACTTAGTAC